>Ga0209737_10001239_pt1 | contig 18685 bp, 12 predicted proteins | sample TergutCu122P3_FD_187284 | JGI IMG/M metagenome (GOLD analysis project Ga0209737, IMG submission 187284) | Cubitermes ugandensis P3 segment gut microbial communities from Kakamega Forest, Kenya - Cu122 P3 (SPAdes) (version 2) | ecosystem: Host-associated > Arthropoda: Insects > Digestive system...
ATGATGTAAGCGAAACCTTAAAACCTTTTATCAGACTTTTGGAAGAAACAGGAGGTAAAATATGCTAAAAAATATTCCCGCAATCCTTTCACCTGAGCTTCTTAAAACCTTGATGGAAATGGGTCATGGTGATGAAATCGTAATCGCTGACGGCAATTTTCCGGCTGCATCCTATGCGCAAAGGTTAGTGAGATGTGATGGGCATGGCGTACCGGAATTACTTGATGCCATCCTGACATTATTTCCATTGGATGCTTATGTCCCGTATCCGGCGGCATTAATGGAATTGGTCAAAGGTGATACGGTACCAACCCCGGTTATATGGGGTGAGTACAAGCGTATTATTGAAAAACATGAACCGGTAAATAACAAAATTGAGCATATGGAACGTTTTGCTTTTTATGATCGGGCAAAAGAAGCCTATGCCATCGTCGCAACCGGGGAAAGTGCCATTTACGCAAATGTTATTCTTAAGAAGGGTGTTGTTATTTAAACCATGTCAAAAATCGGTTCACCATCCTCATCAAAGTGGACCCGATGCATTGCCGAACAACGCTCACCACTTTTGACGAGCTTTTCTTCCCCATGATACATCATATATACCGTACCGTCATAATCAGTGAAAAATGAGTTATGACCCGGACCATATACCCCGTTGCTTGAATAATATGAGAGCACCGGGGTATTATATTTCTTCCATGCCTTTCGGTTAAGGTAATCACCACCAATGGGAATACGCAACATTCCGACGGCATATGTATATCCATTTGCCGCCCCACCACTATAAGACAGATACACATACTTATCAGTAATAAGCGGATATGGACCTTCATTATTGATAGTGCCTTGGATATTTTCCCATCCATACAGCGGGCGGGTCAACAAAACCGGGGCGCTGGCAAGCTGGGTTGGGTTTTCATCATCTGCTTCGGCGATAAAAATCATTGAACCGGTATCAAGTGGTGAATTAATTCCGCGCCGGTATGACCAAGCAAGACAGGATTTACCCCCGGCGCAAAAATATGTCATATCCAGGGTAATGCCGTCAGGAGCTAAAGGTGAGCCGTCTTTTCTGACCACTTTTACAGGTGTTTCCCAATCGGTTGGGTTCATGATGTCCCCGTTTTCCTTTAGTTTCATCATGTGGCATTGCGGTCCCCACTCTTTGGGACCGATGGCAAGCAGTATATACAGTTTTCCGCCGATAAAATGAAATTCCGGTGCCCAGAAGGTTTGGATAAAACCTTTTTCTTCATCCTTGTCAAGAATCAATACCTCATAAAATCCGGGTTCAAACAATCCCATGATAGTCTCTGATTCACGAACATATAGACCAACATCGTTGGTATTATCGTTGGTTGAAAGGAAATAGTATTTATCTTTCCAAGGTAAAATAACGGGGTCGGCATATCCGTGAGTTAAAGGGAAAGGAAATTCCGGTTGTGCCAGCCGCTCTTTCGAAGCCCATCGTTTTAGGACTTTGTTTATCTCTGATGGGGTAAGATTTATTTTATTACTCTGAGCAGGGTTCTGTAAATCACTTAATCTTACAAGCCCCATATCGTCAAACTCGATTAAATCATTGGACTGCCATAATTGAACGAAACCCTCACATGAGTTATCCTCAGTGCCGTCTTTGTTAACTCTGGTCGCGATTATCCCAAAGCTTTTGTCTTCTGTCCGGAAGATTAAAGGATTTTTTATGCCTTTTTCTTGGATGACGTCGTTTTCATCAACGACTGCCTCAGTAAATAAGATGCCGTAATTGTTATTTAGGGGTTCGAGTATGCCTGTTTCATTTAGTAAGGCGAAATGGACGCTGTTGGCAAGTGATTCTGTGTAGTCATCCTTTGGTTCGCGGGTATAAATGATAAGTTCCATTATTCCTCCTTAAAGTTTGTTCTGCTGATTCGTCGGGAAAAAATATCTCTCCAACGCTGTGCTCTAATTGGCTTATAATTTACGTTATCGTGCGCTAGAAGGCGAGCAATGCGTTTCCGAGATTAATTTTTTCCCGACTTACGTTACTCCTATTTCAAGTTATGTTTGGGTTACTCTAGATTCTTATATTAATCTTGTTTCAAGTTATGTTTAGGTTACTCTAGTTTTTACATTACTCCTGATTCAAGTTATGTTTGGATTACTCACAAAACACTCATTTACGCCTAAAACTACCCCCTTGAAGGAGTAAGGAAGACAAAAGAACTCGCAGTCGCCTCAAGCCGCCTTCTAGCGAGGCATTACTGACATCAGCACCAATTAGGCGTAAGCGACGGAGAGTTTTTGTCTTCCTTACGGAGTAAAGGAACTCAATATTTCAGTATTTCAATCCCCAAACTCCGCAACAAACCCCTCCGGATCCGCAACTGCATAATAAGCCAACTTCGTCTTCAAATCAACATCAAAAATATGGCACAATTCATCCGGACGCCAATTACGATTGTCGCACAATCCCCAAAAAGTTACCCTTTCGATATGTTCATGATACTTCTTAAATATACTAAACAAACGAGCATAATGAAGACCCTGTTTCACTTCATCAGCGAAAGTCAAATACTGCCCCCTTTGATACCCGGGAACCCCAACATCAAGCTCAGTAATACTGATTTTGGCGCCAGTTGTGATATATTGCTGGATTGCATATTCAACATTATTAAAATGCGCATCCGTTGTTTGCAAATCATCATGTTGCTGCATCCCAATTCCTTCGATGAGCAGACGTCCACCACTTTGCAAATAATCGTTTACCGTTTCAAAAGACGGATCTGCCTGAGGATTGTTTACAATATCATGTGCCCAGCGTAGATTAACTACATTAACCATATTTACAACCATCATTACTTTATCCCGCGCTTCCATATGATAATCGTTGTAATATAAAATCGTCGATGGGTCAGCAAGACGTGTATATAAGAATGAGTGATAAACATAATCCCAAGGATTTCCGTTCCGGGGGGTCTCATTCGCATATGCCATGAACCAAGGCGAATGCCACTGTTCACCATTCGGGACCCATATTGCCCCACGAGTATGATATCCCCAATGCTCCTCATCAATCGGATACAAATTACTACGGCTGATAGCTTCGTTGATTACATCCCAGGCATGGATATAGAGACCATCGGGATGATTATAAAAATGCCCGGCAATTGTATCGATAAATAGTTTGAGGTTTTCATGGGCTTCGCGGTATGTTTTGTACTCACGCCCTTCTGAGCGCTCCCTTTGCCCGGCGGCAAGGTTTACCCAGTTGGGTGACTGCCCATGCCAAACCAAGGTATGTCCGATGACTTCAAACCCATCATAAAGCATCCGCTTCACCATGTCATCTATCCGACTAAGCCGCGCCTCCGGTACCGGTGGTACTGTATATATATCGCGGGGACCCCACATCGCATCCGGTTTCATGTCATTTTCAAAGGTCAGGGCATTATAATGATGCTGATATATTGCATAGCGGTTCATTGCAACGGAATCGTTCTCAAAATCAGGTGGATTAATGATAGTCCCAATTAGAAAATAATCGGCATAAATTTCTTTAAGTGAGGAGACATCCAAAGGATCTTCACCCCTTAAGGCAGTATGCTCCTTGGTCTTAAAAATCTCACTTTCATAAATGAAGTCAATAGTGCTTCCAAAACCCCAAAAAGCCGTTTCCGGACCATGGAAATTTTCATGGAAAACAAGCTCACCACTTGCTTCATTTTTAAGTACAAATTCATCAAGATAAATCGTCGCTTCCTGCTTTGCGCCTGTTCCTATTTTGACAAGGGCAAAAACCGGCGGTTCGGTAATTGTGTCGGGATATTTACTTAAGTTTATTGTCCCGCTTAATTCATACCAACCGAGCGGTTGAAACTCCGACGCATCGAGATATGTAATGATTTGTTGCTTCCAGCCGTTTTCAGATTCTGTCCTGAAAATAAGCCCAATGCTTCCATCTCCTACCAGCGGGCTGTATACCCGCAGAGAAAAAGTGTAGACCTCACCCAATTCCATATTGAGCGAAGCGCCGGAAACCCGGAATCCATCGTTTATGTTTATTCCGGTCAGGAGTCTTAGGACCCGGTTTTCTGTAGGTTCATCAACTTTGTAATCACCGGCACTTAAATCTTCGGCTTCTTCACTGTTTATGGAGACTTCTAAGGGGCCTTCATCAACACCACAGGAAGTAAGCAGTCCACTTGCAAGTATAAAAACACAAAAGCAGAGTATTAAATACTTTTTCATAATTTATCCTATATTCATAGAGGAGATTGCGGGTCAAGCCCGCAATGACGCCGTTATAAGCATGGGTCAAGCCCGCAATGACGCCGTGACAAGCATGGGTCAAGCCCGCAATGACGCCGTGACAAGCATGGGTCAAGTTCAGTCATTCCGTGCTTGAATACTCTCGCTTTGCGAGAGGTTGGAATCTCAGCTTTCACTTCTTCCGCTTCTTAAGCCATCCGAGCGTCAAAGCGGCGGCTCCTAATGCAAGCAATGCTGTAACGGTAATAACCTTCCCCTTTGATTTTTTTTCCGGGGTGGCGGCTACTTCTTCAACTTCCACATCCGCCTCATCGCTGTTTTTCAAAGCGGCTTCCTCTTCTACCGGGCTTTCATCTGTTTCCTTAGTAACGGTTTTTCTCCCGTCGCCGGGAACAAAATTAAGCGTCAGGGTCTTAACCACTCCCTGATAATCAAGTTCGATAACCGCCGGACTAAAAATCGCCTTTGGTTCAGTGACCGTAATCTTAAGATCGGAATACTCAGTATCGGCTTTCACCGATGGTACCGCCTCATCTTTTGTCCGCGGTATCTCAAGTTCATACAAATCATAACCAACAATGCCGTTCGCATCGGTTGACCTAATAGGTGTTTTCGGGAAAGTTATTTCTTTGCCGTCTACCATGATATGGAAAGTCGGGGTTGTCGGGCGGACCAGTTTTTTCTGGTCAGAACCCATACCTAGGCCGATTAAATCAAATGTCGTACCTGATCCCGTCCCGGTTACCAAATAAATGGCGTGTTTTCCCTCCAAATGGTCAACATATTTAGAGATATCAACGGAAAATTCATGGACACCAAATGTAAGACTACCCGGTACCTCTATAATACCGATTTTTTTACCATTCCATGTATCATTGTCCCAAGGTCCGTCAAGCCAGACTTCAATATTGAAGGCACTCTGCGTCTTCGGGGAAATAAAAACACTAAAATAGGTATTATTACCCGGTGCAGTTCCGGTAAATACCTTAAGCCCATTTTTTTCTTCTTTCAAACCACCGAACCCGAAATATTTGTAACCAATAATATCATTAGCTTTTACATTCGTAATTGGAGCATGGTCATCCCAGATATTAAAGGCATCCGCTTGTAGTCCATGATCTGAGAGATAGCAGGCTATTCCGGCAGAATAATACTGATAGGGGTCAAGCCCGTAGATACTAAAACCTTCGGACGTAACCTCAGCACCGGTATATTTGAAACCACCAGCTTCGGCAGTCCAGATATTGTCCTCGGCATATGAGTCAAAGCCCCTGATGGAGACACGTCCGCCTTCTACCACCGATTTTTCATCCCAGGTGACATGGACAGGAGCTACCATTGCTTGTCTTGCGTATCCAAAACCTCTAGGGGCGCGATGATAAAAGACATACCACTGGTCATTGATAAACTCAATACTGCCGTGGGTATTATGTCCTGAATAACTCGTCTCAAGTTTTGTGCCATCTTTGCTTACTACCACGGCGCGGGAATCGACTAGGACACCACCACTTTTCCACGGCCCAAGCGGGGTATCACCAAAAGCATATCGCAGGGTCGAGTTGGAGCTTCCTAAACCATAATCGGGGCCTGAATAACCACTGTAAACCCAGATATACTTGTTGCCGATTTTGCGGATTGAGGCAGCTTCAAAGAAGTTAAAGGCATTTAAATCCTCACCTGCATATACATGGGGATATGTTGTTCCTTCCGGATCATTGAGCACTCCATAAGATGTGCTGGCGGGGATAAAATACTCTATGATTTCTGTTCCCGGCCTTAGCGAATACATCGTATTTTGGTCAAGCTCGGCCGCAAATGAACGCATAAAACCCCAATATCCATAAGCACGAAAACCGATTTCATAATCGGGGTCATTTGGGTCTGTTATATAATCTATATAAATAGCAGGATCAAAACCCAGAATACTTCCCGGAACAGTCCGTCTGCCATCTTCGGTCAGGTTAATCGGTGTGAATGGTCCCACCGGGGTCGGTCCTTTTGCTACCATTGCTTCGCGGTTTGGTCCACGGCTGTGGGGATATAGGTAGTATTCTTTTGTTCCATCCTTACGTTTCACTTCAACTAAATCAGGGGCATACATGACGTCCCATTGTCCGCCGATCTGATATGTAAAAACCGGACCTTCGTCCCGCCAATTGGAAAGATCCTCAACCGGTGCTGACCAGATGCGGATATCCGGACCGCAGTAACTATCATTTCTTACATCATGCGAGCCGATGACATAAGCCCGGTATTTTCCGGGATTGTCAGGGTCTTCAAAAACCCGGGGTTCACCATCTGGTAAATGCTCCCATAGGGGTAGGTAGGGATTGACTGCCCCGGCACTGATTCCGGGTAAAAAACCTACTAAGATGGTAGATAAAAGGACTGCTGATTTTAATTTGTTTGCCATATAAATTCTCCTGTTTCAAAACAATATTTTGTACATAAAATCAATGAGAAAACGAGTTGACATTTAACCGAAATATGGTATAATGTACCTATAAGTAGCTGGAAGGTAGCATACCCCTACCCACCCTGGCGGTTAATAGAAATTTATAGAAATAGTCGTCAACCACCAAAGTCGGACGGCTATTTCTTATATTTACAATCTCTTAGAAACATCAAAACTGTAAAAATAAGTAATGCTGAGTTTATCAGTAACGTAAGTACTTCATATAAAGTCATAAGCCATACCCTCCTTTGTAAGTCTCAGGGTGGGTATGCGCCGCCTGTCCAGCTAATCATTATTATCAATCACACCGGACAATTAGTCAATGAGTTTTTTGCATTCAGGTTGAAAAAGGAACAACGAACGCACGCATCCGCTGTTCCCTTTTAACATTTACTGGTTTACTACCTATTTTTATTTGCTTCTGCTATTGCCGCCTCAACAATCGGGGCAAATGCTTCAATTCTTTCCTGTGCTGTTTCTTCATCTCCAAATACACCTAGGCTATCCCAGAAGTAATGACCCCAATCTATGCCAGGTACTGAGTCATTATTTAACCATGTCATCCGGCCTCCATGGAACAGTGCCAAGGTATTGTCAACCGATTGGGCATCCCGGAATCTTGGATATCCAAAATGCATATCTTTCCAATAATCAGGATAAGTGAGATCCATTTCCAACGGTTCCGTCATCAGGTTCAAAGCGAACACAATGTCTTCGGCTTCATTTGGGTCGAGATTAAATGGAAGGACATAAACATTTTCATAAAAGAAGGCATTGTAATCGGTTGCTTTCGGACCCTTCGGGAAGAACAATAAACCAAAATCATCATCCATATTCAGACCATACTGCTCGGAACGGTAAGCTCCGTATAAACACATCGCCGCATGCCCATCGATAAAAGCGGTAGTAAGACCCCAGTCCCATTCAGCACCTTCCGGAGCTACTGCCCAGTAACCACGTTGCCTGATTTCTTTGCCAAAATTGATGGCTTCAATGAAAGCAGGATCCGTCATGCCATTATAATATTTGCCATCGGCATCACGTTTAATGAACTCAGCCATATTGGAGGCTACGATTCCATTTATAATAGCCTGGTCAGAACCGGTAAAACCATAAACATCGATAATACCATCATTATCAAGGTCACGAGTCAGTTTTGCGCAGTATTCCATGAATTTGTCCCAAGTCCATTCGCCACGGGCTTGCAATTCATAAGGTTCATTTGGATCAATACCGGCTTCGGCAAAGAGACGTTTGTTAAAGAACAAGAACTCTCTCGGTTCAGCAAAAGCATCCGTAGGAAGGGCATATACATTGCCGTCTTTAGTAAAAGCCTCAATTACAGCTTGGTTAAACTTCGAACTAAATACATCAATACTTTCCAAAGTATTCAGCGGAAGTAACATGCCTTGATTCATTAGCTGGGTTGCCCATGCCGGACTCATAATATAGAGATCAGCCGCTGGATCCTGTGCCATTGTAGAGGTGGTAAATAATTCAAGATACGCTCCCCAGCCGGTGAGATTTATGTCCGTCCATGTGAAATTGTGTTTAGTAAAAATTTCTTCAAGATATTCATTCCACTCTTCTTGACGTAAGTTGTTGATGAATGAAGGCGGATCCCACCAACGACTGACGATGATCTCCATACCATGTAAATTACGGACGGGTTCGCTGGCCACACCGGGAGTGCTGTCAACTGTCTGTTTACCGGTATCAGCCGGGGTTGCTTGTGGTTCGGAATCGGTGGTTCCATTGCCACCACCACATCCGATAAGTCCTGCAGTCATAACAACTGTAAGTAGTAATGCAAGTAATTTTTTATACTTTCTCATTTTTATAATCCTCCTTTTTGATTCCTTAATGAGATACTCTTTATAAAAATTGCCAAAGGCAAATTTTATCACGCTTTTATCCCTGAGTGGTTAATACTTTCCAAGAAACCACGTTGGGCAAACAAATATATAATCAATACCGGCAATATAACCAACAATACCCCGGTCGCTTGCATTACCTGGACGAGTGGTACAGGTGGAAGGCCTGCCATATTAAGGACATTACCCCAGTACCCCCGGTAATTCTCGGTCAAGCCATCAAGTGCTACCGCAAGCAAGGGGAAATCACGGAAGAACAGGATCGAATAAAATGAATCCGTCCATTGCCAAACAAATGCGAAAAGGAAACATGAAGTCATCATCGGTTTGGCCCCCGGCATCATGATCCGGAAAAATGTTCCAAAAGCTCCCAATCCATCAACATATGCCGCTTCTTCCAATTCCTTCGGCATCCCCCGGAAGAACTGCCGCATCAAATAAATATATAACCCACTCTTAAGACCCATGCAACCGGTAACCATCATCAAATATGGATAAATCGTATTGAGCATATTCAGCGGTTCACCCCTTATCAGACTAATCAATCCAAATATATCAAAGAAACGGAATGATAAATAAAGAGCAGCCATAATCGTCTGTGGTGGTATTACTATCGTCAGTAATACTAAAGCAAAAAGAGGTTTTTGAAAGGGAAATTTGAATCTGGCAAAACCATATCCTACCAAAGTAGCAGTAAATACTTGCAAAACAGCGACCAGCACTGCCATCCAGACTGAATTAATGAAAGACTTTTGATATGTCATCAATTCCGATACAATCCGGTAATTTACCGTTGTCGGCGTACGCGGGATATTAATTACTGTCCCATCATAAAGCTCGGTGTCGGCCATAAAACTAAGTGAAACCTTGGAAAGCAGTGGTTGCAAGATTAAAAAACACAAACCGAAAACCAGTAAACCCCGGACAATTGACCAAAATATTTTTCTTATTTTTCGCCTTATGGCATAAGGATTCTTTTCTTTCTTGATTCTTTTATTCATCATAAAATACCACCTTTGATAATACTCCTACCACGATTACAATAACTAAAGAAACTGACAGGAAATATATCCATGACATCGCCGAACTGAAACCATAGTCCATATTTCCCAACATGACTGTGCGGATTTTGCGGTATAATTCACTGTCGGTCCTAATGACGACGTCAATAATTGAATAGATAACAACAACCAAAATCAACGAACTAAGAAGCGGTAAGGTGATTTTCCAAAAACATTCCCACGCGGTCGCTCCTTCTATTTTGGCCGCCTCAAACATACTTTCCGGAACAGCTTGGATACCGGCAAGGAAAATCAGGATTTGGACACCGGAAGCCATCATTATATCATATACACCATTTACGGCATCCAGAATGAAATTAATCGACTGCATACGGCGCATTGAACCCAAGAGCAGCTCTTCCAAAATATCGGTTATCTGTCCGACATTGGAGTATTCAGCCATTATTGTGCGCATATCATGGAGTAATGAATTATTGGTTTCAACTCCAACTATGACTCCCGACGACAAGATGACGGGTAAGAAAAAAATCGCCCGCGCAAGTCCCCGGAAGTGGAATTTCTGGGAAATCATTAACGCTGAGAAGAAACTAAGGATAACGATAAAGGGAACTCTGGTGATGATTTTGGCCAATTCTTCGGTTAATAAGCGGTTAAACTGCGGATCAATCGTGAACGCCCTAAGGTAATTGGAAAACCCGACCGGTTCCAGAATAAAACCAGTGAAACCAAAACCGACATCACTTATACTCATCCGGAATGATGTCATGAGCGGAATGAGGAGAAAAAGGATGAAACCAAGGACAAACGGCAGGATAAATAAATACCCACTGACTGCCCTCCTGAATCCGAGGCCCCTTGGTTTTTTTTGCTTTTTGGGTATAAGTTTCATAAATCAACTAAACCTTTCTGTATCTATAAGATTGCGGATCAAGTCCGCAATGACGTCTACCACGACCCGCTCCGTCATTCCGTGCTTGACACGGAATCTCAACGTATTACACTAAAATCCCTTGATTCAACAACAACGCCTTCGTATTCAAACGGCTCCTGCCCATAATTCACCAATACCTTGGTACCATCTTCATATACGGTTTTGGTTACCAACAAATCCAATCTTTGATGATCAATCATATACATATTAACCGTATGTCCAAGCTCGGAATTGACCCGATGGTATAAATCAAAAGCCCGCTGCCTCCACCTGGCAAAATCAGAACCAAAGAAACGAGTGTAGTTGGTATCCTGAATGTTTTCGCCGGTAGCATGCATAAGCAAGAATTGGAGACCGGCACCATTTTCAACCGTTTTCAGGATAGCATGGGTATAATCACGAGTCAGATTTAGCGGTTCCCCGGTATATGGAATCAAACCTTTAAAGACCATCGGATAAAAAGGTACACTCTCATCAATGATGTTAAAACCAAGTGACTCCATTGGGAAATCGAGGATAAAATCGGCATGGACGGCGGCAAATACATTTCCCCCCCTGATCATCATATTGGCGCCTTTTTCCCGCAACTTCACCATTTGTTCCTGTTGCATCGCGGCCGCATCGGAACGGGAGAAGCTTCGTTTGACATCAAAGTTTGAATTAAGGCTGCGTCCAAAATCGCTGAAAGTAATACCATTGGCACCTGTCTCATTAAAATTCTCATAGAAACTATCAATTGCCTTGACCGTATATCCCTGATTGGCAAGATGATATGAATAACGTCTGCCATATGAACCGCGTGACCTTTCGCCAAAGCAAACACAGAATGGATACAAGATGACCTTATCCCGGCTTAAGCGTTTTGAAGCATCCCGGTTAATCATAAATCCATTAAAGGTAGTAGTATTAAAGATAAATGTAAAATCGGTTTCGAAAAAGATATCGGTATCCGTTCTTTTTGCAGTATCAAGAAGGTTTGCGAAGCCTTTTTTTCCACCCATTTGACGAATCAATTTGAACTTTGTCGGGGCATCATGGATAACCCCGCCATTAAACCAACCATACATATTCACTCGCAGGTTCGTAATGTTATTTTGCTTAAACTGCTCCATCATATCGGCGGCTTGATTATACGTGGTCAGTGGGTGTGCTTTCGTAACCGAAACACCAAAAACAGGCTCGCGCCGGTCTATTGCCCCAACTATCCCCAAAGCAAATGGCAGTTCTTTTTCTTCCATCCTGGCAAGCCGGGGATATCGTTCCAGCAAGTAATTGCGGTAAGTCTCCGCCATACCAACGTAACCATCACGTTCAGTGAAAATATACCTCTGTTGCCGGGCACCAGTAAGCTCAGTCCGTTCAAAAGCCTTGGCAAATACTTTTGCTTTTGAGATATCGACATCATCCCAGTTACGGATGGTATAAAAGGCACAAACTGCGTTAAATGTATAATTGCGTCCACTGACATCGGCTGTAATACTCGCTCCTTCATTGCCGTCTTCGAGTACGCAGATAAAACTATTGTTATTATGGCTTACACCAAAAACGGGGAAGTAAGCTTGATTGTCAGTGACGAGTGCTTCCCGTTTCAATGCGTAATCATAACCATATATTGAATTAATATAAAATGCTTGATTTTGTTTGCCGTTGTTGAAATTGATTATTGCCCCGGAACCATCAGGAACCAGCATAAAACCTTCATCATCTAAACCACCGGAACCGAAAAAGGGTAAAACCGAAAGTGATAAAATCGGATAGTCCCGGCGGTACTTAAGCTCCTCAAGGGGAACTGTCACAACGAAATCCGGTCCATCCAAACGGTACTCCACGGTAACATTAAACATTGGTGTATCTTCATCAGCCTCGATACCAATACTCTCGCGGTCATAATAGAAATCTTCCATCGTATAACCGACTTCTGCAAATAAATCTTCAAGCCGATACTGAATATGGGCCTGCAACCCTTCACGAAGCTCAAAAACGCGCTGGTTTACAATATCAGGATATTTCTCAATCAATTCATCCCTGTTATCAACAGCCCTGAGTTTATCAATATCAATCGCCCGGTAATAATTTCTTACTGTCCGTTGATCTTCCCGTCCCATCAAATCAAAAAATTCATTAAACCGGTCTTCATACATAGCCAATGGAATGATATACTCCTTTTGGACCCTGCCAATCGTATATCTTACCCTGATACCATTTTCAATGAGCTCCCAATCATAATTCTCATTTAATACGCTGAGACTATGATTATTGAGCTCTGTAACCATGCTGTTTACCTGCCCATAATTTAGGATTACCTGTGCTTGCAAACGTTCCATCATCGAGCCAATGGCAATAGCATCTTTTTGCGTATCCGGGTGGTTGGAATACCAGACCTTGCCACTTCTTTTATCAGTCAGATTGATTTCCGTTGTCGCGCAATCAAAATGAAGCCGAAGGTATTCATTTTCAACGATTAATTCGGTTTCTTCCAAACCTTCGCTATTATATATAGTAAAAAACTCCGGCTCTACCTCTTCCTGACTGCAGGCGCTCTGAGTTATTACTACCGATATTAAACCAACAAGTAACCATCGTTTCATGTCTTTACCTCTAAGATCTCCGTTCCGGAGCATTAATAAAAGCGGAATACAATTTCTTTATAAAGTGATACAAAATACGATATGGCATCAGTTATCAAACTAAAAAATATAAAGAATAGAAATATTATAACCCCTATCCCAAAAATTGTAAGAAAACTGGAAAAAATTGCCTTTCCGAAAGCATATTCATGGGTTTCTTTCATCGCTGCCAAAATAAGGAAGAAAAACCAAAATCGGGAAAAATAATATAGAACCGCATAAAATGCCAATTCATCGGAAGTCAGGATATTACTCAGGATAATAAGAATCGGATTAATCAGGATATAAGGGGTCAAAGCATAACAGCTTGCGATGAAAATATCTTTAAATGTCCCCTTGCCATCCATCAGGGTCGTCAGGCACCAGTTGGCAATACACCACAAAAATAATGGAACCACCATCGTAAAGACCGCCAACCAGACGTTATAATACTCCCAGTTGATCATGTTTATTACCACGCCGGTATAACGGTAAGCTAAAGCTTGAATAATAATCCAGGAAGCTAATAATATAAAAGCGGCTTCGATAGAACCCCTTTTTTCATGCTTCAAATCCCAGAATCCATCAAAAGGGCGTACACAAACGTGTAATGCATATTTAAGTTCTTTTATTATTTCATTGCGCCTCGTCTTTGTCATCCTATCTCCTCTTTAATAGAACGGATTTTCTTGACCAATTTTCGAATATTTGAAAAACCAATCAGGACAATAAGTGCCACCATCACGTAGACGATATTTTCTTCGATTACTTGTTTGCGATATTGCCGGAATGCCTTCGAATAGTTGGGACGGTCAAATTTTTGGGCAAAATAATCCATTGCCTCACGGAAACGGTCCTGCCGCATCAGTGCCCGCCCAATCCCGGTATAAGCCATGTCAAAATTGGCGTTTAGAACCAATACTTGTTCCCATAATTCTCCGGATTCGAGATAATTTCCATTAATATATTCTTCCATTGCCTGATGGATAAGGCGTCCATATTCGGTTGGGTTAAAGATAGTCAACCCCCCCGACCTTGCATCCGTGACCAAAAGAGTACCATTCAAATACTCAATTCCGGTTGGTAATTGGAAGTATCCGGCACGATTACCCAACCCACCAAATATAAACAGCTGATTTCCTTGGAAATCGTAAGCAAAAATCCGCCCTCTGACCCGGTCAATCACAAAGTAAGTATCTTGCTTATTCGAAACAATATCTACTAAACGGGACGGTCCACTGACCCCACCTGCATCCGACCAGTCTATGTCACCAATTGGGGATATCCAGCCATTACGGATCAAAATATCTTCACCCATTGGATTAAGCCTTCGAATTGGTTCGACATTTGACGACTCACCAATACCTAATAAAAGTGTAACAAAGCTGGTGTCATCATATGAATCATCTAACAAACCAATCAAATCACTTTCCGTGAAAAAGGATGTGGTAGTATATATAAAACCTTTATGATCCAAGAAGATATTGTTGTACTCTGTGGGAACAAATAACATCATTTGTTCACGCTGGGCGCGAAATGAAAGAGTCTTCCAAATCATCTCGTAAACACTGAAATTGACCTTATTTGCGCCAATATAACCGGTAAAGGAGCCGGTTACATCAAATTCCATGATGCCGCGGTTAACATTGCGGGCAAGCAGGAAAATACGGTCAGCATTGTCAACCACCACTTTGGTTGGAAGGAACTCGGCTATCTCATTCATCAAGGCATCATCGGGTTTGTAAAGTATCTTTACCACGTCCAAATCATCATTGATATGGACAACCCGCTGGTTGCCTGTATCAGCAACATATATATCTCCGTGACGGTCAACATATACGCCATGGGGATTGTTAAATGTATCTACACCATCATAATTAAATTTATAAATAACTCTTGTTAAGTTGTATGAAGAATCCAGCTCAACAATCCGGTTATTTCCGGTATCAACAACATAAATCCTTTCCCCGCCGATTCCGCCAACAAATACACCTTGGGGGTCACGGAAATTACCGATACCCAAATCGACACCCATCAAAACCCGCTCTGCCAGATAAGGTGACGGTGATTCCCGATCGATAAACCAGAAATCATAGTTGAAAGCGTAGTGTTGGCGTGTCCCCGCCGCCCTGGCTTCCGCATCAAGGGATGGAGCAAGTAACGCTACTGATAAAATTGTAAGAATAAGAATTAACTTTTTCATATATTTTCCACTATTCTTTTATCCCCGAACTCGCCATTGTCTCAAGGATATTATTCTGCGTGATAATAAAGGCTGCAACCGGTACCAACATCATAAAGAGCGCGACTGCCGCTCCGACCCCCGCCCTGGCGATACCACCAAGCAATATTTGTTGGAGGGCGTAAGGAAGCATCTTCAACTCTTCTGAATAGATAAAAGTTGTCGCTGTATTATTCCATAAGCCTTGGATGGAGAAAATAATCAAAGTCATCCAAGCTGGTTTGACTATCGGCATAACCACCCGCAAAAAGACATAACCTACCCCGCCACCATCGATTTTGGCGGCTTCAATCAATGAATCCGGTACTTGTTCAATAAACTGTTTCATGAGAAACAATCCCAATGGGGCGGCAAAAGCCGGGACTACAACCGCGAGATAAGAGTCTACCCAGCCAAGCCTGGTCATTATCAAGTAATTCGGGATAGCGGTAACATAACCGGAGAACATCAAAGCGACGATGACTATCCGGAAAAAAGTCTGCCCACCGGGAAATTTGTATTTCGCAAGGACGAAAGCACCCATCGAGGCTATCATGACATGCCCTGCCGTACCTACCGCCGTGATAAGCAAGGAATTAAATATATAACGCGAAAATGCCACCCATGAACGTCCCATCAGGATAGATAAATCATGGAAATTACCCATAGTTGGGTTGCGGACAAAAAGCAAGGGTGGGTATACGAAAAATTCATCAAGTGGTTTAAAAGCATTATTAATAACATAGATAAGCGGAAGGGCAAAAAATGTACCTGACACTATCAACAGTAAGGCAATCCACATATCAGTTATTCTTGATCTGTTTGCCGTGCGTTTAATTTTAAATTTTTTCTTGTTCATCTTCTTCATATTAGGTACCCACTTTTCTAAGCAAGAACTGAACACCTTTGTTGGTATAAATCATCGAAAGGAATAGTATCGTCGCTATTGCGGAAGCATAACCCATTTCAAAACGGATTGCACCATAGTCAACCAGATGATTGACTACCGTATGGACGGCATAATCGGTACTGGGGAATCCAAATAGTGCAACCGTAACATCGGCAATTGCAAACGACTGGGTAATCGCCATAACGGCCCCAAACATCAACTGTGGTTTCATGCTTGGCAGGGTAATGTACCAAAGCTCCTGCCAGCGGTTACTGATTCCATCACACAAACCGGCTTCATATAAGGTTTTGTCAAGACCTTGGAAACCGGCGATAAATGCAAGGAAACCGGCGCCAAGACTCATCCATAAGACAACGACTATTGCACAATTCATCATCAAATCAGGAGTAACCAGCCACCATTTGGGGGTATCAATTATATTATAATGAATAAGGAAAGCATTCAATATTCCATAAGCATCACCACTAAAGAAAATCGTCCAAATCATAAAGACCTGACCCGAGATGGTCGGGGCATAAAATACCAAGACAGCGATTGCCCGTATTCCTTTTGGCAGCTCATTTATGAACCAGGCAAACATAAAAGCCAGCACATAACCAATTGGACCGGTAATGGTGGCCAGCAGGAATGTATTTTGAACAGACTTAAGGAAAATTTCATCTGCCAGAAATAAGTTGATATAATTCTGGAAACCGATAAATGTTGCCGGCTCAAGGACATTATAATTGGTAAAGCTGTACCAGATGGAAATTATCATCGGGGTAATAAAAAACAACGCGAAAAGTAAAGCATACGGAGCAAGGAAGAAATAACACATCTTGTATCTCTTCATCTGCTCCCAGGTAATTTCACATGATTTTATGAAATATTGTTTCATTTATGTAACCATGTCCTTTCAACCTTACGGTCTCCGTGATTCTAAGCCAAATTCCAGACGTTTCTTATGCAATTCGTCATTGATAATCCGGGTATAATCAAGCAAAGTCTCACGTGGTTCGTCATTATCATTCATGACCTTCCGAATGGCATTGAGCATATGACGACTGGTATAATAACCACCCGGAACTTCCGGTGTGCCAACCACCCATTCCCATTGCTCACGGATAACATCCCGTTGGGCACTCGGCCAGGCAAGGCGCTCAAAAGCCAGGACATTCGCTGTGTTATAACGGGCTGCCGCGCCAATCAGGCTTTCCATTTCCCGTCCGAAACGGGTTTGGATATCAGAGCTGACCCACCATCTCATAAATGTCCACGCATCATCTTGGTTTTTGACCGTTGGTAACATCATTGAACATAAACCACCAGCGGAGGCCGAATGGTTTATATAACCGTCTTCATCTACATATCCGGGAAGCAGGGCAAAATCCCACAAACCCTTAATCTCGGGAGCGGAAACGGCCAGTTGGTTAAATAATGTAAACTCTGCCAACCCAATCGGCATTTCGCCAGTCCGGAAGCGGTCGGCAAAGACGAATATTTTATCCAGTTTGTAATGGGAATACATCGTCGTCATGAAATCAAAAGCGTCAATTGCAACGGCATTATCCAAAGTTGTATATGAATGGCAGTCGGAATATACCCTGCCATCACGTTGGTAGAGTACATTGAGGAAATTGCCATACATTTCTAATAGATTATCATTACCAAAACCGAAATTGAGATTGTTTTTTTGTAAAACCGGTAAAATTTTGATGATATCGTCCCATGTCCGGGGAACGTGCAGACCTAATTCGCTCATAATGTCCTTCCGGTAGAATAGGACATGGAAACCCTGGGTTTCCGGCAGGGCATATATACCACCGTCAAACATAAACGGAACAAAACTGCTTTCAAAAAATTCGGAGGTAAGCTCGTCAAAACCGGGGAAGGTAGATAAGTCGATTGCTGAACTCCGCATAGCATAGTTAACCGGCTCATTGCTTGGTACCTGCAGAGCTATATCCGGACCGGTACCGGCTACTACCGCCGGAAGCAGGACGTTGGGTGCAACTAAACGAATATTTACACTGATACCGTATTCAGGAGTAAATGAATCATCAATAATCGCTTTCAAAGCCTGGGCTTGGTCACGTCCCGAAAGCATCCATATTTCCAAAGGATCGGCATCGGCATCATGGACATCCCCGATTGAATCATAATCAATAAAGAATGTTGCAAAGAACGAACGAATTTCATGCATCATCCTGGCAAAAAAGCCGGAACGGATACGTGGTAGTGTTGCACCGGGGGCACTTACTATAATACTGTCAATATCAAGCGGTCCTTCACCCATTCTGATATTAAAGGCTGCCAAGGCTCCGATATCGATTTTAAAACCGTTTATCGAACGTGGTATAACTTCTGGTTTGGCAACAAAACGTTCCAACCGTTTGGCAACCGTTAAGGCAGCGGCGATGTGTGAACCCAAACGGT
>Ga0209737_10001240_pt1 | contig 18682 bp, 17 predicted proteins | sample TergutCu122P3_FD_187284 | JGI IMG/M metagenome (GOLD analysis project Ga0209737, IMG submission 187284) | Cubitermes ugandensis P3 segment gut microbial communities from Kakamega Forest, Kenya - Cu122 P3 (SPAdes) (version 2) | ecosystem: Host-associated > Arthropoda: Insects > Digestive system...
AGGTTTTGCCGCCCACTTCCTTCAGATTCCGACTCGCGACGGACACCCTTGCCATCAGCTAACAGTTCCTACTGCCAAGCCTGTAGCGGACTTCCACCGCCAAGTCATTGTCCATGCCGGGCACACCGAAATGACCCCATATCAGCGGGAGTATCCGCAGATATGGAATTATAGGTAACCCAATGCGCAACTCGCGGCGAGACTCATAAGATATTTTTAGATCCCTGCAATAGCAGGGGTCTTCCCGCCTACTCACGGCGTGGCGAGGTTATGAAAATCTCTCCAAAAAACTCAGCTTGATGAAGAGATAAAAAGCCATCGTGTGCCAAGAAAAGAAGTGAAATAAACACCTGATGACGGGGAGCATCAAGCATGCCTGAAAGCCTTGAAAGCGTTACAGACTCGTTCTGTTCAAACAGCTTATGACAACAGGAAAGCACATCTGAGGCAGCATCCTGATATGCTTCCTCATGGGCGATATCTGAAACATCTTCCGCAAGGGGGTAAAAATCAAATGACAGCGATGGCTCGCGTTGTCTTCTTCTTTCTTCTTTTTCTGCATTTCGAAGCAGATTAATAAGCATATACACAGACACAGACTGTTTACGAAAGGACTTACGTTGCAGGCGACGAGAGATCTCCTGCTCCAAAAACGCAATTTGATCACCACTTCTTCGTTCTCTTCGAATAATACCAAGGGACTCTTCATCATCAAAGAACTCCTCCCCTGTATCACCCTCATCGTCACTCTCATCAGCAATGTTCTCGTCATCGAAATATTCAGCCTTAATGCGAAGCAATGTTGCTGCGTAAAAAAGCATCCTTCCAGAGACGCGCAAATTCAGTGAACGCTGCTTTTCAGCTTCTGTAAAAAAACGGTCAATAATAAGAACAATATCAACATCCCATGGATCAATCTCGCCCCGCTCAGCCATCTGAACGAGTAAAGCAATTGGATCCCCACCTGCCTGAGCTGTTTGAAGCGAGAGATCGAGAAAAGAGGCAGAAAACGAATAATCATCTGATTTTTCAGCCATGCTTACCCACGTATGGAGACGCCGGTCACAAGCGTACTTTTATCCTCACGAATCGTAACTCCGATAAGTCTATCGGAAGCATCAATCATAGGCTTACGAAGAGAGATACTGATAAACTGAGAATCATGGCACAGTTCACGGATCATATCTGCAATACGCTCGACATTACTGCCATCAAGATTCATATCTACCTCGTCAAACGCATAAAATGGAGCAGGAAGGTGCTTTTGAATCGAAAAGATAAACGCAAGCGTTGTCAGAGACTTTTCACCACCAGAAAGAGCTGCGAGAAGGTGCACATTTTTATGATGTGGTCGAACTGCAAAAGAAAGTCCACCTGCAAAAGGGTCTTCAGGATTTTCAAGCACGATCTCTCCGGTCCCTTCGGTAAGTTTTGCAAAAATGTTGCGGAAATTAGTAGATATCTCATTATAGGTCTGCATAAATGCATCACGTTTCATTAAAGAGTAACGCTCTATTCGCTCAGAGATCTCTGCATGTTCACGTGAAAGCACCTCAATTTTTTCTTTGCGCTTCGCCATTTTATCGCAGACGACCTCATACTCTTCAATAGCATACATATTCACTGGACCAAGGCGAGAGAGATCATAATCAGCTGCTGCTATCTTCTTCTCAATCTCTTCAAGGCTCATATCATTCTCCTCACATGCTTCAGATGAAAGAGTAGATATCTCTTCCAAGACTTGTTCTCTTTTTGCCTCAAGTCCAACGATAATACCGGAAATTCGTTCTATTTGCCCACTGAATTCTCGAATTTCGTCATCAACTGAAGCGATGGTAACAAGCAGTACATCACGTTGATTCTGAAATTCAGTTAGTTCTTCAGTGAATTCACGCTGGCGAACGTGAGCTGCGGATATAAAAGCTTCAAACTCAGAAATGGAATGGGTAAGCGTGACCACCTCTCCATCGAGCTCATGAATCTTTGCTTGAATCTCATCGTTTTGTGCAACCAATGAATCAAGACTCCGCATCGCAAAACTTTTTTCACGCTGCTCGTCAGCAATGGAAGATTCTTTAGCAGAAATCCGCCGTTTCAGTTCTTCAAGCTGGAGGCGAATCTGATCTACTTGTTCATTTAGATCTAAAAAAGCATCACCTTCAAAGAATTGAGCAAGATCTTCTGCCTTTCGGCTGCGTTCCTCAATCTCTGAGGTCAGAAGGGCATATTCCTTCTCAATGCGAGCGAGTTCTTTTGATGCATCATCGTACTCTTTTGTATGCTCCGCGAGTTGTGCTTCAATGTCTGTTCGTTCCACAGAAAGATCATTCAAACGTCGCTCATACTCTTCATACACTGCATTTGCTCGAACAAATTCATCTGAAGCCTCGACACGCTTCGTGAGAAGATGATCTCGTTCCTGATTTGCACGTGAATAAGAGGCTTCGCAGCTCTCTTCCTCACGGAGCAATGCTGATAATCGCTCAGACAACACATACAGATCATCAACAAATGACATCCCAAAACCTTGTGCAACCTTTTGTTGCAGACTCCCCCCAGTCATCGAGCCACTTTTCTCTATCAAGGAACCATCAAGCGTCACCATACGATACTGCCCCATGCGGGATCGTGCATCAGATAAAGACCTCATAACAACCGTACCCCCAAGCACGGTCAGAAATGCATCTCGAAATTTTGATGCAAATTCAAGTAGATCTACAGCAAGCCCAATAACGGCGTGGTCATGGCGAATCACAGGTGATGTTGGTGGACGAAGCTTGTTTAGAGGTAAAAACGTTACTCTGCCCAGATTATGATCTTTCAGATATGAAATTGCTTCTGATGCCACGTCATCATTCTCTACGACCACAAAATTCAGACGATTTCCAGCAGCAATGTTCAAGGCAACCGCATGTTCAGGCTTGCATTTTCCAAGTGAGGCAAGGGTTCCATACACTCCTTCCATCGAGAGAACTGCGTCAATAGCTTTTCCATACCTTCCAGATGCTTGCTGCTGAGCCTCTTTTCGATGCAATTCTGACTGGATCTCACGAACACGGCGGGAGAGTTGTTCGCGTTGTTCGCGCTGACGATAGACTTCTTTTTCTGCTGCATGAACAGCGCTTTCAAGTTGCTGGCGCTGATGCTTTGCACTCTCATAAGCAGCTTTGACATCAACAAGAGATTCGTTAAGAGTGTCATACTCACTTGTTATGTGTTCAAGTCTCGTTCGGAGACGCTCTTTTTCAGCATTTCTCAAACGAGCGCGCTCAATGAGTATATCCTGTTCTCTGATCAGAGTATTTCGTACTTCCTTTTTCTCACGAATCTCGCTATCAAGACGCTGGAACTGTTGTTCGATGGCTCTTTCCTTCTCACCATAGGATTGTAATGCATGAGTGACACGCAGCCTTTCTTCTTCAACTGCTGACATACTCATTGAAAGAGTACTTTTATCAATCGCCAGTTCTCGAAGAGATGCAGAGTGTGTCTCGATCAATGTCTCATATCGCTTGCGTTCTGAAAATATCTCAGTTCCTTTTTGCTGATATTGCTTTTTCTCACCGCCAATGCGTGATATCCGATCCCGTGCACTCTCGATTGAGGCTTCAGCAGTTGCTATCTCGCGTACAAGATCTCGATATTCATCTCCAGTCTTTGCAGAGATATCAGCATCAAGTGTGGAAAGATCTCTTGAGTACTGTTCTTTTTTCTCAGCACACACATCAAGATTTTCTTGAAGCTGCGTCATCTTTCTGCTCTCGTCAGCAATGGTGGCAAGAATAGTATTGTACTCTTCTTTTTTCTTTGAGGTTTTTACATGCTGCCTGCAACGTGAAAGGTACTGGAGTGTATTTGTAATTTCACGGTGACAGAGCGCCTGTTCACGCTGCGTTTCAAGCTCTTTTAATCGAGATTCAAGAGATGAAAAATACACATTTTCTTCCTGGATACGAACATGCACCTGATCAAGCTCATTTTGTGCAAGATCCCGTTTTTGATCAAACTCAGCGACTCCTGCAATCTCATCAAAAATCTTTCTTCGCTCATTATCACTCATCTCGATAATTCGATTGATATCTCCCTGCATTACGACATTGTAGCCATGGGGAATGATTCCACGGTGAGACAAGAATTCGAGCAATTCTGACTGACGACAACTTTTGCCATTGAGATAGAGATAATTATAATACCCACTTTTCGTGCGTTTTATCTTTCGTCTAATCTTGGTGCCATCTGAGAACTCGATCCCAACTTCGGCAGTATTTCGATTAGAATTTACATTAATAAGATCAGTCAGTTTTTCTGCACGTAAGTAACGAGAAGAAGAGAGGGTAAGCACAAATAAAATACTGTCAATGATATTACTCTTTCCAGATCCATTTGGACCAGATATCACAGTAAATCCTTGATATCCTGGAATATGTGTTTTTCTTGAAAATGATTTGAAGTTATCAATATCAAGAGATGTAATATGCATGTGATTCAAAAAAAGAAACTGATTTTTAAGAGCGCTCGATATTTTTCAAACTTGTACAGTTATTCCCAATGTTACTCATCTGCAACGATGATATCATACATTCCTTTTTTCTTATCGCCTTCTTTTTTGCGAGAGTCAAGGGCTGATGCAATAATAATCCCTTCCCCATTCTCTTGAGTTGGACGAAGCGTACCATCTGGTTGCATTTTGAGTACATCCTCTTTTTTATCAGTCTCTATATGAGTGGAATGGGAGCTCCTCGAAAGGCCAGAAGTATCAGATGCAATTGGAGTTGCTGTAATGATTGGGCGAATTGGAGAAGGTCTGTTTTCATCCTGCATTGAAACCTCACGTATGACAGGTGCAGTTCTGTTTTCTCTTTGAAGATTCCACATGACCGCTTTTAAATCGAGAACTTCATCAGTCAGCCCTTTTACCAATGCTTCAAGTTTTTGTAATCGCATCTCCAATTCGTTGGCAACAGCATCATGCTGCCTTTCTACATTCTGCGTTTCTCGTGACATTAATTATCCCCCAAATATGTGAAGCATAGCGCCTCTCTATACTGCCTAAGTATAAGATTCATATACTTATGTTTCTTTGCCATTACCTGCGTCAAAGAGGTGTTACCCGATGATTATACTGTGAGTTTAAAAGGATATCGCTGACCGGATGATATCAGCACATATACTAATACTCTCCTTCACTTCAGAAGAAAGACCAAAAACAGGTGAAATTGTTTCGACTGTAATTCCAATAATGAACACATCTGCTCCAGTCTCCAGAGCAAGATACTGAAGAAGAATATCCAAAGAAAGGTGATGGGAGCATTCATGCTGTGGGAGGATATCATCTCTTTCAATAATGCAGATCGTTCCTGGAGGAAGATCACGTTCAATAGCATCCAAAAAGATAATGACTTCTGGATTACGCCGCTTGATAATGCTGAGATATTCCTCAGGAGTCGTGCCTGCATCAATGAGATGAGAGAACACGCCTTTTAGTGCATCAAGCAAAACAAGACCAAGAGCATCATCACCCCTCATCCGGTTTCCTACACCCACTACAACAATCTTCTCTGGATCAATCCCTCTCAGTCGCTCTTTGAGATGAATCTCCAGTGTGCATGGTGAACTGTGCATTGTAAATCGTTATTACCCTCTCATCTGGTATATTGTCTCTGCTATCAGTTGCAGACCAGGAGCGACCAGATCTGGAAAGAGCCCAAGGATAATACACAATGAAACCATGATAATGATTGGAAGCATGGTGGAGAGTGGGAGATCACGCAGATCGGCGAATGATTCTTTCTGCTCTCCAAGGAATATGAGATAAAATGCTCGAATCAGACAGATAAAGATAAGAATACTTACAATCCAGCCAATTATTCCAAATATGGTCAGGTGTATCCCAAAAATGGAGGCAAGAACTGTAAATCCTGCTTCAACAGAGCCTTCATAGATGTACTCCTTACTGATGAATCCATTCAAAAATGGAAGCCCTGCCATTGCAAGCGAGGCAATGAGAAAGCACACTCCAGTTATTGGCATGACTCGCAGAAGGCCCCCCATTTTATTGATTTTTAGAGTTTTTACTTGGAAAAGGAGAACTCCTGCTATGAGGAAAAGACTTCCTTTAAATAGCATATGATTGAGGATATGGAAAAGTGAACCATAAATCGCAATCGGTGTTGCCAGACCGAAACCCAAGATGATATATCCGATCTGGCTGATGGAGCTCCATGCCAGAAGTCTTTTGATATCTTGAGCAAAACATGCCATAATACCACCAATAACCATGTTCAGGGTCGCGGTAAGAAGCACAATAGTCATGAATGTATCTATCCCTGAAACCGCAAAAAAAGGATAAATGAGCTTTACCATTCCAATAATTGCTGATTTTATCAGAATTCCAGACATGGTTGCACTGATCGGTGCTGGAGCATCTGCATGGGCAGGAGGAAGCCATATCGCACTCAGCGGGAGTACCCCAGCTTTTGTTGCAAAGCCAAAAAAGAAGAGAAGTCCAAGAAGGAATATATCATGTGGAGAAAACAGGCTGATATCTATCTGGGAGACATCCAGTGTTCCAGCTATGGTATACAGAATAAATGCACCATAGATAATAAAAACAACCTCTACAATACTGACTCCAAGATAGATATACGTGGCCTTAATTGCCCGTTTTGTCCTTCCGTACAATATTAAAAATGCACTTGTAATGGTGACTGCCTCAAGGAAAACAAGCATAACAAGGACATTATATGTACAGGCCATGCCGCACATCATGCCGACAAGAAGGAAGTAGATTATAAAAAACGTGGCATCAAAATCTGTTTTATTCCGGTAGATAAAAGAATGCCAGAGAATCAGCGTACCAAGGAAGGTAACAAGGGTTGCGAGAAACATACCCGACGCATCAAGTACAATCGGTCCAAGAGAAGCTATCTGACCTTGCCCATACAATAAGGAGACGAGGTATGACAAATTCAGAATGAACAAAAGAAACATGCAGCAGAGAATGAATGCCTTTTGGACTGGTTCTGAAAATCTAAGTAATAAATAGACAATAACTGCACCAAGAATTGGAAAAAGCACTGGTACCAGAGCGAAGTAATCAAGCATCAGTTTTCCTCCCTCGCCATGCCGCGAGTAGGCACAAATACCCCTCATCTCCTATCGTCGATGGGGGATATAAAACGTGGTTTTTCCGTGACGAGGGGTCATTACATTTTTGACCCACTGATAAGGGTGTCATCTCGCCTCCTCGCGGCGTGGCGAGGTTTGGAATGATCTCATTGCCTTCAGGAGGCCGTCAAGTATTGCTTCAGGTTTTGGAGGACATCCTGGTATTCGAACTGTCACCGGAATAATTCGTTCAACCGGACCTGCAATTGAGTAATTCTCATCATCAACCAAAATACCACCTGAACATCCGCAAGCCCCCATTGCGACAACTCGCTTTGGATCAGGAGTTTGTGCATACACTCTTTCAAGAAATGGCTTTGTATGAAGAGGAACTGGTCCGGTAACTAGGAGAATATCTGCAAACCGTGGTGATGCAACGATCTTGATACCAAGTCGTTCCATATCATATCTGGGACCTGTACATGCCAAAATCTCAAGGTCACAGCCATTACATCCTCCTGCATGGGCATGATAAACCCAAGGAGATTTTTTTATGAAAACCTGTGACAAACTCATATAAACTTCCTCGGATACGTGTTCCATTCTACACTCATTTCTCTCCTGCAAGAGATGCAAGCACGTAGGTATTTTTTCATATCCTCTCTAACTATTTCGGCAGTGTCTGGCTGAAGATTTTCAAGAGTGCGCTTGGAAACTACCTGGAGAAACTTTTCTGATACGGGAAGAATCTCTCCACAGACCTGGCATACTTGCAGTGGGAGCTCGGTCTCAACCTGCTGGCCAGCGGTACTGATACTCTTTTCATCAATGGTATGTGAAAGGGAGATATGTTCTGCAATGCTTTCTGCTATTCCTGGAATCACTCTAATGTCAGAGATTCCAACGATATATTGATTATCTGGCAGATTTTTTGGCATTGCATGTTTGAAAGCAAAATCAAGTGCTCCCTCTGGGCATATATCTGCACATCTGGCACAAAAAATACATCTAAGCGTATCAATGCATACTGTTCGAGTGACTTTTACGTCAGAAATGCTGGTTGCACCACTTGAACAACGCTCACTACAGGCTCCACATCCTGTGCAAAGCTCACTGTCACGTTTTGGCAATACCCGCGAAGCAGGGGCAATGAAGCCAAATGCCTCATTTACTGTAGCAGGTTTTTTTAATAGCCAACTGATAAGCGACCCGAACGCTCGTATCTGTAATACTTTTTTCATAGCACATACCTCTGAGCAACTGCGAACAGAATCGCAATAATTGCAAGAATCAGAGGGAACCGGAAAAGCCACCGTGTTGCCTGATCAATTCTGAACCTGCTAAATACTGAGTGGACAATGGCCAGCATCAGAACCGTGCATCCAATTCCAACCACAAAGACGAGCACCGCTCCAAGGCCGGTTGCCGGTACCCACAAGAAGAGATTTGCAAAGAGAGCTACCAGAACAAAGAGCATGACAATTCTGGTTACATCGAGGAGTCCAAGCAATTTAGCATTATATTCAGTGGTTAGTCCACTTACGATCTCTGATTCGGCCTCTGAGATATCAAAGGGTTTCATATGCAGCTTGATAAGAATCGCGAGAAATACGACGATTGCAGCAAATGGGTTTGTAAGGATGTTAAACCCCATCATCTCCTGAATAGAGAGGGTATTATATGAGATGGCTAGGGCGAATGTTCCAAGGATAAATAGAAGTTCATTTGTGAGGAGAAGCTCAATTTCGCGAACTCCTCCAATAACTGCAAAAAGGGAACCACTCGCAATTCCTCCAATGATCTCAAACAAAAGTACACCCATCAATAGATAGAACAGAATTACAAGATCAAATGGGTATGAGTAGGACATTCCAACAATTGGGATGAACAGACATGCTGTAACTGCACACAGAAAAGCAAAGATTGGAGAGAGAATAAAGAGAGAACGTGCCGTTGTTGGAATAATAGTTTTCTTTGAAAATAGTTTCAAAATATCATATAGGGGCTGAAGAACCTTGGAATGATTGATATCATGCCAGTTTTGAGGAACGATAAGAAGTGGGCCTCTTCTTCCCTGAATTCTGGCATTTGCCTTCCTGAAGGAAAACGAAAGAAAAATGCCACAAAGGAAGGCTATCAAAGGATTGAACCAAAATAGATCCATCTATGTATCACTCCTTTTATGGACCTTTTTCTGAACGATTATCTCTTTATTTGCTTGTACAACCGTTGCTCGATCCGTGCAGGAAAAACATGGGTCTATACTTCCGATGATGACTGGAACATCTGCAATAGTGCCACCTTTTATGAGCTTGAGTAGGATTGGTCCATTTGGAAATGTAGGAACTCGGAGACGAACAAATTCGGGGGTATTTGTCCCATTTGAAGCGACATGATAGAGAAGCTCTCCACGGGGAGGTTCGGTTTTTGCAACGCCTTCTTCACATGGTAATTCATGCATCGTGGAAACAATGGGAGAAGATGATGGCATAGATCGCAGGACATCACAGCATTGTTCACAGATATCTAAAGCAACCATAAATTCTTGTATTCGAACTTGTAACCGTGCCAGAGCGTCGCAACCATTCTCAGTGATGACCTCCCAGCTGACATCTTCATATGCTGCATAAGGAAACTGCTTTCTAACATCAAATGGCAGCCCACTTCCTCTGACAAGGGGACCAACTGCTCCATATGTTCGTGCATCAGCAGGGCTGAGATGACCAACGTTTCTGAGGCGATCCAGTAAGATGTCATTTGCAAGACACTGTTCAAAGTACTCTGAAACAGATGACTTTAGGCTGGTGATCCTTGGTTGGATAAAGTCTATATGAGCAGGGGTGATGTCATTTTTCACTCCCCCAAGTGTCATTGCCCCATGGCTGATACGTTGTCCTGAGATCACTTCAAGGCTGTCAAGGATCTCTTCTCTGAGCCGAAGTGAGTGCATAAGCATGGTTTTAAATCCACTCAGTTCACCGATCAGACCGATGGCAAGCAGGTGACTTTTCATTCGTTCCAGTTCACTAAGGAGGGTTCTGATATATTGTGCCTTCTTTGGAATCTCAATCCCTACAATATTTTCAACTGCCATCGCAAATGTCAGGGAGTGGTGAACATTACAAAACCCGCATATCCTTTCTGCAAGGTAGATATCTTTGTAATAATCTCGTCGCTCCATGAGTTTGATAATGCTGCGATGATTGAACCCGAGTTTGAGATCAGCATCCATTACCGTTTCATCCTCTACTGACATTTTCAAAAAATTGCTTTCAATAAGAGCTGGGTGGTATGGTCCGTACGGGACTACTGAGAGCGGCTCCGTGAAGATATGGTCACGGGGAGGGGGTTTTAGCGGACTTATATTGATCCTCTCAGACTCCGGATCCTGCTCTGAACCAGGTCCGGTGTGCATGTCAGTCCAGTTCAGAGGAAGCCAGAGATGTCTTGGGTCTGGATGATCCTTTACTTTAATACCCAAAAATTCGATCATTTCCCGTTCAGCCCAGTCAGCTTGGGTGGTAATTGGAGTGAGTGAAGGAATTGTTGGATCATTTCGCTCTACTTGGGTTCTGAGCAGGAGATAGCGACTTTTCGGCTCATCATCGAAACAAAAGTGGTAGTCAAGCTGAAATCCTAAAATTCCCGCATCGACACCTGATGCATACATCAATCGTGCCCCTGAGCCCATCAGATCAGTTACTTCTGATGTCAAATTTTCTTTTGAGACGTTCTGAATACTAAAAAGATCTCGCTGATTAATCATCGCTTACACTCCCAAATGGGGATTCAAGACTATATAATTCGCTTTCTGTAAGATACAGTTCATTTGCTCCACAATTAAAGTTTTCGTCTACATTTCGGTACTCAGGGATGAGTGAGGGAATGATGACTGAAAAGAAAATATAAAATGATATCAGTGAGGCGAGCTCTGCAAAAAGAAAAAGAGGGATGATTGATCCATCTACGTCATAGAAAACGACTGCTCCAATGACGCTTATCATGAGGATTATCATTGCAATGATAACACTTGACTTCATTTTATTTCATCCATTTTACCGTGCCCCTGCCTGCCGTCAGGGCAAGGTAGGTTCTCTTTTCTTCCCAGTTCCCATTTTTCAATGATTGGTTCTACTGGCGAGGTTCTGATAAGTCGCATTCCAAACTCATCTGGAGAGATTCCTATAGATAATGCGAGAAGCTCTGCAAGGTGAATGATTGGAATCTCAAAAGTATAGCCGATCTCTTTTTCCAGTGTTTTTATTGTCCGTTCAAACTGATCATAACACCCAGAACAGACGATAACAAGAGCATCGATGTTGAGTTCTTTTATTTCATCTAATTTCTTTTTTGCGAGTTCATAGGTAGCATATTCACGATCCGCAAGATTTGCCTGGAGCCCACAGCAATTTTGTTCTGTATTGTAATGTACAACTTCATCTGTGAGTGCTTCTGCAAGTGCATTGAAATTCGTGACCAATCGTCCGTCCTCAAAAACTCTCATGTGACACCCAGGGTGAAGTACAACACGGATTGGAACTTTTTGCCCTGCTTTTTGGATCTTTTCAATTCCTACTTCCTCACAAAGGACCTCAAGAAGATGTTTGACTTGGATTGAAGCATGGTACTGGTTATTGGTCTCTTGTAAGTATTCATTGACCCTACTCAGCTCTTCTGGGTTTTCTTTGAGTATTTGGTTTGCTTCATATAATGTGACATAACATCCATTGCAGGATGCCATGAGGTCGCGGCCTGCCTGCTCAGCCTGAAGGAGGTTATAAGATGCCAGCGTCAGCCAGACCCATCTGTCAACTGATACCCATACTCCTGCACGAGGACAGCAGGTGGATTTGGTGACATATGTCAGATCAATGCCAAGACGAGGTAATGCCTGCATGATTGCAGATTCTGCCCATGGCATTTTCACTGGCATGACACAGCCCAGGAAAAATGCATATCGTGCAACATGCGGTGAAGAGTTATCTGGTGTTGTCATCTGAGATGTACTCCATAGTATCGAGATTGAGCCCGATTGCTTTGTCTACCTTCATGGCTTTAATAAGTGTCCTGATATCTTCAGCAGCTTCTAAAAACTGATGAGCAGTTGGAGGAACGGGACTGAGCCCGGCTTTTTCTCTGCATTCCAATGTTTCTTCGGTGACGGGATATAAAAGACCTATCGTGAAATGCCTGATTAGCTGTGGTTTCACTCCTGACGGGAGGGGGATCTTTACTGGGCGTCTCCAAGGGAATAATTCATTCATTGCTATCACACCCTGCCCCTGCCTCGCCGGCAGGCAGGGGCCAGCAGGCAGGCTGCGGTGGTCTGTGCTCAGAGCGTACAACAAATTGAATCGCTTTTGCAGAGCAGACTTTATGGCAACTGGGATCTCCTTTGCACTGATTGCATTTTGTCATGGCTTTCAGTCCACGTTGCAACTGAGGAATTGATATTGGACAAGCCCAGGTACAGGATTTGCATCCAATGCATTGCATTTTATCAATTGAAACGATTCCGGTTACTGGATCTTTTTGTATCGCTCCTGTCGGGCATGCTGCCATGCACATTGGGTCTGCACAATGGTAGCACTGCACTCGTATAAATTCGCCATTTGGCCCATTTATTATTTTGCAGAGCGATAAATCATAGTTATAGGTGAGAAAGTTCTTAAATGAACAGGCAGTCATGCACTGCCTGCATCCTGTGCATCGTGAGGTATCATGAAGAATAACCTTCGTTCCGGGTTCAGTGGGCTCGAATTTCTGCCTGATATCCTGTGTGGGATTCTGCCTAGAGTCTTGGTTGTGTGGATTTATCGTTGATGATGACATTGTTTTGTTTGAATGTTTTTTTACATTTTTTTACCACTACAGGTGAGAATATATGTAAAAATGGAATAGAAGGGAATATGAGTTATGAGCGTGTTTAAAACAGAATGAATCTATGATAACATCTCGTTCATCCGTAGTAATAACCGTCGTAATCACCTTATTTGTAGCTGTTTCGAATGAATGGCTCTCTTGAAGTGGCACCATTCTTTTGTTAGCACTCTTCTACAGTTTTCTATCTACACATCCAAGGTCCATGAGGTACTACTTTTTTTATGTTCAAAAAGTCTCTGGTCCATTACATTGTGCTGATTTATTACGTTTCAACTGTGCTTACCTTTTCATTTGAATGGATAATCCGTATTTGTAATTATTCACCCCTAAACTATTTAACAAGATTGACTGAGCTATCGCTAAGCCCCCCCTCAAAGATGGCCAACCTGTGGTGCATATCACTCGACTGTTCCTGGACCTTCATCTTCTTGTATGTTTGATGTTTTGTTAAACTGTGTTACATCTCAACTTTATCAGACCCAAGAACATGTTAAGTGGGGTTGAAAATGAGATGTGGGACTTCTCCGTATCCGTCCACGGAATCCCGATCTCCTGTACCAGGTACCCTGCCCGCTCAAGCCTCCAGATGAATTCAACGTCAAACTCAAAACCAGTGCTTATCATTATCTTTTGCAATAGTGTCAAAGGCTTTTCTGGTGCAGACTTTAGCGCCACACTGAGTATCATGATATGAAAGTCCAAAAAGCACTCTTGTTGCCTGATTAAAGCATCTACTCATGATACGTCGAAAGATGGGTTGAAGCTTGTCGATATTTGAATCTTTCAAATAACGTGATCCGATAATGGCATCAATATGAGGATCTCGTTCCAGCTCCTCGAACATTTTCTTTATCGTTTTGAGTGAGACTGATTGATCTGCATCTATAAATCCAATGAAAGGTGTATGAGTGATGTTAAAACCTGCCATAATCCCGCCGCCTTTTCCTTTTCGCTCTGAAAACGTAAGGCATTGCATATGATAGTTTTGTCCACGGAAATGTGATGTGATGATCTCAGGCGTATTGTCCGTTCCATCACAGACGAAAATATACTCAAACGCTTCATCATCTAGTTCAGAGAGAAGGCGTGAAATTCGGCCTGCTTCATTATATGCAGGGATCACAAGGCTGTATTTTGGATATTCAGAAAAAGATATGGAGATGGGAATCAACTCATTTTAATAGGATTAAGCTATTCGGTACAACGCAAACCCACCATTGCTTATATATATTGGACTTACATTCGTTTCATGCATTGTAATAATATATTCTATATTTTCCAGTTTTTCAGAGTCATTTTCACTTGCGATTGCAACCAAATCAACTGCAACCACATTATTTCTAACCCAGTAGTCAATAAGGGAGAAGAAGACTCCATCCCAAGGTGGCGCCATACTGCTTTGATCCCATGCAATGCTTGCATTTTTATCTATATTCTGGTCAATAAATTTCCCTACACTTCCAACATTGTCAAAATTCTTTGAAAATTGGATTTCTGTCTGATATAATGGAATTGCAATAATACAATTTAACATGATTAGCATTGCTAAAAATAATCTTAACACCTGAATATTTTTGCACATATGTATGATGATTGGGAATATTAATCAAATAACCGAATATGAATGAGATAAATAATAGTGCGATACAAATGGCATATGCTGTTTTAATTTTTATTTTGTTCGCAGCTATTGGACGTGTGGATTTCTTGGGATGAAACCTATCTTTTTTGTAATCAATAATGTCGTTAAAAAGGTAGATGCCAGATGAAGTAATGCAAAATATTACACATGCAATGACGCTTATTTGGATACTGTGAACATTTGTTAGAGAACCTGAAAATAATAAGGGAACGAGAATTATCAAATTTTTATAATATTGATTGATCCGCAATAGACCATATATTGTTGAGAGTTTGTTATATTTTCCCTCAAAAGCCTCGTGCCAGATTATTCTTCGACGATTTTTCAATTTACTCTCCCTCGTACTGCATAAGGCTTCTAATATTGAGCAACTATTTTCATTTTAACGTGAGTATTCCCCATTAAAATAAAATTTAACGACATATTATGAATTAGCCAGGTACCTCAAATACGGACGTTTTTGAGCTACATCATTCTGAAATAGAAATAAGAGTTCAATTGAAAAATGATAAATAATCTGACGGTAGAAGAATATGAAAACAAAGTACTTCAAAAACGTCCGTTTATGATGCACCTGCGTTCCCTTTTAAGACCACACTATATGTAATAACGAGGAAAAAACTCGATTCAAACTCAAAATAGTCGCCTAAATATTGAATAAACCATCCCACATGTAAACATCTCCAAAAATATCCCGCTTTACATAGAAACATCCCGCAGAAGATAGACTGCGAGTTGTTACTTTTATACTCCTTTATCACAAACTTGTACCGCAATGACAAGACCATCCCTGCTTGTGACCTGTGGACTGCCATACACTAATGGAGAGTGTCATCTTGGTCATCTCAGAACATATGTTCCTGCTGACTTTTATGTGCGATATCATCGAAAATGTGGTATCGATGTAACATTCATCTGTGGATCAGATAATCACGGAACACCAATCGTTGTGAGTGCAGAAGCACAAGGCACGACACCACGTGAGATATCAGAACGGTATCATCAGCATTTTGATCAGACATTTAAGCGGATGCAGATCTTTTTTGATCGCTTTGGAATGTCTGATGATCCTGCAAACCAACACCGTACAACTGATATCGTGACACGGATGATGAAGGCAGGGTATGTGTACCCAAAAGTTATTCGCCAGGCATACTGTCCAACCTGCTCTCGATTTCTACCTGATCGCTATTTGAAAGGAACATGTCTGCATTGTGGAACGCAGGCACGTGGAGATGAATGTGATCAGGGCTGTGGAAAACCTCTGGCACCAGGAGAGCTCACGAGTCCAGTCTGTACAATCTGTCACACTCCAGCAGAGTTTCGAGATCAGGAACATTATTTCATGAAGCTGAGTGAATTTACACCCACTCTGGAAACATTTTTAGATCGACTGAAAGGAACTGAAAATGCACGAAATTATGCGAAGGGATGGCTTCGGGAAGGGCTTCATGACTGGTGCATTACACGAACTCTGGACTGGGGGATTCCATTTCCAGGTCAGGATGATCTGACTATTTATGTATGGGTAGATGCTCCAATCGGCTATATCGCATTTACTGAAGAATGGGCGAAAGAGCAGGGCAAAGACTGGAAAGACAAATGGTGTAGCAAGGATTGTGAGGTCGTGCATTTTATCGGTGTTGATATTACCTATCATCACTGTCTGTTCTGGCCTGCAACCCTTCATGCTGCTGGCTATAAGATGCCAGATACCGTCATCGCATCAGGGATGGTGAAGTTTGATGGTCAAAAATTCTCAAAGTCCAGAGGAAATGTGGTATGGGCAAATGAAGGATATCTGGATCCTGGATTGTCTGCTGATTATCTGCGATACTATCTGCTTTCATATACGAGCCATACAAAGGAACTGAATTTTTCGTGGAAAGTGTATCAGGATAAAATCAATAATGAGGTCGTAAACACACTTGGAAATTTTGTGTACCGCACGATGCACTTTGCCCATAAGGAGTATGGAGGCATTCCCGGAGTCGCACCACGAGAGGAGATTTTTACCCGGATTCAAGAAACGATCGACTCCGTTCATGCAGCAGTTACATCATATGAGTTTAAAGAGGCAGTAGATACCATTATGGCGCTTGCAGCCTATGGAAACAATCATATTCAAAATAATGCTCCATGGACATTGAAAAAGACAGATCCAGCAGCTGCAGAACAAATTATTGCAGATTGTCTGCAACTGACAAAAGGGCTTGCAATTCTCATTGAACCAATAATGCCTGAACATGCAGAAAAAATTTGGGATTTACTTGGAATTCAAACTCCACTCTCAGATGTCACGTTTTCAGATGCAGTAACTCCGCTTCTCGGAAGTGCAGAACTAAAGAAACCAGAGATCTTGTTTAAGAAAATTGATGATGAGTTGATCGAAAGCTTTGAGTTGGCACTTCGAACACGCATTGATACACTCGCAGCAGAGGCCAAGAAAAGTGAAAAAATGAAAGAAAAGACTAATGAAGTAAAAGCACCACAGCCTCCATGCACACCACCGGCTGCAAAAGATGAAACTCATGATATGGGAACCGGACTGCCAGAGATCACGATTGATGAGTTTGCAAAATTAGAACTTCGTGTTGGAAAGATTATCGAGGCAGAAAAGGTTGAAAGATCAAAAAAACTGCTTCGTTTACAAGTAGATATCGGGCGTGAAGTTCGCCAGATCGTAAGTGGGATTGCATCGTTTTATGCTCCTGAAGACCTGGTTGGGAGGCATGTAGTTGTTATCTGTAATTTAAAGCCTGCAAAACTAATGGGTGTAGAGAGTTATGGAATGATACTTGCAGCAGGAGATGAAGCCACATTATTGTCTCCAATAGCAGAAGTTCCAGTTGGAACACTGATTCGATAGATTAACTTTGCGAATCGAGTCTGTCACTTTTTCCATTAATTTATGTAGCAAGTGACACACTGATCTGACGATTTGCCTGTGGTTGCAAGAGGTCCCATAAGAGAGGGCGCACCCTCAAAATTTTGGGTAAACACTTAGTCATCACAGGTATTGGTCTCATCACGTTGGTTTGGACCGACGGAACAAATACATTTCCTGTTGACTACCGAATTTATGACAAAGATGGTGACAATTTTTCAAAGAACGATCATCTCCGTTCTATGTTGCAAACCGCAAATGACAGAGGCTTTGTGCCGTATTTCGTTATGTTCGATAGTTGGTACTCATGCAATAAAAACCTTACATTCATTCAAAAGTTAGGGTGGAGATTTTTTACTCGTATCAAGAAAAATCGACAGGTAAATCCAGATAGAACAGGGAATATAGCAGTCTCTTCTTTGGTTATTCCAGATAATGGAATAGTTGCTCATATGAAAGAATATGGATTTGTCAAAGGCTTTCATTCAAAAAACAAAGCAGGAAGAAGCAGATATTGGATAACAAACTGCTTTGAGGTGGACTATATGGGCAGGAAGAACCTTCAAGCGATATGCTGGGCAATAGAGAATTATCACAGAGCACTCAAAGAACTCTGTGGGGTAGAGAAATGTAAAATCAGAAAGGAATTGGGACAACGAAGCCATATTAATTGTTCATTGAGGGCATACGTTCGCCTTGAAGTAGCGAACAAAATACAAAATATAACAATTTATAATGCTAAATGGTATATCATAAGCGATGCGATAGGAAGCTACGTTCAAGAGCAAAAATATGCGCTATAAATTTTTTTCTGGCGGGACTGCGTAAGTCCTATGGAATACTACTTCTCGACTGGATGGTCGGGAGCCGTATGAGGCGAGGGTCTCACGTACGGTTCTGAAAGGGGCTTGAGGGGAAGTTCATCAGGTTTATTTATACAAAGATAATAAATATTATTGAAATCAAAAATAATTTGATTATTTTTGTTTGGATATTACACCGACTCCATTGATTTCCAACGCCCAGAAGGGATCACAATCTCAAACCGAGCACCCCTACCGGGTCGTCCACATTCATGGATTGACATATCAGTTAGTGAAAATATCTCACGAATGAGGAACAATCCAAGGCCAGTATTTTTTCCAAAGTCTTGATTAAATATT
>Ga0209737_10001241_pt1 | contig 18664 bp, 18 predicted proteins | sample TergutCu122P3_FD_187284 | JGI IMG/M metagenome (GOLD analysis project Ga0209737, IMG submission 187284) | Cubitermes ugandensis P3 segment gut microbial communities from Kakamega Forest, Kenya - Cu122 P3 (SPAdes) (version 2) | ecosystem: Host-associated > Arthropoda: Insects > Digestive system...
TAATCGAAAATTATAATAACCTGTCTTCAATAGTGGGGAATATCGAATTTTTGAGAGATTTTTTCTCAAAACAAGGCAAAAAACGTAGAAATACTTGCTGTATTTCGAGTATTTTTAAGGATGTTTTTTGGAAAAAGATCCAAAAAGTGATTTTTTCAGTTATGAGAACGTGTTCTAAATGGCACAAAGATATTAAATATGTGACAAAAGGATTATTGTTATGTTAAAAATAAAAAATTACAACGTGTTCAATTTTGAAAATGCGATACGTGGGGCAAGAAATCCGCTTTCAAGTTGGGAAAAAAGTGACAGTTTTCATGATAAAAATGGACAATTTGTTTTTGGAGAAAATGATTTAAGATTAGCAACAAAACTTTGCAAAGCTGGTAGCGATCATAGAAAATTTATGAGACAAATTTTAGTTTCTGCAGATATTTTAGCGCCACTTTATTGGTGGAAAGAATTTGACACATATAAAGTCGGCACCACAGCTAATTCTACTAGCACTATGCATACGATACATAAAAATTCATTTAAAATTGAAAATTTTAGCACAGAACATATTAATGAAGACGGAAAGATAATTTTTATAAATTTACTTGAATATATTGAAAATGTGAGGATACTTTTTTTAAAAACAGGAAATAAAAATTATTGGTATACTATGATACAAATGTTGCCAAGCAGTTTTAATCAATTGAGAACATGTACAATGTCATATGAAAATTTACTAAATATGTATTTTTCGAGACGTAACCATAAATTAGATGAATGGAGAGTCGTCTGTGATTGGATAAAAAAATTGCCAAATTTCGTAAACTTGACAAATTGTTTATAATTGTTAAAATTTTGCATTGTAGTTTAGTAATGATTGCATAGATCAATATAGTAAAGAGTTAAAATGGTTCAAAACGATAGACGTAACATAAGATATAACAGGTTCCAAAATAATAGACTTTTTTCATAACTTCAAAAATGTAAAAATTTTTGATAGAAAAGTTATGTTTTTATGGTTATGAAAGGAGTCTAATTATCAAATGAAAGGTAGTGTTTATAATGAACAACGTTGAAAGTAATTTAGGTTTTGGGAAATTGAGATCGATTCTGTGGCCAATTCACGGGTTTGAGATGAAAAAGTTTTTACCAATGAGTATTTTGATGTTTTGTATACTATTTGTGTACACAGCGGTTCGAGATTTAAAGGATACTTTTATTCAGAAATATGCTGTTCTTGGTGGACCAGAGTTAATTTCTGCGCTTAAGCTTTGGTTTGTTTTCCCAACTGCAATACTGGTTGTGATGATATTTTCGTCGCTATTAAGTAAGTTTGGAATGAAAAAAACTTTTTATATTGTCACCTCGTTTTTTACTTTGTTTTTTTTGATTTTTGCGTTTTTTTTATTTCCGAATGCAAGTAAGATTCACCTCAGTATTGGTACGATGTTGCATATGCGTTCAACTTGGCCATCATTTTTTTATTATATAGTCCCATGTTTAGGTAATTGGGCCTATACGTTATTCTTCATACTAGCTGAGACCTGGGGAACTCTGGCAATTGGCTCTTTGTTCTGGTTTTTTGCAAATCAAATTACAAAAAGGGATGAAATTAAACGTTTCTACGCTCTGTATTCACTTATAGGAAACATCGGTGTGTTTATATCTGGTGGATACATTTATTCCATGTCAGGTGTCGAAGGAAGTGCTTTTGATAAGAATGTAAAAGTTTTAGTTTGTATAAGTGCATTTTTTTGTATAGCAACAATGTTTATGTACTATTATATAAATGCTGTTGTTTTAAAAGATCCGAAACTGTATGATCCTACTCAAGTAAAACCTAAAAAGAAAAAAGCTAGAGTTGGTTTTCTGGAAGGTATAAGAATTTTGGTCTCTTCCCCTTATGTTTTTCTCATTTTTATGCTTCCAATTTCGTATGGTATAGGTATGAATCTTTATGAAGGTGTTTTTAAAGCTCAAATGGGTGCAGCTTTAAGAGGTGCAAGCAATTTTACAAAGATGATGGGAATATTGTCTATGGCAACAGCTATTTTTACAATAGTCCTGACGTTTGTGAGTGTTAATATTTTACGTAAGACAAGTTGGAAATTTAGTGCGATGGTTACTCCTGTTGCAATTTTATCTTTAGGTTTGTTTTTTTTCTTTCTAATGTTCTATAAACAGTCAGGTGGGCAAACTTTCCTAGGATTTTCTGTACCCATGGCAGCTGTATGGATTGGTCTAGTGATAGATGCATTTGGTAAAGGTATAAAGTATTGTTTATTTGACACAACTAAGAGCATGGCATATATACCACTTGACCCAGACACACAAGCGCAAGGTCAAGCTGCTGTTGAAGTCGTCGGTAGTCGTGGAGGAAAAGGCGGCGGAGCGCTTATCACTTACTTCTTGCTAAATGTTGTATCAGCTGGAAGCACAATACTTTCCCATACAGGTTCTATCTTTGTAATATTTATAATCATAATGTTAGCTTGGATATTTTCCATTATCAGATTGAGTATACGTTATGAAAAAAGTATAGCTGAGAATACTAGAGAAAATAAAGCCTAAAGGTGTGTTTGATACCGTTTACGACTTCATTGTGGCCGTAAGTCAGATCCCGTAATGGAGTTTATTTAAATATTCTTAATATTTTGTAATTTTTTACTCCATTCGGCACATTTATTTTTAGTATTTCATTATTCTTTTTATTTATTAGTGCAGCTCCAATAGGTGATTCATCAGATATTTTCATCTTTGCAGGATCTGATTCATTAGACCCAACTATTTTGTATTCAATTTTTGTTTTGTTATCAAGATCTTCAATTTCTACCTTACATCCAACATAAACATATTCTGTGCTTAGTTCATTTTCGTCAACAACTTCTGCGTTTTTTAATAAAGCTTCAAGTTCTAAAATTCTTGTTTCAACTATAGCTTGATCGTTTTTTGCTTCGTCATATTCACTGTTCTCAGAAAGGTCACCAAATACAAGAGCTTCTTTTATACGTTTAGAAATTTCTTTTCTTTTTTTAGTTTTCAAAATTTCAAGTTCTTTTTCAAGATTTTTAAATCCTTCTTTAGTCAAAACTGTTTTTTTAGACATATAATTTTCTCCAACTATTTATATATTAGACTTCCTTCGTAACTACAAAAACATCACTTTTTTTATATTTGCCCTAAAAACAACATAAAATTTTTTTGAAATACATAAAGTATTCCTGCGAAATTTATGTTGTTTTTAAAAAAAATCTATAAAAAATTGATATTTTCAAGTTATAGGGAGTCTATTGAATCCACTGTATATTGGATATTTTTTCACTATTTTTTTTACTTCATCTTTTACATATTTTAAATTTTTTTCAAAATCCTTATAAACTAAAAATATAAGATTTGCGATATTTTTGCAATCATCACTACTCATTCCTCGACTTGTTATCACAGCAGTACCTATCCGAAGTCCGCTTGTCAATTGTGGACTTCGTTTTTCACCAGGGACTGTATTTTTGTTAACTGTGATATTTACGTTATCAAGTTTAGACTCTAAATCTTTTCCTGTTACTTCAGTTCCTGATAAATCCACTAAAAATAGATGATTATCAGTTCCTCCAGAAACAATTTCCATTCCTAAATTTTTAAGTTCATTCGCCATGACTGAGCAGTTGTCAAGAACAGATTTCATATATGTCCTGAACTCATCACTTGAAGCTTTTTTAAAACACAATGCTTTAGCAGCTATGACATGTTCTAATGGTCCACCTTGAATACCAGGGAAAACACTTTTATTTATTTTTTCTTCGAATATTTTTTTACAAAAAATAGCTCCACCTCGAGGTCCACGAAGTGTTTTATGTGTTGTTGTAGTTACAAAGTCTGCATAAGGAACAGGATTTTGATGTAGTCCAGCAGCAACCAAACCAGCAATATGTGCCATATCAACCATAAGTAATGATCCAACACTGTCGGCAATTTCCTTAAATTTAGAAAAATCTATATGACGAGGATACGCACTTGCACCACAAACTATCATTTTTGGCTTACATTTAAACGCAATCTCTTGGATTTGATTATAATCTATAAGACCAGTTTTGTGATCTACACCATATGGAACAAAATTATAATATTTTCCAGAAATATTAACTTTTGAACCATGTGTAAGATGGCCGCCTTCAGACAACGCCATACCCATCACTGTGTCACCTGGTGAAAGAACAGCAAAATATACGGCAAAGTTGGCCTGAGTACCAGAGTGAGGCTGTACATTAACAGATTCAGCATGGAACAATTTTTTGCCACGTTCAATTGCTAAATTTTCAACTTCATCAATAAAATGACAACCACCATAATACCTTTTATATGGATATCCTTCAGCATATTTGTTGGTAAATATACTTCCCGTTGCTGCTAATATGTCCTCCGAAACTATGTTCTCAGAAGCAATTAATTCAATATTTTTTTGTTGTCTTAAAATTTCATTTTCGATTGACATATACAATTCGTTATCATTGACCTTTAGAAGTTTAAAACATTCTCGCATATATGGTGTTAAGTAAATATCCTCTTCTACACACATAGTAGACCTCTTTCATAATTCTAAAATATAATCATTGAACATTATCAGGATTAAAGTAATGAGCTTCTCACGAACTTAGGAAACTTGACTAAGAAAAATCTTTTTCCATTTTATCCAAGATACTATAAAGTTCTTCTGGTATTTTTTTATCAAATTTGCTATAAAAATTCTTAATTTCTTCAATTTCGTTTTTCCACAAATCAGGATTAATCTCAAAAATTTGGGTCAATTCACTTTCAGGAATATTAAGCCCATCAAGATTTAAATCACATATATTAGGCAAAAAACCTATCCCAGTTTCATAAGCGTCTACCTCATTTTCACACCTTTTTATAATCCATTCTAAAACTCTTAAATTTTCTCCAAAACCAGGCCAAATAAAATCACCTTTATCATTTGTTCTAAACCAGTTAACATTAAATATTTTTGGTGCTTTTGTTCCTAATTTTTTACCAATATTCAACCAATGTTGTAAATAATCAGAGATGTTGTATCCACAAAACGGAAGCATTGCAAAAGGATCATGTCTTAGTAAACCAACTTCTCCACTTGCTGCAGATGTTGTTTCAGAAGACATAGTAGAACCAATAAAAACACCATGATCCCAATTTTTTGATTCAAAAACCAAAGGAGTAAGCTTTGAACGTCTTCCACCAAATAATATTGCAGAGATTGGAACACCATCTGGATTATCAAATTGATCACTTAAAGAAGGACAATTTTTAGCAGGAGATGTAAATCTACTATTTGGATGGGCCCCATTAACACCCAACGAAATATCCCATTCTTCACCTTGCCAATCAGTCGCATATTCCGGAGGATTATTGTTCAATCCCTCCCACCATACAGTTTCCTCTTTTTCATTGAAAACAACATTTGTAAAAATAGTATCTTTTTTTATAGTTTGTAAAGCATTTGGATTTGTTTTTTCATTTGTTCCGACAGTAACACCAAAAAAACCATTTTCAGGATTTACTGCCCAAAGACGACCATCATCTTTGATTCTTAGCCAACTTATGTCATCACCTACACAAAAAATTTCATATCCATTTTCTCTGAATTTGTCTCCAGGCTTCATCATTGCAAGGTTAGTTTTACCACAACCTGAAGGAAAAGCTGCACATATATATTTTATTTCTTTAACTTTAGGAATTTTAATACCTAAAATCAACATGTGCTCTGCAAGCCAATTTTGACTACGTCCCATATACGAACCTAGTCTCAAAGCGAGGCACTTTTTACCAAGAAGAGCATTTCCTCCATAACTTGAATTTACTGAAACTATCATATTAGATTCTGGGAAATGACATATATACCTTTTGCTTTTATCACCATTGCAAGAACAATGTAGACACTTCGTCCAGTCTTTTTCATTTTCAAGTTTATCAAACTGTTTATATACTTTTCTGTTCACGCGGGTCATTATTATCATACTTAAAGCAACATAAATTGAATCAGTTATCTCAATTCCTAATTTACAAAAATCTGATCCTATATGTGCCATTGAAAATGGTATTGCATACATTATGCGACCTGCGTATGTATTCCTGGCAATCTCATACAATTTGTCTAAAATTTTAGGACTAAGCCAATTATTAGTAAATCCAGCATTATTTCTGTTTTGGCAACATATGAACGTTCTGTCCTCAACTCTGGCAACATCATCTTTAGCTGATCTATGTAAATAGCAGCCAGGCATAAATTCTTGATTTAATTTTATCAACCCTTGTGTACCGCAAGCAACTTTCCGTAACAGTTCAATTTGTGCTTCAGATCCATCAACCCAAACAATTTCCTCAGGAGAGAGAAGATCACTCATTTCTTTTACCCAATTTTGAACAGATTTATTTCTTATCATCTAAATATCCCTCAATTCATATTTGAACACTGCTTACACGTCTATCTGTGTTCTTTTAACGATAGAAAGTCTATTAACATTTTCTGTAGAATCGTAAGATTTCAAAAAATTCACATGTTTTTTAAAATCCTCACCTCTTTCTTCAAAATTTTTATACATTCCAAAACTTGCACATGCTGGGGAAAGGAGGACTACATCATCATTGGATCCATTTTCACTTGATATATTAACTGCTTTTTCCATTGAATCAACTATAAATATTTTAGGTTTAGGTTTAATTTTACAATTTAAAACTTCTTTTTGAATTTTTTCAGAAGTCTGTCCAAGAAGTATCAAAATTTTAACTTTTCGACATATAACTTTTCCCAAGTTCCGAAAATTTAGATTTTTATCATAACCTCCAGCTATTAAAATAACATTTTTTTGAAAAACCGAAAGAGCCCCTTTAATTGTTCGGTTAGGAGTTGACGCTATTGAGTCGTCATAATATCTAACATTGTTAACAACTTTAACAAATTCTAATCTATGTTTTACACCGAAAAAATTTTTTGCAACATATTTTATGTCAGTAATATTAACACAATCAAAGCAAGCACAAATTGCAGCCATAAAATTTTCCAAATTATGTATTCCTGGAATTTTTATGTCTTCTGATCTCATGATTTCAAAATCAGAACTGTATTTAGAAAAAATGATGTTTTTATTCTTATCAATCCAGCACCCATTGTCAACTCTAAGATTTATATTTGAACTAAAAAACCTTTTACAGGCGACAGTTTTATACGAAAGTTTATTTACAATCTTATCATTTAAATTCAGTACTGCAATATCATCAATATTTTGATTTATCAAAATATTTGTTTTTGCGTCTATGTATTCCTGAAAACTGTTATGCAAATCTAAATGATTTTCAGAGATATTAGTGACAATTGCTATTTTGGGACTTATTGTAGCAGAAATCAACTGAAAACTAGATAGTTCCAATACAACATAACTAGTCGCCCTAATTTCATCGATAACAGACAAAAGTGAAAATCCAATATTTCCACCAATAAAAACATCCTTTCCAGATTTTTTTAACATCTCATAAATTATAGTAGCAACAGTAGTTTTACCATCGCTTCCTGTTACACCAAATATTAATTTTGTTGGGCAAAATTTAATAAAAAGTTCTATTTCAGAAGTAAAATGAACTCCGCGAGAACGAGCTTCAGTTATATCATTACAAATATAAGGAACACCAGGAGAACGGAATATTATGTCTGATTCTAGATTTTTTAAATAATCTTTTCCTACACTAAATTTAACCTTGGAATTTTTAAAATTTTTAAGCCTACTGAAATAATAACTGTCATCGTTAATGTCACAAATTTTGAAATCAATTTTTAAATCATCAAGCACCTTGGCAACTTCAAAGTTGCTCTTACCAAAACCTAGTAGTATTATTTTTTTGTTGTTTAAAAATTTAAACATTTCATATCTTACCGAATTCAAGAAATCAAAACCTCATTATTCAGATTTAGAACATGTTCCCATATATTTAAAGATAATGAAAATCTCTAATCAAATTTGAATCTCAACCTTTCTATCTTAGTAGACTTTCCATTTATTTCATCAATTTCAACAATAGCGCATTCCATCTTGCAAAATCCTGAGTCAGCATGTTCAAATTTTAAAGGAATTTTTCCTTTCATACGCATTATAGAGATCTCAGATTTAACTCCAAGTACAGAATTGGCAATACCGGTCATACCAACGTCAGTTATGTATGCAGTTCCATTATGTAATATCTCTTCATCCGATGTTTGTACATGAGTATGTGTCCCAAAAATAGCAGATACTTTACCGTCAACATAAAACCCCATTGCCCTTTTCTCTGCAGTAGCCTCTGCATGAAAGTCAATAATTTTAACTTTACAATCATCAGCTTGCCCAAGAATTTTATCAAATGTCTCAAATGGACAAGCCAACGATTCTAGGTATACAACACCTGATAAATTAATTACACAAATCTTTGTGTGAAATAAATCAAATTTCAAAAATCCTTTACCAGGTGTTCCGTTTGGATAATTTGCGGGTCTCAAGATTTCATTTGATTTGTTAAGATAATCAAAAAAATCACGTTTCTTGAACGTATGATTTCCTCCAGTAATAGCGTCTACGCCCGCGTTTAACAAATATTCTGCAGCTTTTACAGTTATACCATTAGTAACGGATGAATTTTCACCATTAGCTATAACAAAATCAATCTTGTTTTTAGATTTTATTTTATGTAAATTTTCATAGACAGCTTTGCAACCAAAAAAACCAACAACATCACCAATAAATAAAATTTTTATCATTAGATTTATTTCCTAACTTGAAAATATAAATTTTTTATAGATTTTTACGAAAACTTCACCATAATATTTCAAAATTTTATATTAGACTTCCTTCTTAACTACAAAAACATCACTTTTTTATATTTTCCCTAAAAACAACATAAAATTTTTTTTGAAATACAAAGCATTCCTGCGAAATTTATGTTGTTTTAAAAAAAAATCTATAAAAAATTGATATTTTCAAGTTATAGAAAATCTATTATTTTTAGAAAAAAGATAAAAAAGTTAATTTTCGTAAATAAAAAAGAAGTCTAATTTATCTAGCATATTCAGTTACACGGTTTTCACGTATAACATTAACTTTTATCTGACCTGGGTAACTAAGATTTTCTTCAATCTTTTTACAAATATCTCTAGCCATAATAACCATTTTAGCATCACTAACAATATCTGGAGATATTATTACCCTAACTTCACGACCAGCTTGTATAGCATAGCATTTTTCAATACCATCAAATTCCGTAACTATTTCTTCCAATTTTTGCAGTCGTTTTATATAATTTTCAAAATTTTCTCTTCTAGCACCAGGCCTTGCTGCTGAAATAGCGTCAGCTGCTTGTACTAGGACTGCTATTGATGTTTCTGGTTCAACATCGTCATGATGTGAGGCAGCTGTATTTATGACTATATTCTTCTCAGAATATTTTTTCAATATATCAACTCCTATAGTAACATGCGAACCTTCACATTCATATGTTGATGCTTTCCCTATATCGTGTAACAAACCACATCTTTTAGCAATTAAACTGTCCATGCGCAATTCAGATGCTAAAAATCCAGAAATATGTGCAGTCTCAATTGAATGTTTAAGAATATTTTGTCCGTAACTTGTCCTATATTTAAGCTTACCTAGAAGATAAACTAAGTCTGGATGTACTTCACCTACGCCAGTTTCAAGTACTGCACGTTGACCCTCTTTTTTTATAGATTTTTCAAGATCTTCTTCTGCTTTTTTTACCGCTTCTTCAATTTTAGCTGGGTGTATTCTTCCATCCATTATCAAAAGTTCTAAAGCGACTTTTGCAATTTCACGCCTTAACGGATCAAACGAAGATATTGCAATAGCTTCAGGTGTATCATCTATGATAAGGTCAACACCAGTCAAAGTTTCAATTGATCTAATATTTCTTCCTTCGCGTCCAATAATTCTACCTTTCATTTCGTCATTCGGCAAATTTACAACAGAAACAGTTGTTTCAATAACATAGTCAGATGCATATTTTTGAACAGCACATGAAAGAACATTTTTTGCTATCTCTTCTTTTTTGTTCTCTATATTTTGATTAAAATCAGATATTTTTTTAGCCTTTTCTTGAACTAGGTCACTATCTAATAATTCTAGCATATATTTTTTTGCTTGTTCTACTGTTAAATTAGAAATTTTTTCAAGCTTAGATATCTGGTTTAATCTAATTTTTTCAATTTCTTCAGCCTTTTCATTTATCTTTTTTAATTTTTTTTCTGAAGCAATTTCCTTATTTTCTGCAGATTCAAACTTTCTGTCAACAAGTTCTTCCCTTTGTCTTGCACGTCTTTCTTGAAATTGTATTTCTTTCCGTCTTTCCGCCATTTCACGCTCTAAATTTTCTCGAAATTTGTGAGCCTTTTCTTTGCCTTCAAGAATAATTTCTTTTTTGGTCGTTTCAGCTATCTCTTTTGCTTGGTCTAAAATTTTTTTTGCTTCGTTTTTAGCAGAGTTTAAACTTTTTTCTAAAAATATTTTTCTAAAATAAAAACCCACTACAAAAAATAATATAGCTATAAAGAACATTTCTATTTTTAAATATATCACAAGCTAAAACATCCTATTCTTTTTATTTATAAAATCAAATCTTCCAATTTCTGCCTTTTCACAATCAATTCTTGACTTCCGTCTTCTTTGACAAGCACAATAGGAGGTCTGCACAATTTGTTATAATTGGAAGCCATAGAAAAATTATAAGCACCAGTACAATGAACGGCTAAAATATCACCAACAGATGGTTCTTTAATACTTACATCTTCAGCGATTATGTCGCCACTCTCACAACATTTTCCAGATATAGTAACATTATCATATTCACAATTTTTATCTTTTTTAGTAATATTTTCGACAAAATATTTTGAACCATAAAGTGCAAACCTTGGATTATCTGCCATAGAACCATCAACTATAACATAAATTTTTTCATTGAACATCTTTTTAATACATCCAACAGTATAAAGCGTTGTTCCAGCTTCACCTACAATTGATCTTCCAGGCTCAATATAAATGAATGGAACTTTCATATCGAACTCTTTGCATTTGCTTTTTATTACTTCAGAAATTTCAGTCATATACCTCTGCAGATCAAAATTTCTATCCTGTTCGACATATTTAATTCCAAAACCGCCGCCTAAATTAATTTCTTCAACTTCAAAATTAAATTTCTTTTTTGTAAAATAACATAGATCAATTAAAATTTTAGCAGAGTCAACAAAACTTTTAATTTCAAATATTTGTGACCCTATGTGCGAATGAAATCCTTTAAAATTTAAAAAATTAGAAGCTAACACCATCGAAACTACTGTTTCAGTTTCATTTAAAGAAAATCCAAATTTCGAATTACTGTTACCAGTTTTCACAGAATCATGTGTATTAACTTCAACACCAGGCCTTATTCTGAGTAGTATATTAACCTTTTTTTTATAGTCTTTAGATAAAAAAATTAATTTTTTAAGTTCTTCAAAATTATCTACAACAATCCTTCCTACATTGTGTTCAATACCCATAATAAGTTCGCTGACAGACTTGTTATTACCGTGAAAGTGAATTTTTTCCATAGGAAAACCCGATACTATGGCAGTAAATAGTTCTCCTTCTGATACAACGTCAATACCCAATTTTTCTGAATTTATTATTCTGTATAAGGCTCCACAACATAATGCTTTGCTAGCATATAATACCATACTAGCACTACCAAACTTTTTTTCAAGGGCATACTTAAATTTTCTACAAGAATCCCTAATTTTGGTCTCATTTAATATATAAACAGGCGTTCCAAATTTTTTAGCTAGCTCTATCATAACTTAATTCTCTGCCACATAAAATACAACCAAAGATCTACTAGACTTCCTTACGTAACTACAAAAGTGATGTTTTTGTAGTTACGAAGAAATTCTATTATACAACTTTGTTTGATTTTGTGCAAACAACAAAAATTGCACCCATTTGATATAATTAACGGAAGGACTATATCTGATATCAAAATTTTCCTCGGCTGATACGAATACGCTTAAAGTTTTCGCTTCTTTTATGTCTAGACTAGACTTACTTCATGATTTGAAAATATCAATTTTTTATAGATTTTTTTAAAAACAACATAAATTTCGAAGGAATACTTTATTTATTTCAAAAAAATTTTATGTTGTTTTTAGGGAAAATATAAAAAAAGTAAGGATGTTTTGTGGAAAAAGATCCAAAAAGCGATTTTTTCAGTATTGAAGACAGGTCATTAGTGTGATAATTTTTTTCTAAACACTAGCGTGGAATGCTTGATGAGTTGCGCTAAGATTTCCTGCGTCATTTACCTTCAATCAGGTTTTGCTCACTAGATATTAGAACCCCCATGACACGCTGAAACAAATCCGAAGGGAAGTCTTCTAAGTTCGCAAGAGTTTCGGTGCTTTAGTGACGAGAGTATTCAAGGAATTAATGTTAAACCCAAGCTGAGTGAAAGCGCACGATTTACTCGGCTTATAGATTCTTTATCTAATTTCCCAAGTTTGGAACGTAATCTTTGTTTATCAAGAGTCCGAATCTGCTCAAGCAAAACAACAGAGTCCTTTTTTAATCCCTGACATTCCTGGGCTTTAATTGTAATATGAGTTGGTAAATTATTTTTTTGATGGCTAGTTATTGCTGCCGCTATTACAGTTGGGCTAAATTTATTTCCAATGTTATTTTGGACGATTAATACAGGTCTAGTACCACTTTGTTCGGAACCTATAGAAGGGCTCAAATCTGCGTAAAATATATCACCTTTTTGAACATCCGTGTCCATAAAACAACTCTCCTATGTATTTTTTACTAGAATAGGCATCTTGGAACATGTTTAATAGCGAAGATACTAAACATGTTCTTATAACATCTTATTTAGGAATGATTTGTTTGATCTAAAATACAGAACTAAAAAAATCCTAATAACTATATTTTTGTCAAAAATTTTAAATTTAAACATTAGACTTCCTTAGTAACTACAAAAACATCACTTTTTTTATATTTTCCCTAAAAACAACATAAAATTTTTTTTGAAATAAATAAAGTATTCCTTCGAAATTTATGTTGTTTTAAAAAAAAATCTATAAAAAATTGATATTTTCAAGTCACTAAAGGAGTCTAAGACTTCTTTAGTTTTTACGAAAATTAACTTTTTTATCTTTTTTCTAAAAATAATATGAAATTTTTTTGAAATACGTAAAGTATTCCTTCGAAATTTATGTTGTTTTCAGAAAATTGTCATGATTTATAATAATTTATTTTTATCAATAAGTGCATTTATTTCACAACCTACTAAAATAAGTATTGAAATCATGTTAAGCCATATAAGAAGTATAAAAATACCTGCTATAGCTCCATATATTTTCGAATAATTTGTAAAATTTTCAACATAGATGGTATAGAGTTTTGAAGATATCAACCATAACAAGACTGTAAACAGAGCGCCAGGTATGGTATCTTTTACTTTTAATTTCTTGTAACACGAAAATTTGTAGATAAGTGTAACTGTAAAAAACAATATTACGAAAAGCATAATATATTTTAAAATTTTAAATGCAAAACCAAAACGAAAACCTAAAATTTCAAAGTTACCTAGAATGTTTATAATAAATTCGCTCGATATTGAAAGTATCAGAGAGGATATTACTGCCAATGCAAATAAAAAAACTAGTCCTACGCTTACAAAATTTTTAACAATAAAATTTCTTTTTCCTTTCTGTTCATACGCTCTGTTGACACCTTTTATTATAGATCTGAAACCAGAAGAGGCACTGTAGATACTTATAAGTAAACTTATCGACATAATACTAAAATTTTTTTGATCCAAAACTTCTTTCATAAAAATATGAAATATATTTAAAAGTTTATTTGGAATTACACTTGAAAATTCTGACACAAGCTTATCAATTTTGAGGTTTACAACTCCTAAAAAAGATAAAAAAAAAGCTAAAAATGGAAAAGAGGATAACATAATTTTGTATGTCAATTCGTTGGATAAACCTAAAACATTATCTTCATTAAACTTTTTAATAAACATTTTTATAAAATTTAAAAAATTTTTCATATTAGACTTCCTTCGTGACTTGAAAATATCAATTTATAAAGCATCCGAATAGTATGAAAAAAATAGACTTCTTTTCGAACGTCAAAAGTAATCAATTTTTTTAGATTCCTTTCATAACCTAAAAATATCAATTTTATTTTACGTATGAAAACACATTTAATGAAAGAAATCTAATTTCATGTGGTTTGGAAAGAGGCTTGGCGAAAGGGTGCAAATTGTGCAGAAATTAATTATAAACGGTCCATGTGGGGTTAAAGGCGAAACATACATACAAGGAGCAAAAAATAGCGTGTTACCTATTTTGGCAGCAACAATTTTGGTTAAAGGCGAAAGTATTATAAAAAATTGTCCTGATATACTAGATGTTCATACAAGTCTAGAAATTCTTAATTATTTGGGTTGTAAAACAAATTTTACAAATTTCACGATAACTGTTAACAGCGAAAATATTTCTAAACATGATATCCCAGAATTTCTTATGCGTAAAATGCGTTCTTCTATAATTTTTTTAGGTGCTTTGATTTCTCGTACTGGTCACGCTAAACTTACTCTACCAGGCGGATGTGAACTTGGACCAAGACCGATTGATATGCACATATCTAGTTTACGTCAACTTGGAGTTTTTATCGAAGAAAGTCATGGAGAAATAAATTGTAAAATAAAAAGAAAATTAGTTGGGACAAATATAACACTCACATTCCCTAGTGTTGGAACAACTGAAAACATAATGCTTGCTGCTGCTTCATGTGCTGGTCAGACAATAATTAACAACGCAGCTAGAGAACCTGAAATAGTTGATTTAGCAGCATTTATGAATAAATTAGGTGCAAAAATTTATGGAGCTGGTGGCAACCAAATCATAATTGATGGATCTCAAAAATTTACCCAAACCGAACACACTATAATACCAGATAGAATAGTTGCTACAACATTGATGGCAACTGCTGCAGCAACAGGCAGCAGCATTATTCTAAAAAAAATAGATCCTTCACTGCTTTATTCATCAATTTCAATTTTTGAGGAAGCGGGATGTTATATACAAATAATTGACAAAAATATTTTAAAAATTACATCGCCTGAAAAACTTCAGTCTGTAAAAAAGATTCGTACTATGCCATACCCTGGATTCCCGACAGATAACCAAGCCCCTGTCATGGCGATGCTTGCAACTGCATATGGAACTAGTATTTTTGTTGAAACTATTTTTGAAAGCAGATTTAAACATATATGTGAGTTGTCAAGACTTGGAGCCAAAATAAAGACAGAAGGAAACGTTGCAATAGTCGAAGGAACAAGCAAACTTTCTGGAGCAAACGTAAAAGCAACTGACTTACGTGGAGCTGCTGCGCTTCTCGTTGCAGGTTTAGCAGCTGAAGGTCAGACAACTATATCAGATTTAGAACATTTTTTAAGAGGTTACGAGTGGAACAAAATCCAACCAATTCTGTCATCAAATGTTAAATATTTATGAGAACCTGTCTTCAATAGTTGAGAATATCGAATTTTTGAGAGATTTTTTCTCAAAACAAGGCAAAAAACGTAGAAATACTTGCTGTATTTCGAGTATTTTTAAGGATGTTTCGTGGAAAAAGATCCAAAAAGCGATTTTTTCAGTGTTGAAGATAGGTTCTGAAATATTATTTGACTTCTTTCGTGATTTGAAAATATAAAAAAAGTGATGTTTTTATAGTTACGAAGGAAGTTTATTTTCATCCGTATCCAGAACGTGCATTGATTCAACTAATTTAAACCCAATTAAAGAACAAAAAGCTTTTGTTTGCTTTAAAACAACTTCTACTCCAAAATTATCACCTGAACCACATGTTGTTATTAGATAGCATTTTTTTTCTCTATTTTTATGTGGAACATACCAGTATGGTTGCAATCTATCTATGACAACTTTTAAGGGCGAAGGAAAAGTATAATAATATATTGGAGAAGCAACGACAATTTGGTCAAAACTCACTATTGCGTCATAAATCTTTTCCATACTATCTTTTAAATGGCAATAAGTATTTGTTTTACAAAACCTACAGTCATTACAAAAAGAGACACGTTCGTCAAAACAATAAAAAAAAAAATTTTACTCATATTATTTTTATTGCAAAATTGCTTTAAAGCTTTAAAGGTGTTACCTTTTCTATTAGGAGAACCAAATATTACAAATGTATTTATATTTTTTGGTTTATAGTCAGCCTTTGAAAAAACGCAGTTTAGAAAAATCAAAAAAACATCCTACTATCACAAGTTTTTAAGAAGCTAATCACTGTGCTTCAATAATACCATTCTAGCAAAATTTGATAGAAAAATCAAGACTACATAAAAATTTCTAAAAAATTTGCATTTTAAAATGGTTTTTTAGTCCAAGCAATAATGCCGTAAATATTTATTCCTAACAAAAATATATCTAAAAATGCTCTACCATATTGTCTGCTTTTAATATCAATTATAGCGTGAATTATTAAAGTTGCCACCAATAAATAGAAACAAATGACTTTCTTTTTAACATTGAAATATGAAGCTAATATCGAGATTAAGGTTGTTTATTTTTCTTCTGAACATAAATATTACCATTTTGAATTTCTGAATAAAGTATATCTTTACTTTCAGTATCATATTTTTCCAATTGCTCTTCTAACCATTCCCTCGAATACCCTGCATCAATCAAATTTTTGTATAAAACTTTCCCATCAACTATGATTTCAATAGGCAAATTATTTTGTTCTTTAACTTTTATACCAAAATCTTCTCTGATTAAATTTTCTTTCTCTGCTTTCTTAAGAACACTTAAATCTCCATTAGGCTCTAAAATTGCATAGTCTACATCCAAAATCGAAAAAACTTTATTAGTTCTCAAAAGCATAGTTAAATCATCAATGTTAAGTCTCAATTTTCTTAGTTCTTTCTCAAGAATTTTGCCCTTACGAATAACTATAGTTGGGACTCCATTGAGAATATCTCTAGTCTTCATACTCTTTAAACTAATAAATTCAACAAGAATTACAAGCAAACTCCAAACCACTATTCCAATAATTCCTTCTGTTACAGGCAATTTTCTTTGAACTGCAATTTGACTTGCCATATCGCCAATTGCAATTCCTGTTATATAGGTAAAAATATTAAGCTGCCCAAGCTGCTTTTTGCCCATAAGTCTTGTGAATAATAACAAAACAGAAAAACTAAGAATACTTCTTAATATTATTTCTATGGTTGAATTCATAAATTAGACTTCCTTCATGATTTGAAAACATCAATTTTTTATAGATTTTTTTTAAAAACAACATAAATTTCGCAGGAATACTTTATGTATTTAAAAAAAATTTTATGTTGTTTTTTAGGTAAAATATAAAAAAAGTGTAGACTATCCATCCATAATCTACTTTTTTATTTTGTTGTTTTTTTATTTTATCACAGATTAAATATCAAGTGCGATACTCGTGATACTGTTTTCAAGAGACTTTATATTTGTTCATCACCACATAGCGTGTTAAAGAGCTTATTTGACAAAATAAATCCTAGATGATAGCATCCCGCGGAGGAAATTGGGAGCGTAGCTCAGCTGGTTAGAGCGCTTGCCTTACACGCAAGAGGTCACAGGTTCGAGCCCTGTCGCTCCCACCACAGTAGCTCCACGGTTTCGCAAGCTCTTTTCTAGCCGCCTTTCGTGCCGCTCTAGCTAAAATTGCTTCTTTGCTAGCTGCTATTCTTTTTAAGTTTGCTGTTCCTAAAGTTCTTTTAAGTTCAAGTGAAGCCTTTTCAAATCCCGCCCATATACCAACACCAAGTTCTGCTACATCAACTAAATTATCAGCAGCAGTTTTATGTGTAAAACGTTTTTTTCTATAGCTTTCAACATAGCCAATCCAATTAAGTAAAAACATTTGTTTGCATCAATCTATCCATTTAATGTGCAAATTTTTATAAATTAAATATTGCTTTACTTCTTTTAAATTTTCAAACCAATTATCATAACCTTCGCCTTTTTTGTTTGGGTCAAAAGTGGTGGCTTCCAACACAAAGTATCCTCCTGTATTTTCAGTATCATCCTGTACCATTATAAACCAATTAGCTCTTGGTCCACTTATAATTTCCCCAACTACATTAATTTTTATATCCACAATCACACCAACTCGATAAAAGGAGTATGATTATTAACTATAACATTCCTGAATTCATCTAAAATTTCTACGTGAATATGAGGCATATTTGGACGATGTGCACCAATTAAAGAATTTTTGTCTATTCCAAATCTATATGTCTGTTTTTCAATTATTTTTTCAAAAACACCACTTCCTACCTTACCTATTTCTTTGTACCCAAACTTCATTAATTTCTCTCCAAGTTCTAAAGCTTGAGTAGAAGTCAAAGTATATTTGCTAATTATGTTTCCTTTTCCTGAAAGAGTTTCTTTTATAACATAGTCTATTATTTTAGAAGTTGTTTAGTGTCTTTTCAATAATATTGAAATAAAAGCAAGAGTAAGCATTTGATGAAGTGTATGTAATTTTCGTTCACAGTTTTTCCAAAGGCGACGAAAATGGTCTAAGCACGCAAA
>Ga0209737_10001242_pt1 | contig 18664 bp, 14 predicted proteins | sample TergutCu122P3_FD_187284 | JGI IMG/M metagenome (GOLD analysis project Ga0209737, IMG submission 187284) | Cubitermes ugandensis P3 segment gut microbial communities from Kakamega Forest, Kenya - Cu122 P3 (SPAdes) (version 2) | ecosystem: Host-associated > Arthropoda: Insects > Digestive system...
AATTCTCTTATGTCAAAAGTAAAAATATTTCCGTTCTTTGTTATATTTTTCTTAGGAATTCTCTTTTCAGTGATTGTTCCCCAAGAAAAAACAGGGTCGTTACCTGCTTCATAGTCATAGTTTTTAATTTCAGCTTTAATAATATCAGGATAGCCGTCACCGGTAGTGTCATAAATAGCAGCCCATTTTATTGACGGAATTGTTTTGAAACTCAAAAACTCTTTCCTAACAACCGAATTTCCTGCTGCATCTTCTGCCATAATCCAAATTGGGTCGCCGTTACTTGCCATATCAGCCGAAACATTGATTGTAAATGTATTTTTTTCGGCAGTTTTACTTTCGTTCATTTTTGCGGTATGCCAGTTTACATTTGCCCAGTTAGGGTCAACAGACCATTTTACCTGTTTGCATTCACCGCTTTTATCTTCCATATCAATAACGAGTTCACATAAAGTTTCGTCAGGATTTATTTGAACATTTGTTATAAAGGGGTATTTTTCATCAACACTTGCTAAACCCTCTGCAGTGCAAGGGTTTTTAGAATTTGCGGGAATAAGTGTTGCGGCATCTCCGTTTTGTTTGTAATTACGCACAAACGGGAAATTCTCTTTAACAATTCTTAATGCGGTAAGAAAATCATAACGATACGAAATCGTATTTGCATCAGCAGTGGGCGCATTACCCTTAAGAAGATTAAATGCTTCGGTTAAATTATCCCAAATTTTTTGACGAGTTGCAGTATAGTTATTACCAAGACCGTCATTTAAGTCATAATAATGAAGTAATAGTCCGCCATCTCCTGATTTTGTAGGAGTTCCGCCTGTGCCGAAAAACATTGCCCTTAATTGGTCAAGAGTTATTTTGAAATCAATAATTTCTGAATTGTTGCCGCCCAACTGCTCAAAATCTCTTGAAGCATTTACCAAATCTTGAGCAATCGTAAGCACATCAATTCTGTAGTTATTGTTTCCTATCGGAAAACTATTCCTTCCTAGCGGGTCGTTGTAAACAGCCGGATTGTTAAGCAAATCACCTATTGTTTTGAGATATGTGTTTCCAAGGTTATATATAGGTATCATAGCCGCAATTCCCAAGTATGGATCTTTCGCATTTGCAAAAGCGTTTTTCATGCAATAATTAGCCGAATAAGCCAATAAGTCATAATTTGTATACCAAACTAATACAGATGCAAGTAATCCGTTTATAATGCGTGGAGAATTTTGTCCGTTATACATTCCAACATAATAATCGGCAATATCATAGCCGGTAAGTCCCGAACTTCCAAGGTCTCTTGCTGCCGAAAGTTTTGCTTCATATTTAGGAAAAAAATGCGGATAATTCATTGCTCTGTCGCCCATAGTTGCACCTTCGACATGCCAATTCGTATAATTCCCCGCTTGATCACCATTTGTTGCCCATGGAGTTACGTTTGTTCCCGAAAAAGTTTCTTTTACTCCGATAGAAAACATGTATTGAGCATCAACTCTAAAATATTCTCGTCCCATTGCAAGTGCCATATAATATTCAGGAGCATTTTCGCCTCTCATAGCACTGATATTTGTGTTACTTACTTTTGATGAGAACAAACCTTTGGGAATAGCAAAGTGAATTTGAGTTTGTCCAATGTAAGTATTTATAAATCCGCCTGAATATAATCCGCCGTTTGAACCTAATGAATCATAAGAAAAATAACGATAATTAGGGTTATAAAAATCTTTTTCGGTTATAAGTTTTTTTAGAGAATCAATAGTAATGGGGTCATATTCCTTCGGCTCTTCGGGAATACCTGCAGCACCTGTTTTAAGAAGCAATTCAATTTTATTGTTATCTTTTGGTGCAAGTGATGCCCAATCTTTTCCGCCTTCCCATCTGTGAGTCCAAGTTGCTGTTGTTCCTGCTTTTAGTCCCGCAGCATTATCGCTCGGAGCGGTTGATTTATAATACAATTCTTCCGGATTATGTCCTTGAAGCATATCTGCCATCATCCAAGCATCAACTCCACTCCATTGTCCGCCCATTGTTTCGTATCGAAAACCGCCCAATCGCCAAGAAGAGTTTGTGTTGTTTTTGAAAGTTGCAACCGCACCGCCATTTGTAGTTATTTTAATATCAATCGGGTCGGCAAATCCTACCGCAATAAAAATAAGCAGACAAACGGCAAATTTAACTAAAAGCGACTTTTTCATATTTTCTCCATTGAAAATTATTTCTAAATTTTACTTGAACCAAATAAAAAAAGGTTCATAAATAATTAACACACAAAAGACAACAATATTTTTATGCTTAATCAGTCATAAAACCTAAAACTAATAAACCATAAGCCGGAAATTTAAGTGTTATAACTTCAATTCCCTTGATGTCTTTTATGTAACCACAATAAATATATAAAAGAAATGTAAATTTTGCAGAAATAATTACTAATAAAATAAAAAAGCCGTCTCTTTTTTGAGACGGCTGAAAAAAATGTTTCAATTTTGGGGTTTAGTTTTTAACGCCGATTTTCTTCAAATATGTTTTGGTATCTTTGTCGGCATCGTTTGTAATTTGAATTATTGCCTGATAAGTTCCCGAGCCGACATTTCGTTTTCTGGAATTTTTTCCTTTCCAAGACCAAACCAAATCTTTACCATCGTTGGTAAATTTATCCGTATCAACAATATTGTTACCAAGCGGGTCAATAATAGTTATATTGCCGGACAAATCTATTTGTTTTTTCTCGCCTCTGCTTTTAATCGGACGAACAACTACAGAAACTTTGTCGTCTTTACTCAAAATGTAAGGGTTAGGATAAACCAAAATTTCGTAATTTTGCTTATACTTTCCAACTTCAAGCGGAATCCAAATAGTGTTTATTCCTTGTGTGACTCCCTTTGCATCGGTAATTTCAAATCCGCCTTCAATTCTTATCGAATCTTCTCCATTCACAGGAAGATAACTTCCGGTTTCATTGTAAGCAATTGGAATGGCGACATAATTACTGCCGATGCTTGTGTTGTTAAATTCAAATTTCTTTCCGCTTATTAAGCTGAGTGCTTCTTTTTTCACAAAGTTTTTAAGCGGCTCACTGAACCAAAGTTTTAGCGTATCAATAATTTTCATCGTATCATTTGTTATTTCCATAGGTTCAAAAACCGCACGAGTGATAATCGGAGCGATGCTGTCGGCAATCGGGAAAATTCCTTTTGCTGAAATTGAGACTGTGTCAAAAATATCTGCTTTTGCGTCAATTGTTAAATTATCGTCAATATTTACGGAAGTATTTGCCGAAAATCTTTCTACTTTTTTCTGTGAAACTGCAATTTCAATTGAATTTCCCGTAATTGTTATGTTGCTTGCCGTAATCGGATTAAATTCCCGGATTGCAGGAAGAGTCATCTTTGCCAAAAATTCCTTGATTTTATTTTCGGAAACTTGAGCGTTAAATCCGCTTTCAGGTTTAAAGTTATATTCGATATTTGCTTTTATCAAATCAATATAACCATCGGCAGGATTTGACTTGCTGAAATATGCCGCATTACTCAATTTAACTTCGACATTGTAGTAAGTTTTGCATTGGTCGCCGGTAAGTTTCGGGATAATCGTCGCAATATCCTGCACTAATCCGCACTTCGCACATTTCGGACTTCTGCTGCCGTCTTCAAGGCATGTTGCTACTTTGCTTGTATCCCATTTACTAAAATCGTGTTCGCATACACAATTTAATTGCGGAATAATATAAACTTCATCCGTTATGCTGATTTCTCCGCATAATACACATTTCTTTTGTCTATAGCCTTCTTCATCGCAAGTAGCTACTTTTATAGTGTCCCAAGCACTAAAATCGTGTGGGCAATTACATATTTCACCCGTTAATTTCGGAATCGCTCGTGTTTTTGTTTCCCCGCAAAGAGTACAAGTCGCTTTTTCCGAACCGGCTGCAGCGCAAGTTGCAGGAGTAACTACTACCCAGGCGCCCCAATCGTGTTTACAATAATCACTGCAATCATCGTCTGATTTTATTGTGATTATTGCAGGCATAAGATTATTACTTAAAATGTTATCGCCCGTTATAACAATATTACTGAAATTTATTGTGATTTTCAAATCCGGCTTGTATGTGTCTCCGTCAACAATTCTTATTTTAATAGTGTCTTTATTTTTGGTCGGAGTGAAATTTAAAGTGCCGCTGATGGTGTTTGCATTTCCGTCAAAATTTCCATAAATATATGCTCTGTATTTCCCGTCTGCATCGAATCCGCCCGGTGCATGATAAAAATCATAAGCATTTTTGTCCCAATCAACGCTCCAATCTAAAGTAATTGAACCATCCGTGATTGGTTCCGAAGGTGTTATTACAATCATAGTGTCATAATATTTGTCGGGATTTGCAGGTTTTGGAATTTGTGGTCCTATTCCGGCTCCTGCATAAATTTTTTCATAATATTCCGCCGGTTTATCAAAATCGCAACCGGTATTTCTCCACGCCCAGTTTTTGTCTTCGCCGAAAGTTGCCGGCGGAACATCAAGTTGGTAGGTCTTCATAGGTCTGAAAACTGTGTTCTTTATACCCATAGCGGCATTTACATCGTAATCGGTATTAATTTTGTCTGCCAAAATTTGTCCCATTAAATCGGCTTTACCTCTTATTTGAATTCCGCCGAGTGTTATGATAGAAACACCGACTTCAAATACATTTGAATTTCCTGTGGTGTTATGTATGCAACCGCGTGAAATAATCATTGCTTCGCCGTATTCGGACTCTTCACATCCTACCGGTTTAGGAATCATATTACCGCTCTCATCAACCGTGCGAATATGTAAATCTCCGCCGCCGGCAACATCTCCTGCGATTAAACTTCCTTTAATGTATATTATGGTTCTTTCGCCTTTTTTTCCGACTTTTACATTTAATGTGGAATTTTTTTGCATTACCAAATTATCGAAAAAATGGATTCCTTTTTCTAATGTTTTGGTTTCACCCGGACCTACGCTATAATATACTGCATTTTTATCAGCCCACCAAGAGTCGTATCTAATGTCCGGGAATCTTGGTTTAACGGGATAAACTACCGGAACTTTGTTTATGTTTCCTGAACCTGTCGGTGGAGTTCCATCTTTATTATATGACGGTGAATAAGTATTACCGACTGTGTTCCAGTCTAAATTTCTTCCTGTTTCTACAACCACAGATGAATTAGAACTTACCATGTTAATAAAACTCTTAGGTGCTTCATCTCCGCAATATGTTGAAGTCGGAATTGTAAGACTAACCATTTCTAATCTGTCAGTTCCCGTATATCCTGCAGCAGGAAAAATAAGCGGAGTGCCATGATATTCCATACTTAAATCAGCATAAAACGAGTGCTTCATTAAAAGCGGGTCAAACCAAGGGTCGGCAGGATTGGGACCTGTTTCTAACCACGCTCTGTCTGCTCTTGCAAGATAACGGGGAAGACAATCAAAATTAGGGTCATAATTTGGGTTGATTATGGTATCATAAGTAAACCAAGGTGCTGTACCTTGCCTGTTTATAGTATAAGGGCTTGCAGGACAAGTGTCATGGTGCACAAATCCAACACTTACATTTGACGGCTGACACAATGGATTGTGGTAGGAGGGAGCACTACACGCCAAAGCGGTTGAAATCGCTAAACACAAAAATAAAATCGTAGTTAAAATGTATTTCATAATAATCATCCTTTTTAATAAATTCACAGATATAAGAAATATATCTTAAAAAAGCAAAACTTGCAGGAAAATCTTACAATTTACAAATTTCGGCAATAGTATTTTCAAGCGAGATAATTTTCTCTTCACCTGTTGCCATAATTTTTATTTTGCAATTACCTGTTTTTTCTTCTTCTCCACCGACAAACATAACGATTTTTGCACCGATATTATCCGCCTGCTTCATCATTTTCCCGAAATTTCCGAGTTTAAGCGGATATTGTACACTCAAATTCGCATTTCTGAATTTTTGCGCTGTTTTTAAAACTTTAGAATAATCTTTATCAAACGGCACAATAAACAAATCGCAAGTTTGGCGGATTTCGGGCATTTTATTGAGTTCTTTCAATAAATCGCTTAAAACTACATCGCCTACAGCAAAACCAACCGCCGGAGTCGCTTGCCCGCCATAAAGTTCAACTAATTTATCATATCTTCCGCCGCCGGCAATTGCACGCATGGTTTTATTTTTATCAAAAATTTCAAACACAATTCCCGTATAATATGCAAGTCCGCGCACAACCGAAATATCAAATTTAATGTAATCCGCAAATCCCAAATCGCCCAAAAATTCAAACAATTGTTTAATTTCTTTTATTGGCTCTAATTCGCTGTTTATTTCTGAAATTTCTTCTAAAGTTTTTGCCGAAAGAATTTGTTTTACTTTTTCAGAAACTTCTCCTGCACCCAAATGTTCATCAAGCATAAGCGAAAAATCTTCGGGTTTTCTTTTGTGCATTTTGTCTAAAATTGCATAAAGTTCTTTAAGTTTGTCTTTTTTCACACCGACAAACAAAAACAATTCTTCCAAAAGCGTTCTTGATGAAATATGAACATTAAAATCATCTGAAGTTAATTTCAAATCTCTAAGCATATCAATTGCCGCGGCAATAAGTTCGGTATCGGCAGAAACATCATCAATTCCTAAAATATCCATATTTAATTGGAAAAATTCACGCAAACGACCTTTTTGCATTTTTTCGTAGCGGAAAAGTTTTGGAATTGAATACCATTTAATCGGTTTTTTAAGTTCTTGTCCGCGAGCGGCAACCATTCTTGCAAGTGATGGAGTCATTTCGGGGCGAAGAGCAAGCCGTCTTCCGCCTTTGTCTTCAAAAGTATATAATTGTCCTTCGATTTCGTCGCCGGATTTAGAAGTATAAACTTCCAAATGCTCAAAAACAGGTGCATCATACGGCTCAAATCCGTATTTTTCACAACTTTTCTTCCAACTATCAAAAATGTAATCTCTATTTCGTGTATCATCAGGATAAAAATCCCGTGTACCTTTTGGTGCTTGCCAATCCATATTTTACTCCTCTTTACTATTTTCTATAAGTTTTTTAATTTCTTTGTTAAAGTCTGAAACTATTTTTTGCGTTTTGTTAAATTCATCATATTCTTCTTCAGCTTTTTCGTTAGCCTGCTGTTTGGTAATTTTTCCTTTGTCCTGCAAAAATATCGGTAATTTGCTGCCAAATCCGTCTTTCACTTGCACGAATTGAGCGGATGCGTTCTAATAATTCTTTAAAATAATCAGTTCCGAAAGCAGTTTTACCTTGTTTTAGTCGTTCATCATCAAGAACAAATCCCTTTTTAACATATTCTTTTAATACTTGTGTAGCCCAGATTCTAAATTGAGTCGCTTTTGACGAATTTATACGATAACCGACAGAAATAATTGCATCAAGATTGTAATGTTCAATATTTTCCGAAACTTCGCCGCGAAAACCGCGGTTTACGACAAGTAAGAAATCCTTACTTGTCGATTGTTTAGATAGTTCTTCGCTGTCAAAAATATTTTTCAGATGCATGGTAATATTTTCTCTGCTTGTGCCGAATAATATTGCTATAGCTTTTTGGGTAAGCCAAATAGTTTCGTCTTTTATAACGACACTAACTTTAACATCTTCTTGCGGTGTATTGTATATTAAAAAATTAAATTCGTTCGTATTTTCCCCCTATTATAGAGAGAAAATACTATTTGCGCTTATTGAATTTCTGCTTTTTTCGTGTTGCCTTTTACATTTCCGAATGAAGAAAGTTGTGTATTTACCGGTTTTGCTTTGTTGTTTTTAATAATTGTTGTTGCTCCGCCGACTCTTCCGACCAAGTTTCCGGTTTCTCTGTTACCTTGAACATTTCCTTCAAAATAATTGCCGGTAAGTGTCGCAATATTTATTTCACCTGAAATTCCGCCGACAATTTTCATTCCGATAACATTCGCACGTACTTTGTTGTCCAAAATTTGACCTTCTTCGGTTGAACCGGTAAGTCCGCCAACCCAAAGTCCGCCGTTTGCAGTTCCGCCGTTAACCTCGCAATTTTGGATTTTCCCTAAATTTGCACCTGCAACCGGCGCTGTAAGAATTCCGTCGTTTGAAACATAGAAACTTGTAACATTCAAATTTGTTACAACTGCTTCAGCTCCCAAATATCCGAAAAGTGCGGCAGATTTCATTTTGTTTCCTTCAGCATTTATATACATTCCGAAAATAGTTTTCGCGTTTCCGTCAAAATTTCCGGCAAAACCTTTGCACATTGCTCTTGGAATCATAACGTTATACACACCAATTTGTACCCATTGGTTTTTCGGGGCGTTTTTCTCCCAATTTTGAAAGTCTGCTGTGTCATTCAACCAAATGTCAGCTGTTAATTTTACGGATTTGCCCTTAAAGTCATTTCCGTTATCGACCAAAACAGCAAGTCCTGCGAGTTGTTGCGCGGTTGAAATTTCAAAGGTTGTTTTTCCGCCGTCGAACCAAGTTGTATCGACCGCTCCGTCCCAAATCGTCTGCTGTGCAAACGCCACACACGCTATAAGCGCTACAAAAAGTAAGTTTCTCATAAATTTACTTCCTTTCTTTATAAAGAATAAACAAAATATACTATATGTTGTGGTACGTAAATATAAAAATATCTATTTTTTTTGCATTTTTGTTTGCAAATGTCGTATTTTAACGGCATGGAAAATGAAAACAAAATAAATTACGACGAAAGTAAAATCCAAACGCTTGATTCTTTGGAACATATTCGGTTGCGTTCGGGAATGTATATCGGGCGACTTGGTAACGGCTCACAATATGATGACGGAATTTATATTCTGCTAAAAGAAATTATCGACAATTCTATTGACGAATTCATAATGAAAAGCGGTGATAAAATTGAAGTTAAACTTGATGGGAAAATGGCGTCGGTGCGAGATTACGGACGCGGAATTCCGCTTGGAAAACTTGTTGATTGCGTTTCAAAAATAAATACGGGCGGAAAATTTAATACCGATATTTTTCAGTATTCGGTAGGATTAAACGGAGTCGGAACAAAAGCCGTAAATGCTTTGTCGAGCTACTTCAAAGTTTCATCTTTCAGAGGTGGAAAATTTCGCTCGGCAGTATTTTCTGCGGGAAAATTTGTCAGCGAAGAAAGCGGCGAGCAGGACGATAATCCCACAGGAACTTATTTTGAATTTATTCCCGACGAGAGTGTTTTCGGAGAATACGAATTTAACACGGAATTTCTTGAGCAGCGGCTAAAATCATATTCCTATTTAAATCGCGGATTAAAATTATTTTTGAACGACCAAAAATTTGTGTCTTACGGCGGATTAAAAGATTTGTTAAATGACGAAGTCGGTGACGACAAGATTTATGATATTTGCTATCATACTTCAAAAGATAACAAGTTGGAATTTGCGTTTACCCACAACGCAAACTATGGAGAAAGTTATTTTTCTTATGTAAACGGGCAATATACATCTGCCGGCGGAACTCACGAAAGTGCATTCAAAGAAGGAATTTTAAAAGGAATTAAAGAGTATTCCGGCAAAAATTATGATGCGGCAGATGTTCGTGACGGAATTGTGGGAGCGATTTCAATAAGATTGGAAAATCCTATTTTTGAGAGTCAAACCAAAAATAAACTCGGAAACGCTAACATTCGCGGCGACATTGTGAACTCGGTAAAAGACGCAATTGCAGACTTTTTACATAAAAATACGGATACTGCCGAGATTCTTATGAAAAAAATTGAGCTAAACGAACAAGTCCGCAAAGAATTGAGCGAAGTTAAGAAAAAAGCGAAAGAAATTTCAAAGAAAATTTCAATAAATATTCCGGGATTTAAGGATTGCAAATATCATTTGAGCGACGGAGTAAAAGGTGAAAATTCTACACTCTTCATTACCGAAGGAAAATCGGCAGGCGGTTCAATAACTTCAACCCGAGATGTGTTTTTGCAGGCAATGTTTCCGCTTCGAGGGAAACCGAAAAATCTTTTTGGTTGCAAAAAAGCCGATATTTACAGCAACGAAGAACTTTATAATTTGGTAACGGCGCTTGGAATTGAAGATTCTATTGAAAGCCTTCGCTATGGAAGAATAGTAATCGCAACCGATGCCGATGTTGACGGATTTCATATTCGGCTTTTGATGCTTACATTTTTCCTGAATTATTTTGAAGAATTGGTGCTTGAAAACCGAGTATTTATTTTGGAAACTCCGCTTTTTAGAGTCCGCAATAAAAAAGAAACCCGTTTTTGTTATTCTGAATCCGAGCGGAACAAAGCCGAAAAAGAATTAAAAGATTGTGAAATTACCCGCTTTAAGGGACTTGGTGAAATTGACACAAAAGAATTCGGACAATTTATCGGACAAGATATGCGGCTTACGAATATTGATGTGAAAACGATTACGGAAACTTCTCGCCTGATGAAATTTTATATGGGCGATAACACAAGAGAGAGAAGAGATTACATTATAGAAAACTTAATCTAAACAAAGGGGGATTGTTATGTGCAGTGAAAATCAAAAACCTTACTGGCTCAAAGCAATTTTTTGGTGGGTTGTTGTTGTTACTGCTATTGTTGCGGCGGTTTCGTTTATCGTGAAAATGGAAAACAAGCGGATTGAGCGAGAACAAGACGAAAAAGACAATGACATTAAGGAATGCGGTTGTTGACTACCCCGTCTGCCTTCGGCATCCACCCCTTCCCGTAGCGAAGGGGAATTTTCTCATTTCCTTGTCATTTTAACTCCCCTTTGCTTGCGAAGGGGTGGCAGGTGCGTTGTCGCCTGACGGAGTAGTTTTACAAAATCCCACAACATCTTCATATTTCAAATTGCCGCCAAAAATATCTAATGCGCTTCCTATTGTAAAATTTATTTTTTCTTGCCCTGCGGTTTTAAATTCTTCCAAATCTTTTATATTCGAAATTCCACCGGCATAAGTTGTCGGAATAGGGGAGTGTTTTGCTAAAATTTTTACCAATTCTAAATCCGCACCTTGCTTTTTTCCTTCAACGTCTGCGGCGTGAATTAAATATTCGTCTGCAAAATCTGCCAAAAAATCGAGAGTTTTCGGAGTGATTTTTTCGTTGGTAAATTTTTGCCATCTGTCGGTACAGATAAAATAATCATTTCCTTTTTTCTTACATGACAAATCAAGCACAATTCTTTTTTTTCCGATTGCCGAACGCAATTTTTCTAAATTTTGCAGATTTATTTTTCCGTCGGAAAACACAAAACTTGTAACAATTATGTGTGATGCCCCCAAACCAAGCCAAAATTTTGCATTTTCATCATTTATTCCGCCGCCGATTTGAAGTCCGTTTTCCCATTCACAAAGTGCAAGTTTTGCTGCTTCGTCATTTCCTGCGCCGAGTTTTATTATGTGTCCGCCGCGCAAATTATCTTTTTTGTATAAATTTGCAAAATATGCAGGTGATTTATCTGTTGAAAAATTTTCTACAACTAACTTATCGTTATCTGTCAATGTTGAGCCGATAATTTGTTTTACTTTTCCGTTGTGTAGGTCAATACAAGGGCGAAATTCCATTTTTATTCCTTTGTTTTAAGGAAAAATATTATTTTACCTACAATAAAACCAACAAAAGGAAAAATAATGACCGAAAAAACAATTCCGTTCACAAAAAAACAAATTGATGATTTGCGAAAAACAGAACCTACACCATTTTATGTTTATGATGAAAAAGCAATAATCGAAAATGCACGCAAACTTAAAAAAGCATTTGCTTGGGCAGATTTCAAAGAATTTTTTGCAGTAAAAGCAAATGCGAATCCATTTCTTATAAAACTATTAAAAAGCGAAGGTTTTGGCACGGATTGTTCGTCAATTACGGAATTGATGTTGTCGGAAAAATGCGGAATTACTGGCGAAAATATTATGTTTTCGGCAAATGATACTCCTGCAAGCGAATTTGAAGCGGCGAAAAAACTTGGTGCAGTTATAAATTTTGATGATATTACACATATCAAATACTACGAAGAAAATGTTGGCGAACTTCCTGAATTGGTAAGTTTTCGCTACAATCCGGGAAACTTAAAAAGCGGGAATTCAATTATCGGCAAACCAACCGAAGCAAAATATGGATTCACAAAAGAACAACTTGTCGAAGGATACGAATACTGCAAAAAAGCGGGAGTGAAAAGATTCGGTTTGCATGCAATGGTTGCTTCAAACGAATTAGATGCAAACTATTTCGTTGAAACGGCAAAAATTCTTTTTAATGTTGTTGCAGAAATTTCGCCGAAAGTCGGAATTAAATTTGAATTTGTAAATTTCGGCGGAGGAGTGGGAATTCCGTACAAACCAGAACAAACAGCAGTAGATTTGCAATTTGTCGGAGATGAAATCAAAAAACTTTACGATGAAATTATCGTGAAAAACGAGCTTGCGCCATTAAAAATTTACACGGAATATGCACGAGTAATAACCGGACCTTATGGATATTTGGTAAGTGAAGTTTTGCACGAAAAGAACACCTACAAAAAATTTATAGGGCTTGATGCCTGTATGGCAAATTTAATGCGTCCGGCACTTTACGGAGCATACCATCATATTTCGATTTTGGGAAAAGAAAATGCTAAAAATGAAATTGTTGCCGATGTTACCGGTTCCTTGTGTGAAAATAACGATAAATTTGCGATTGATAGAAATTTGCCGAAAATCGAAGTTGGTGATATTGTTGTAATTCACGACGGCGGAGCGCACGGATATTCAATGGGATTTAACTACAACGGGAAAACTCGTTGTGCAGAATTTTTGCTTAGACCAAACGGCGAATTTGTGAAAATAAGACGAGCGGAAACTGCTGATGATTTATTTGCAACACTTGATTTGGAAAAATTGAAAGATTTCAAGTAATTTATCTCTTTTTTAGCCAGTCAAACGGATTTAAAGCGGTGTTGCCGTGGCGGATTTCAAAGTGAAGTTTGCTTCCGTCAAGTGAGCCGCTTTCACCTACCGAAGCGATAATTTGCCCTTCACGAACACTTGCGCCTTTTTCAAAGAAATTCTCATCAAGGTGGGCATAAATTGTCAAATAGTCGTCAAAATGATTGATTATCATAAATTTGCCGTAGCCGCGCATTCTTCCGACAAACTCAACAACGCCTGCAGCAACTGATTTTACAGGAGTTCCGTTGGGTGCTTCTATTGAAATTCCGTTATTTACAATTGTAGTTTTATATTCAGGGTGAATGATTTTTCCGAAATTTGCAATGACTTTTCCGTTAACTGCCCAAGGAAGTTTCCCTTTTCTTTGCGCGAAATCTGATTTTTTATCGGCGGCAGTCGGTTTGCTCATTTCTGCAATCAAAATTTCTATAATTTTGTTGAGCTCTGTCTGAGCATTTTGATATTCTCTCATCGAAATTTCCCATCTGTCTTTTTCCGAGCGCAATTCGTCCAAGAATTTTTTTCTTGCCGATGCCTGTTCTTTTACTTTTTCACTTTCGATTTGTTGTTCTTTCAAAAGTTCCGCCAAAATTTGCGTTTCGGTTTGCAATGTTTGAGTTTCAACTTGTAATTTTTGTTCATCTTGGCGAATTGTATCAAGCAAATTTCTGTCGTATTTATTCAAATCCTGCATATATCTTATCCTATGAGCCACTTCTTCGGGTGAATTTGCGCCTAAAATTATAGATAAAAGCGATGGTTCGCCCATTTTGTAAACGCTTTGAAGCCTACTAATCATAATTTTTTTACGATTTTCAAGCAATTCTTGTGTTTTGTCAAGTCGAAATTCAGTCATTTCTTTTTGCAATCTCACGGAATCAATTTGCTTTTCGACAGCAACAATCAACTCTTTGCTTGCTTCAATCGCTTTTTCCATTTCGTTTAATTTAGAAAGTTGCTCAGTTTCTTTTTTAGCAAGTTCCGATATTTTTTTCTCGCTTTGCGAAATTAAATTTTGCAGAGAGTCCGCTTTGTTTCTGTGATTTTGAATTTGTTTTTCAAAATTGGCAGAAGGATTTGCAAAAATTGCAAAGTTAATAATAAAAATTATTGTGAAAGTTAAAATTGTTTTCAAAACCGCTCCTTTGAGTTTGAGCGAAACATACACCCTACAGGATTCGAACCTGTGACCTACTGCTTAGAAGGCAGTTGCTCTATCCAGCTGAGCTAAGGGTGCAAAAATGGTCGGAGTGGCAGGATTTGAACCCGCGACATTCTGGTCCCAAACCAGACGCGCTACCAGGCTGCGCTACACTCCGATGAATAAATGCGAGGGGAAAATACTATTTTGCAATAGTTTGTGTCAAGAGTTAATCCTGAATTCTCATTCGCATTAGTCCGCGCTGTGATTTTTCTATTAAATCTAAAACTCGCTGACTTACTGCGTTTTTCGGCAATTCTGCAATAATTGCAGCTTTTGCGTCTTCAATTATCAACCCTTTTCTAAAAAGAATTTTATACATTTTTTTAATTGCGCTTACATCTTCCGTAGTGAACCCGTTGCGTTCTAAACCTACTTTATTGTGTCCTGCAATAAATGTGTTTCCGCCAGCGACTCCAACAAGCGAATACGGCACAATGTCCATATTGATATACGCTCCGGCACCTATAAAAGAGTAATCGCCTATTTGTGAAAATTGATGAATACCTACCATTCCGCCGCAAATTACATTTCGCCCGACGGTTGTATGACCAGCCATTGCAAGATTATTTGATGCAACAAAATAGTCGCCGACAACACAATCATGTGCAATATGACAATATGCAAGAAGTGCGCAATTATTACCGACTTTTGTAATTCCATTGTTTGCAGCAGTACCTTTGTTGAGTGTGCAAAATTCTCGGATTATTGTGTTGTTGCCTATTTCCAAACTTGCATCTTCATCTCTAAATTTTAAGTCTTGTGCAATAGTTCCGACACTTGCTCCGTTAAAAATTCGGCAATTTTCACCGATTTTCGTGTTGCTCCCAATATATGCAGAAGCGCCGATTGTTGTGCCGCTTCCGATTTGAACATTATCTTCAATCACAGCAAACGGGGCAATTTTAACTCCATCACCGAGTTCTACATTTTTCCCAACAACTGCTTTTTCGCTTATTTCTACGTTCATTTTGACCGCCTTATACATTAACCATACAAGTTATTTCTGCTTCACAAGTGACTTTCCCGTTAACTTTTGCTTTTGCTTCACAGATAAAAATATTACGGCGCTGCTTTGTTAGATTTATTTCCAAAACAAGTTTGTCGCCGGGGCGAACGGGATTCCTGAACTTGCAGTTGTTTATACCCATGTAAAGCATGGTTTTTTGTTCTTTTTCGCCTTCGCTTTTATGCAAATCCTCACACAAGACCATAATTCCGCCTGCCTGTGCCAATGCTTCTAACTGCAAAACTCCCGGCATAATCGGATTTCCGGGGAAATGCCCTTGGAAGAAATGGTCGTTGAATGAAACATTTTTATATGCAACAATTTTTTGGTTCGGTACGACTTCTTCAACCCCGTCAACAAGCAAAAAAGGATAGCGATGCGGAAGCATTTTCAAAATATCGTCGTATGTAATTTTGTTAGCTTTTTCCTTTTCCGCTTTTTTAATCATATATTCACGAATTCTTTTTGCGAAAGCGTGATTTGATGCGTGCCCGCTTCTTGCCGCCATAATGTGTCCTTTAATCGGCTTGCCCAAAAGATATAAATCTCCAACCAAGTCAACCGCTTTGTGACGGCAAAGTTCATTCGGGAAACGCAATTCTCTGTTACTTAAAAAACCGTTTGTTCCTGCAAAAATAGGGCTTGAATTCGGGAATGATTTTGCTAATTCTTTCGCTTTTTCTTCGTCAAACGGAATATCTTGAACAACCATTGCGCTATCAATACTTCCGCCTTTAATAAGTCCTTGTTTTGCAAGCATTTCAATTTCCGAAAGGAAACAGAAAGTTCTTGCCGGAGCAAAATCATTTTCAAAGTTTTGGAAATTAAACATTGTCGTGTGTTGCGCGCCTATAATTGAACTTTTGTAATCAACCATAAGTGTTATGTAATAATCTTTTGCAGGGAAAACCGACAATGCGATATTGTTCTCATTGAAAAGCCACATTGGTTCGTTAAATTCAATAAATTCTTGCTCTGCATCTTGTTCAACAACGCCGATTTCGTTGATTAAATCCATAAAAGGTTTTGCTGAGCCATCCATAAGCGGAACTTCTTCTGCGTCGATTTCAATTTTGCAGTTTGAAATTCCTTTTGCCGCAAGCGCTGCCATTAAATGTTCAATTGTGAAAATTCTGACATCATTTATTCCGATAGCCGTTCCGCGCGCATCACCCACAACAAAATCGATGTCTGCGGGGATTACTAATTTTTCGGGCATATCAACTCGCACGAATTTAATTCCGTAGTCAATTTCTGCCGGAAATATTGTGATTTTTGCCTTAACGCCTGTGTGAAGTCCAACTCCGGTAAGTGTTCCGCTTTTTGCAATAGTCTTTTGTTTCAAATTATCTCCTTGTTTTTTGCCATAAAATAATAATTTTTCCATTTCAACCGCAAGTAAAATGCTTCTTTATAAAAAGGTTTCAGTTTTTTTACGATTTACTTGCTTTTTTTCTTTGACAAAAATTATTTTAGCGGGCATAAAAATTATTTTAATGGAGAAAATTCATTATGAGCAGAAAAATATTCATTGCAGGCAACTGGAAAATGAACACAACAATTGACGAAGCGGTTGCATTAGCTAAAGGTGTTGTAGAAGAATGCAAAAACAGAGGTAATGTAGAAGTTGCGGTTTGTCCGCCTTACATAAGTTTGGCAGCTGTTGCAACGGCAATTAAAGGCAGCGGAATTAAACTCGGTGCGCAAGATGTGCATTGGGAAGCAAGCGGCGCATATACAGGAAAAGTTTCGGTTGATATGCTTAAAAGTGTAGGTTGTGAATATGTAATTATCGGACACTCGGAGCAAAGACAATATTTCGGTGAAACCGACGAATCCGTAAACAAAAAAACAAAAGCGGTATTGGCAGGCGGACTTATTCCGATTATTTGTGTCGGAGAATTGCTTGCGGAACGTGAAAACGGCTTGACTGAAAAAGTTTGTGAAAAGCAAGTAATCGGTGCATACAAAGATATTTCTAAGGAAGATGCGCTAAAAACAGTAATAGCTTATGAACCCGTTTGGGCTATCGGAACCGGTAAAACAGCAACTCCCGAGCAAGCGGATGAAGTGCATTTGTTTATCAGAAAAGTTCTCGAGAAACTTTACGACAAAGATTTGGCTGAAAAACTCGTAATTCAATATGGCGGAAGTATGAATCCGAAAAATGCGAAAGAATTACTTGCAAAAGAAAATGTTGATGGCGGCTTAATCGGCGGCGCATCACTTAAACCCGACCAATTTAAAGGTGTGGTAATTCCGCAGTAAATTAAAATAAAGGAAGATATTATGGTATTCGGATTGTTGGCATTTTTGTTTTTGATTGTTTGTGTAGTTCTAGTTTTCTTGGTTATGGTTCAAGATGACAAGGGCGGCGGTATTTCGGGCGCAATCGGCGGCGGAATAAGTTCTACGGCAAATTCGGTTCTCGGTTCACAGAATGCAGAGAATATTTTGACTCGCGGAACGAAAATTTTTGCAGGATTGTTTTTTGTTTTGGCTATAGTTATTACACTTTGGGTTGCCAAAGGCGCGAATAATACAAAATCGTCTATTTCGGAATTGAAAGAATTTACTGCAGGTAATTCTGAAGTTGCTGCTCCTGCGGCACAAGGCGGAATCATGCCTTTTGCTCCGCAAACGCATGATGTAAACGATGGACAAGACCATTCGGGACACAATCACGACTAATGGGAAATAATGCGGTTATGGTGAAATTGGTAGACACGCAAGACTAAGGATCTTGTGGGGGTTGCCCTGTGGCGGTTCAAGTCCGCCTAACCGCACCATTTTCTTGCTTCTTACACAGGTAAATTATGAAATATAAAGTAATTAACGGCAGTAGTGCTAAAGACCTTGAAGAAAAAGTAAATGAAGCTTTAAATGATGGTTGGCAGCTTCACTTTGGTGTTGCAGTTGCATCCGACGAAAAGCATTCTTTCTTTTGTCAGGCAATGATAAAAGAATAAATCGTATCAAAAATAATTTGCGGATATGGTGAAATTGGTAGACACGCAAGACTAAGGATCTTGTGGGGGTTGCCCTGTGGCGGTTCAAGTCCGCCTATCCGCACCAATTTTCTTACTTTAAATTTATTGTTCTGTTCTGTAAATACTTACTATTGTAGTATCGTCGAATCTATCGTTATTTTTTCTGAAATTATTTAAGTCTTCATCAATTGCGGTTACAATTTCATCTGAATTTTTATATTTTTTTTCTGAAAGTTTTGTCTTAAGTCTACTTACCGAATAAAACTTTTTGATTTTGTTTTGTGTGTCGGTAACTCCATCGGTGTATAAAAACAAAAACTCGCCTTTTTCTATAACACATTTTTGAATAGGAAATTTCTGCATTTCGGTAAGTCCGAGTGCAGGTCCTGCCGATTTTAATTCTTCTCTGAGAATTCCGTCTGCCGAAAACAAAAATCCGGGGGTATGTCCTGCGTTGATGTATTCAAAAACTCCGGTTTTCGGGTTTAATATTCCGAAAAGAATAGTTGTGAACATAAATCGTCCGGTTGATTGTTGATTGTATCTTGAAATATAGTCATTCGTC
>Ga0209737_10001243_pt1 | contig 18638 bp, 16 predicted proteins | sample TergutCu122P3_FD_187284 | JGI IMG/M metagenome (GOLD analysis project Ga0209737, IMG submission 187284) | Cubitermes ugandensis P3 segment gut microbial communities from Kakamega Forest, Kenya - Cu122 P3 (SPAdes) (version 2) | ecosystem: Host-associated > Arthropoda: Insects > Digestive system...
TTTTTTCAACCAAGAGGTGACTCACATGCAATCGCAAGCGACTTATGACTATAAAGTCGTGCGCCAGTTTACCATCATGACGGTGGTATGGGGTATAGTGGGCATGCTTGTCGGCGTAATCATCGCCGCACAGCTCATATGGCCTGAACTGAACCTGCACGAAATCTTGCAATACGGCAGGTTGCGTCCGCTACACACAAATGCGGTGATTTTTGCATTTGGCGGCTGTGCTCTGTTCGCGACATCGTTATATTCTGTGCAACGAACCTGCCACACAAGGCTGTTCGCTCCAGGACTGGCTGCTTTCGTTTTCTGGGGTTGGCAGCTGATCATTCTCTGTGCAGCGCTTTCCCTTCCTCTTGGTTTCACGACCGGCAAGGAATACGCTGAACTCGAATGGCCAATCGACATCATGATTGCCGTAGTCTGGGTAGCCTACGCCATCGTGTTCTTCGGCACGATTGCAATCCGCAAGGTGTCTCACATCTATGTGTCGAACTGGTTCTACGGCTCCATGATCATCGCCGTGGCCCTTTTGCATATCGTCAATAGCGCCGAGATTCCGGTTTCCTTCACGACCCTGAAGTCCTACTCGATGTACGCTGGCGTTCAGGACGCGATGATCCAGTGGTGGTATGGACACAACGCGGTAGGTTTCTTCCTGACGGCGGGCTTCCTGGGCATGATGTACTACTTCGTGCCGAAACAGGCCGATCGTCCCGTGTATTCGTACCGGCTGTCGGTTGTGCACTTCTGGGCGCTGATCTTCACCTACATGTGGGCGGGCCCGCACCACCTGCATTACACCGCGTTGCCCGATTGGGCGCAGAGTCTCGGCATGCTGTTCTCGCTGATCCTGCTGGCGCCAAGCTGGGGCGGTATGATCAACGGTATCATGACCCTGTCGGGCGCCTGGCATAAGCTGCGCACCGATCCGATCCTGAAGTTCCTCGTTACCTCGCTGTCCTTCTACGGCATGTCGACCTTCGAAGGTCCGATGATGTCGGTGAAGAGCGTCAACGCCCTTTCGCACTACACCGACTGGACGGTCGGCCACGTGCACTCCGGTGCGCTGGGCTGGGTGGCGATGATTTCGATCGGCGCGGCCTACTACCTGCTGCCGCGTCTCTACGGCAAGACCGAGATGTACAGCACCAAGCTCATCAACACCCACTTCTGGATTGCGACCATCGGCATCGTGCTCTACGTCGCGTCGATGTGGATTTCCGGCGTGATGGAAGGCTTGATGTGGCGTTCGACCCATGCGGACGGAACGCTGATGTATAGCTTCATCGAGAGTGTCAAGGTGAAGTATCCGTTCCTGTTCATCCGCCTCGTAGGGGGTACGCTCTTCCTCGTTGGCATGCTGATCATGTTCTACAACATGATCAAGACCATCGCCGGTGAGAAAGCCTATAACGCGCCGGTGGTGGCTCCTGCCGCCGCTCACGCCTAAGCGGAGAAAAAAAATGGCTCAATCAAAACATGATGCGATCGAGCGCAACGTCTTCCTGCTGATCGTCTTCACGTTACTTATGGTCAGTGTGGGAGGGCTCGTGGAAATCGTGCCGCTGTTCTTCCAGACTTCGACAAGAACGGCAGTCGATCACCAGGGGAAGGCGCTTGCCGATGTAAAACCTTACAATGCGCTCAGCCTGGCTGGCCGCTACGTCTACATCCGGGAAGGCTGCTACAACTGCCACTCGCAGATGATTCGTCCGTTCCGGGCAGAGACCGAACGCTATGGTCACTTCTCCGTAGCGGGTGAGTTCATCTACGACCACCCGTTCCAGTGGGGTTCCAAGCGCACCGGGCCTGATCTGGCGCGTATCGGCGGCCGTCGGGATGACGAGTGGCATCGCAAGCACCTGCTCAATCCGCGCGATGTCGTGCCCGAGTCGAACATGCCAGCGTTTCCGTGGCTCGATCGACCGATCAGCATCAATATCGGAGATCACATGAGGGCGATGAACCTGGTCATAAACCCGCCGGGCGTCACACCTTACTCCGAAAGCGACATTGCCAATGCGCCAGCGGCAATTGCCAACAAGACTGAACTCGATGCCGTGATTGCCTATCTTCAGGGCATGGGCTTGGCGTTCAGTAATGTGAAGTAAAGTGGAGGTTGCGCCGCGATGGGTGAATCTGCAATGGATGTGCTGAGAATTGTTGTCATGGTGGCAAGTCTGCTGTGTTTCCTTGGGATCTGTTACTGGGCATACAGCAAGCACAGCAGGGCAGGATTCGACGAAGCGGCGCAATTACCTCTGGCTGATGATGATCTACCGGCGAGTCCGGCTGACAGGAAGGAATGACAAATGGCTGACTTTATCAGCGGTTTCTGGGACTTATACGTAGCGGGTTTCGTTGCGTTTAGTCTTCTGCTCTGCCTTGTCTTGTTGATTGCAAACAGGACGGTGCAGGAATCGGGCGCCCCCAAGCTGCAGGGGCATGTATGGGACGAAAACCTCAGGGAATACAACAACCCGCTGCCGCTCTGGTGGCTGGTTCTGTTCCTTGGGACGATCCTTTTCTCAATCGTTTATCTCGTGGTCTATCCGGGATTCGGCGTCAGGAAGAGCACTCCGGACAGCGATACCGGGTTGCGCGCCGAGTATGCCGAAGAAATGCAGAAAGCCCAAAAGGCTTACAATCTCGGCAAATATCTGAGCGTTGACATGGCGGCTCTGGCCACTGACAAGGAAGCAATGGCAACGGGCCAGCGTCTGTACCTGACCTATTGCTCCCAGTGTCATGGCTCGACGGGCAAGGGTGCCAAGGGCTATCCGAATCTGACCGACGGTGACTGGCTGTTTGGCGGCAATCCGGAAACCATCAAGGCTTCCATCACGCATGGCCGTGCCGGTGTGATGACTCCCTTTGGCGGTACGCTCAGCAGCGACCAGATCAAGGACGTGGCCAACTTCGTGCGTTCTCTCTCTGGTCTGAGCGCGGACGCTGCCCGTGCGGATCGCGGCAAGGATGTCTTTGCTGCCAACTGTGCGGTGTGCCATGCTCCGGATGGAAAGGGCGCGCTCTCGATGGGCGAGGCTTTCGGTGCGCTGGGCGCTCCCAATCTGACCGACAACGTCTGGCTGCACGACAATTCTGAAGAAGCCATCATGGAAGGCATCAGAAAGGGTCGTAATGCCGGTCCGGGCAGCCTGGAAAACCGTATGCCGGCCTGGAAGGATTTCCTTTCGGATAGCGAGGCCAAGATTCATATCCTGGCGGCCTACGTGTATAGCCTGAGCAAGAAGTAAGTTATTGCGAAAGCACCCTGTGAAGCATGCTTCCGGGGTGCTGTTCGCGTGTTGTACCGGGCTGTTGAAACAGCCTTGCAGGAGTTTTTCCCCCAATGAGTGACCCTCTCGACACTCCCTCTTCGGAGCGTCCGTCTCCGGACGCTTCCGCTCCAGTATCGTCCCCCGCGATAGAAGAAACAGAACAGGGAACAGAAACCAGTTTGTACGCGGCTCACAAGAAGCTCTATGTGCGCTCGACAAGCGGCCTGTTTACCAAATGGCGCTGGATACTGGTCTGGGTGACCCAGATTGTTTTTTTCGGGTTGCCCTGGCTGACGTGGAATGGCCGTCAGGCCGTGCTGCTGCATCTGGTTGAGCGCAAGTTCTATATTTTCGGCGCGGTATTCTGGCCGCAGGATGTGCTTTTTCTGTCCATCCTGTTGATTATTTCGGCGTATTCGCTGTTCTTCTTTACCGCGATTGCGGGACGTTTGTGGTGTGGCTATTCCTGTCCGCAAACCGTTTATACCTTGGTATTCCAGTGGATCGAGGAGAAGATCGAGGGTGATCACTCCGCACGCCTGAAGCTCGACAAGGCGCCGTTGAGCGGGCGCAAGCTCGCGCTCAAGTCGGGCAAGTTCGCGGCCTGGGGTGTGTTTTCGCTCTGGACGGGGTTCACGTTCGTCGCCTGGTTTTCGCCAGTGAAAGAATTGCTGGCATCAATTCCGACTTTCGGATTCGGGCCCTGGGAGACGTTCTGGATCTTCTTCTACGGCACTTTTACTTTCGTGTTTGCGGGTTTCCTGCGCGAGCAGGTGTGCCGGTACATGTGCCCGTATGCGCGTTTCCAGTCGGTCATGTTCGATCCGGATACGCTGATCGTGACTTACGACGAGGCGCGCGGCGAGCCGCGCGGCGTGCGCCGCAAGGGGGACGATCCGGCAAGCAGGGGCGACTGCATCGATTGCGGGATTTGCGTCCAGGTGTGTCCGACCGGCGTCGATATCCGCAAGGGCTTGCAGTATGAGTGTATCGGCTGCGGAGCCTGTATCGATGCCTGTGACCCGATCATGGACAAGCTCAACCTGCCGCGCGGCCTGGTGCGTTACACGACCGAAAATGCCCTCAAACGGGGATGGGGATCATCGGAAATCTTCGGCCATGTCTTGCGGCCGCGTACCCTGATTTACGGGACGATATTGCTCGGAATCATCACTGCCTTCATATGGGGGCTGGCGACAAGGATCCCGCTGCGGGTCGACCTCATTCGTGATCCCTCTTCGTTCGGTCGAATAGAGGGCGATATGATCGCAAACGATTACACGCTGAAGATCATGAACATGACCGAGGCGAGCCGGACGTTCGTCCTCAATATAGACGGCCTGGAAGGCGTGCACCTGGGCGAAAACAAGCTGATTACGAGTGATAACCTGGTTACGGCCGGACCGGCGGAAAACCTGGAAGTGATCATAGAAGTGAAGGCTCCCAGAAATTCCGGACAACCGGGCTCGAACCGGATTTATTTCGATATCGTCTCCAAGGACGATCCCAATGTGAAACGGCGGGAAAAAGCCGTTTTCCTGTATCCCAACTAAAGTGTGGAAAAGCCGTATGGCAATGAATTCTCAAACGCTTGACAATCAGCCCTGGTATCGGCAGGGCTGGCCATGGTTCCTGTTCGGATTGCCCGCGCTTTCCATAGTAATCGGCATCGCCCTGTATGTGATTGCGAATAGCTTTCATGTCGACAGTATTGTGTCCGGCGACTATTCCAAGGATGGCAAAGGGATCGAGATACGCGATGAACGATTCAAACATGCGCAAAGTCTGGGCTTGTCGGCGCATGCGAAGGTGCGGGAGGACTCGATCAGCATTGAACTGTCTGCCGCACAGGAAAAGGATTTGCCCACAGTGCTTCATTTGACCGTTATTCATCCCACCCAGGATAGGTTCGATCAGCAGGTGTTGTTGCAAAGAGGGGAGGATGGCGTGTATTCAGGGGAGATCAAGCCCTTGCATGCCAGTCGCTGGCAGTTTCGTCTGGAGGATGAGACCCGGGTATGGAGCATGACCGGGGGTGCCAACATTCCGACGGAGACGGAAGTATCAATCAAGCCGTTTCATTCGGGGTTGTATCAATCAGGCCGAGTCGATTAGGCCATCCGATTCATGGATTCTTGAAGGAGGTGTTCTGTTATGGAAGCTTTTATGGAATTGTTCGCGACTCAAATCGGGTTGCTCAGCGTATTTACCATTGCCTTCGTCATTGTCATGGCGGTTTACTTCATGCGGTATTTTTCAAAACGCATGGAAGAGGACGAGCGCAACGCCGCCAGACAGCAGCGTGATCGGAGCGCCAAGGCTTGATTTGAGGTGTTTCATGAAAAACAGATGGCCCGGGAAAACCGGGCCATCTGTTTTTTTTGCGCGCGTGAAAAATCAGCGATAGACGAGTACTGGCGTTTTGCTGTGGGTCAGCACTCGTTGTGTTTCGCTGCCCAGAATCAGTCCGGCGATGCCGCGGCGTCCATGAGAGGCCATGAAAATCAGATCGCACCCATGGCGGTCTGCGGCGGCGATGATGGCTTCATAGGGCGTTTCGCTGATCTGCGTGTCCGTGTCGGCGACCACATTTGCGGCTTCGGCTTCGGCCCTGGCGCGCTCCAGGATACGCTGGGCTTCCTGTTCTGCGGATTGGGCAAACTGTTCCGGGGTCGTTGGATCGATCAAGGCCCCTTCTCCATAGATGGGCATCGGAAATTCGGGTTGCGAGTAGAAAAAGGTCAGTCGTGCGCCGGTTTCCCTGGCAAAGGTGATGGAATGGGTCACAGCGGTATCGGAGAGCGGCGATCCGTCTGTAGGTACGAGAACATGTTTGAACATCGTGCAATCCTCCTCCCTGTTGTGATGTCTGATTATAGTAAGAGTTGCTTCGTTTTCGTATTCGAATTGATGTCTGATTATTTGCGCGCCCCGAGGAAATAGGTCACGAGCAGGTTGTCAGCTGGAAAATCCCCTCGATTGAATGGCGCTATCATCATCCGAGGCATCCTGCGCCATCTTGCATGATCCGGCACAGGAAGCGTGAAAGGAGAGACCTATCATGACAGAAGGAAGCGTTGCCGCAACGAAACGGCAGGGCAAGAGTGCGCGCCATCCGAAAGGTTTTGAATTCGATCCCAAAAAGGTGATCGAGGAAAGTATGCACAAACTGCATGACGGGGTCGAGGGAACCATCGACCCGCTGGGCATGAGTGCGCCGATTGTGCATGCGCAGATGGCATGGCTGGCGCACCCGCAGGAACTCGTGCAGCATCTGGTCAGTCTTTCCACCGATCTGTGGAAGCTGCAACTTCATACGTTGCACCGGATGGCTGGACTGCCCAGCGAAGATCCCATCAGCCCGCATCCGGATGATCTTCGGTTTTCTGATCCGATATGGACAGATTCGGCCTCGTGGGATTTGATCAAGGAATGGTATCTGGCCTTTACCCACAACATGCAGGACATGCTGTACGACACGCCGGGACTGAGCGGGAAGGAGCGCCGTCGCGCTGCATTCTGGTGGCGGAAATGGCTCAATGCGGTGGCGCCCACCAACTTCCTGCCGACGAATCCGGTTGCTATCCGCAAGATGATCGATACTCGCGGGGAGAGCCTTTACAAGGGATTTCAGAACTTCCTTGCCGATATGCAATCGGGCGTGGTGCGCATGACCGATCCCAACGATTTTCACGTTGGAGAAAATCTTGCGACGACGCCGGGGGCTGTTGTTTTTCGCAATCACCTGCTCGAAGTCATTCACTACGCACCGACCCAGGCCAGGATTCACGCACAGCCGGTCGTGATCATTACGCCGTGGATCAACAAGTTCTACATCCTCGATCTCGTGGAAAGGAAGAGCATGGTTCGTTATCTGCTCGACCAGGGGCTGGATGTGTTCATCACGAGCTGGAAGAATCCTGATGCATCGATGCACGATTGTTCTTTCGATGATTATCTGACCGAGGGGGTGCAAGCCATCATCGATGTGGCGCGCAAGTTTACCGGCGCGGACAAGGTGCATGCGGCAGGGTACTGCATCGGGGGAACCGTGCTTGCGATCTACATGGCCTGGGCCAACAAGCATTATGGCAAGGACGCGGTTCCGGTGGCCGACTGGACGCTCTTCACGACCCTGGTCGATTTTCGCAAGCCGGGCGACATCGAGGTTTTCATCGATGAGGCCAGCATCCGCTACATGACCGACAGCATGGACAGGAAGGGTTATCTCGAAGGTAACCAGATGGCCTCGGCCTTCCGTCTGCTGCGTTCAAACAGCCTGATCTGGACGTATGTCGTGCATGGCTGGCTGTATGGCGAGAAACCTGCGCCGTTCGATGTGCTGTACTGGAACATGGATACAACTCGCATGCCTTATGCCATGCACTCGTGGTACCTCCATGAACTGTACCTGCATAACAGGCTGATTCACGCTGATGCGCTGAAAGTGGCCGGGGAGTCCATCAATCTGGAGCATATCGTTCAGCCGCTGTATTCGGTTTCCGCTGTCGACGACCATATTGCGCCGTGGGCGCAGACCTACCGGATCAACAATTTCGTCATTGGTCCGAAACGTTTCGTGCTGTCGAGTTCCGGGCATATCCTCGCCATTATCAACCCGGTGGTGACGCCGCCCAAGCGCCATTTCTGGGTCAACGATGTGCATCATCGCTCCGAAAATGCCGAGCACTGGAAAACGCATGCAACTGCCCAGGAAGGGAGTTGGTGGCCGGACTGGATGGCGTGGCTCAAGCCGCGCGCCGGAGAACTGGTGGATGCGAGACCCGTGGAGAACGCGCAGTTTCCGGCGCTTGCACCTGCGCCGGGTACCTACGTGCACGAGACGTAAAAAATCACACTCCCGCGCGAAGCGCGCGCCTCCCGAGGTGTCGCCCGGCGCAGCCGGGTGACGGAGGGAGTAGCAGCGCACGAGTACGCGCAGTCATCGAATAGTGCAGCAACCGAACCGCTGCAACTCCCTCCGACCCGCCTTCGGCGGGCCACCTCCCTCAAGAGGGAGGCGAGTATCAGCGCGTGCTGGGCTGATGCTGGATCAGCTTTTTGAGGCCGTCACTGTCGAGGATACGGATGTGCTTCTGCTGTACGGCAATCAGCCCCGCTTCCTGAAAGTGGGAAAAGGCGCGTGAGACGGTTTCCAGCTTGAGTCCCAGGTAGGAGCCGATTTCCTCGCGGGTCATGCGCAGGTGAAACTCTGTCGGCGAGAAGCCGCGCTCGGTGAAGCGTTGCGACAGGTTGAGCAGGAAAGCCGCCAGCCGTTCCTCGGCGCGCATCGAACCGAGCAACATCATCATGTTGTGATCGTGCACGATCTCGCGGCTCATGACCTTGTGGAACTGGTGCTGGAGTCCCTCGATGACGTGGGTGAGCTCTTCGAGTTTCGGATAGGAGATCACACAGACTTCGCTGTCTTCGAGGGCGATGGCGTTACAGGAATGCACGCCGGCGCCGATGCCGTCGAGACCGAGGATTTCGCCGGTCATCTGAAACCCGGTGACCTGCTCGCGTCCGTCTTCGAGCAGGACGTCCGACTTGAACGAGCCGGTACGGATGGCAAAAATGGCTTCAAATGGGTCGCCAGTGCGGTAGAGCGGTTGCTGGCGTTTGATCTTGCGTTGCGCGGCAACCAGTTCGTCAAGCCGGACAATGTCTGAATCGTTGATACCGAAGGGAAGACACAGTTCAAAGAGATTGCATTGGGAACAGGCTTTTTTCAGTCCTGTGAGTGTAACGGGCGCTGGTGCCTTCATTTGACAGTACACTTACCTGCTGGAGGTTGCTTCGTTATAAGGATGATTGATTCACATCAACCTTGTGATGATATCTTTCTGCCATCGTTAAAAATTTCTGAACGGCACATCCATGACCCACGATCTTGTTTTCGACCCTGAATTGATTCGCCGGTTCGATATCAACGGACCTCGTTATACGTCGTATCCTACGGCAGACCGTTTTGTCGATACGTTTGACGCACACGCGTTATCCAGTTGGCTTGCCAAACGGACAACAGGGACGCCCGAGGCGTCCGGCGAGGCTGGCAGATCGCTTTCATTATACTTCCACATTCCGTTCTGTAACACGATCTGTTACTACTGCGCCTGCAACAAGATCATCACCAAGGATCACAGCCTGTCCGCGAAATATCTGAATTACATGGATCGCGAGATGGCGCTTCAGACCGCCTCGCTCGGCGGATCGCGCGAGGTGACGCAGCTTCACCTGGGGGGCGGTACGCCGACTTTCCTTTCCCACGAGGAACTGCATCAGTTGATGGCATCGGTGCGCGCGCACTTTGAACTCGTGCCCGATGGCGAGTATTCGATCGAGGTCGACCCGCGCAAGGTCGATTTCGAAACCGTCGAACTGCTTGCCAAACTGGGCTTCAACCGCATGAGCGTCGGGGTGCAGGACTTTGCCGAAGACGTGCAGATTGCCACCAACCGCGTGCAAAGCTTCGATGAAACCAGGGTTGTGATGGAGGCTGCGCGCGCCACTGGGTTCAGTTCGCTCAGCATGGATCTGATCTACGGACTGCCCAAACAGAACGCCACAAGCTTCGAAGGCACCCTCGACCGGGTGCTGGAACTCTCGCCTGACCGGATTTCGCTCTACAGCTACGCGCATCTGCCCGGACTTTTCATGCCGCAGAGGCGCATCGTGGAGAGCGAGCTGCCCACGGCGGAGGTCAAGCTGCAAATTCTGCAACTGGCGATTCGCCGCCTGACGGAAGCCGGTTACGTCTACATCGGCATGGATCACTTTGCCAAGCCGGATGATGAACTGGCCGTGGCGCAGCGGCAGGGGCGGCTGCACCGCAATTTTCAGGGCTACTCGACTCATGCCGAGTGCGACATGCTGGCTTTCGGGGTGTCTTCGATTGCCAAGGTCGGCAACCTGTACGCGCAAAACCACAAGACGCTCGAAACGTATTACGAGGCGCTCGACCGCAATGAGTTGCCCGTGCTGCGCGGCTACGAACTGACCACCGATGATCTGTTGCGTCGCTCGATCATCCAGGCGCTGATGTGCCATTTCACGCTTTCCATCGACGCGGTACAGAGCGCGCATCGCATCGACTTCAGGGAATACTTCGCACAGGAACTGGCCGATCTCAAGAAGATGGAGGTCGCCGGGCTGGTCAGGGTGGAAGACGAACGGATCGATGTGTTGCCGGCGGGGCGGCTGCTGGTGCGCGTGATTGCGATGGTGTTCGATTGCTATCTTCGCGCGGATCGTGAACGCAAACGGTACTCGCGGGTGATCTGAGGCGATGATATAAATAGTTCTTTCCCCCCACCCCGACCCTCCCCCGCAAGCGGGGGAGGGAGTCGATTCTTAACAACCCTCCCCCACGAACGGGGGAAGGGGTTGTGTAATTTCCGTTTTGATTATTCCCATGCCTGAAGCTGGTCATCTTGCTGTTTTTCTGTTCGGTCTGGCCGGTGGCGTACACTGCATTTCGATGTGCGGCGGCATCGTCGGCGCGCTTTCCATGCAGGTGGAGCAACCGCTCGTCCACGTCTCCTCCTTGCGGGTCAGGCAGTGGCATCTGCATCTGGCCTATAGTCTTGGGCGCATTTTTTCCTATTGCGTTGCGGGCGGCCTGCTGGGCGCGTTGGGTTCCCTGAGCATGATCTACGAAGGCGTGCTGCCGGTTCAGATCACGCTGTATGTATTCGCCAATCTGATGCTCGTTGCGATGGGGCTGTATATGGCCGGTTTCACCCATTTCCTTGCGCCGCTGGAACGTGGCGGGCAAGCGCTGTGGCGCTTCATTCAGCCTGCAACGAGACGTTTCCTGCCGGTGCGCTCGGTCACTCGGGCCTTGCCGCTCGGCATGTTGTGGGGGTTCCTGCCCTGCGGGATGGTGTACGGCGTGCTGACCCTTGCGCTGGCGACCGGCGCTGCCTCGCGCGGCGCGGGTTTGATGCTGGCGTTCGGACTCGGCACTCTTCCCAATCTGCTGTTGGCGGGGCTGGTGCTCGGGCGCTACCGCGATTTCATCCGCAACGGCAAGGTGCGGCTGGTTGCCGGATTATTGGTGCTGGGTTTCGGCGTGTACGGGCTGATCCGCGCGCCTTCGCTGGGCGGCAAGCTGTGGAGCGGGTTGTTATGCACCTGACCCCATGAAGAATTGAAGATGCCGCAAGAAAATTCCGTCCAGGAAACGCTTGAGCTCGCCATTACCGGCATGACCTGCGCCGCCTGTTCGACGCGCCTCGAAAAAGTGCTCAATCGTCTGCCGGGTGTCGATGCCGCCGTAAACCTCGCTTCCGAGCGGGCCGTTCTGCGTTTTGCGCCCGGTGCGCTGACACTGGAAGCCGCCTGCGCGGCGGTGAAGAAAGCCGGTTTCGGCGCGCGCGTTGCGCAATCACTTGATCGTGCGCAGGAACGGGCGCGCAAGCGCGACGAATGGCGGGCGAGTCTCAGACTCTTCTGGTTTGCCGTCGCCCTGACGTTGCCGCTTGCGGCCCAGATGCTGCCGATGTTGTGGCCGGGGGTGTTGGAAGACCACGAGTTCGTACCCCGCTGGCTGCAATGCCTGCTGGCTACGCCCGTGCAGTTCTGGGTAGGCGCGCGGTTTTATCGCGGAGCAGCGAATGCGTTGCGCGGTGGCGGAGCCAACATGGATGTGCTGGTGGCGCTGGGCACTTCGATGGCCTGGCTGTACAGCACGGTGGTCACATTGGCGGGCTGGCACGATCTGCATGTCTATTTTGAAGCCTCGGCGATGGTCATCACCCTCGTGATGCTGGGCAAACTGCTCGAGGCGCGCGCAAAAGCCCGGACGTCCGAAGCGCTCGATGCCCTGTTGCGCCTGCAACCCCGGCGGGCGTGGGTCGAGCAGGACGGGCAACTCGTCGAGGTCGACGTGGAGGCGCTGCAACCGGGAAGCGTTTTCGTGCTTCGTCCGGGGGATGCCGTGCCGGTCGACGGCATCGTTCTCGAAGGCCGTTCCGCGCTCGATGAGTCCCTGCTGACCGGCGAGAGCCTGCCCGTCGACAAACAGCCGAGCGACAAGGTTTTTGCCGCCACGATCAACGGACAGACCATGTTGCGCTGTCGTGCAACGGGAGTTGGGGCCGATACGCTCTTTGCCGGGATCGTTCGTCTGGTTGCGCAGGCGCAGGGTTCCAAGGCGCCGGTGCAACGGCTGGCAGATCGTGTCGCCGCCGTATTCGTGCCCGTGGTCGTGGGGATCGCGCTGGCAACTTTCGCAGCCTGGTGGCTGTTCGGCGATTTTCAGGCGGCGCTCATCAATGCCGTGGCGGTGCTGGTCATTGCCTGTCCGTGCGCGCTCGGCCTGGCGACGCCGACGGCAATCATGGTGGCCGTCGGGCAGGGGGCGCGCGCGGGTTTGCTCATCAAGGATGCCGAAGCCCTGGAATGCGCCGGGCGCATGAAGGCGCTGGCTTTGGATAAGACCGGGACGCTGACGCAGGGCGAACCTGCGGTCACGGATATTGCTGCTGTGCCGCCGTGGACATCCGCCGCTTTGTTGCAATGGGCAGCGGCGGTCGAGCGCGCCAGTTCCCACCCCATTGCGCAGGCCATCGTTCGCGCGGCGCAGGAAGAAGGCGCAGAGTCGTTCGGGTGCGCGAGCGATGCGCGCGTCGTGGAAGGGCAGGGCATCGAGGGCCGCGTCGAGGGTCGGGCGGTGCTGGTTGGCACATTGGATTTTCTTGCCTCGAACGGCATCGAAGTGCCTCGCGATGAAGCCGCCGCGCAGGGCAGGACGCTGGCCGCAGTGGCCGTCGATGGCCTCTATGCGGGTTTGATTGCCGTGGCCGACCGTTTGCGGGAAGACTCCCCGGCTGCACTGGAAAGGCTCCGGCAGACGGGGGTGCGGATCGTCATGCTGACGGGCGACAACGCCTCTACTGCTGCCACCATTGCAGCACAGGCGGGCATTGCCGACTGGCGCGCGGGCGTGCTGCCTGCGGGCAAGGCAGATGCGGTTGCCGAATTGAAGAAGGAAGCATCCGGGCGCTGCGTGGGGATGGCCGGAGACGGCATCAACGATGCGCCAGCGCTGGCGAGCGCGGACGTGTCTTTCGCTATCGGCGTGGGCGCGGGCGTGGCTGTCGAAGCGGCCGGTATCACGCTCGTGCGCGGCAGCTTGCACGGTGTAGCCGATGCCGTCCTGCTGTCGCGGGCCACGCTGTTGAAAATCCGGCAGAACCTCTTTTTTGCCTTTATCTACAACGTACTGGGGATTCCGCTGGCCGCCTTCGGCCTGCTCAATCCCGTCGTCGCGGGGGCGGCAATGGCGCTGAGTTCCGTTTCCGTCCTCGGCAATTCCCTGTTGCTGAAACGCTGGCAACCCTATCGAAAGGAAAGATCATGAAAGAAGTCACCATCAAAATAGAAGGCATGAGTTGCGGCGGTTGCGTCAGCAACGTGACCAAAACGCTCGAAGCCCTCGTGGGCGTGATCGGGGCGGAAGTCTCGCTGGAGCGGGCTTGCGCCGTTGTGCAATTCGACCCCGTGACCATTGACGAGCAAACGATGCGTCAAGCGGTGGAGGATGCCGGGTTTGACGTACCGCAATAGTCCAGTGCTCAGCACTCGACATTTGTATAAAAACACTAGAAGATAGCGCGGCTTTTTTTCGTGGGTTTTTTTCGTGGTTTTTCCTGGAAATTATTATGTCACGTGAGCTTCTTCTAGCGCTGGGGTGTGCTGTCATTGCCATCCTTTATGGCGTCTTTACTATCAAATCAATTCTTGCCAAGCCCACCGGTAATGAGCGGATGCGTGAAATCGCCGCTGCCATTCAGGCGGGCGCCCAGGCGTATCTCAATCGTCAGTACACGACGATCGGTATCGTCGGGGTTGTATTGTTTTTCGTCGTTGGCGTCTTCCTCGACTGGGCGACGGCCTGGGGCTTTCTGGTCGGCGCAGTGCTCTCGGGCGTGGCCGGTTTTGTCGGGATGAACGTGTCGGTGCGCGCCAATGTGCGTACTGCCGAGGCGGCGCGTAACGGCATCGCTCCGGCGCTCGATATTGCCTTCAAGGGCGGCGCGATTACCGGGATGCTGGTCGTCGGTCTGGGCCTGCTCGGCGTTGCCGGCTACTACGCCGTGCTCAAGGTCATGGGGCAGGAGGGCGACACGCTGTACAGCATCGTGCACCCGCTGATCGGTCTGGCTTTCGGCGGCTCGCTGATTTCGATCTTCGCGCGACTGGGCGGCGGCATCTTCACCAAGGGGGCTGACGTCGGCGCTGATCTCGTGGGCAAGGTCGAAGCCGGAATTCCCGAAGACGATCCGCGTAATCCGGCAGTGATTGCCGACAACGTCGGCGACAACGTCGGCGACTGCGCGGGCATGGCAGCTGACTTGTTCGAGACCTACGCGGTCACGGTCGTTGCCACGATGGTGCTTGGCGCGCTGATGTTGAAGGGCATTCCCGGTGCGACCGACAGCCTGATCGTCTATCCGCTGGTATTGGGCGCGATTTCGATCGTGGCTTCGATCATCGGCGCCTTTTTCGTCAAAACCTCCGAGGGCGGCAAGATCATGTCCGCGCTCTACCGGGGCCTCGCGGTTGCCGGTGTGCTGGCACTGGCCGCTTTCTATCCGGCAACGACCTGGATGCTCGGTGAGGGAGTCCCGCTGGCCGATGGAGGCTTCATCAGCTCCAACGCGATTTTCGGCTGCGCCGTCATTGGTCTGGCGCTGACCGGCGTTCTGGTCTGGATCACCGAGTACTACACCGGCACCGGGTACAAACCCGTCAAGCACATTGCACAGGCATCGACCACCGGCCACGGCACCAACATCATTGCCGGGCTTGGCGTTTCGATGAAATCGACCGCCTGGCCGGTGCTGGCGGTATGTGCGTCGATTCTTGGCGCCTACACGCTGGCCGGACTGTTCGGTATCGCCGTTGCGGCCACTGCCATGCTGTCGATGACCGGCATCATCGTTGCGCTCGACGCCTACGGCCCGATCACCGACAACGCGGGCGGTATCGCCGAAATGAGCGAGCTGCCGGATTCGGTGCGCGCCATCACTGACCCGCTCGACGCCGTCGGCAACACCACCAAGGCGGTGACCAAAGGCTACGCAATCGGTTCCGCCGGTCTGGCGGCGCTGGTGCTCTTCGCCGATTACACGCACGCGCTCGAAAGCTACGGCATCAACATCAGTTTCGACCTCTCTGAACCGATGGTGATCGTCGGCCTCTTCATCGGCGGCCTGATTCCCTATCTCTTTGGCGCGATGGCGATGGAAGCGGTCGGCCGCGCCGCCGGTGCGGTGGTGGTCGAAGTGCGCCGTCAGTTCAAGGAAATCGTCGGCATCATGGAAGGCAAGGCCAAGCCCGAATACGGCAAGGCCGTCGACATGCTGACCAAATCGGCGATCAAGGAAATGATCGTGCCGTCGCTGCTGCCGGTTCTGGTGCCGGTGCTTGTCGGCCTGATTCTCGGTCCGCAGGCGCTCGGCGGCCTGCTGATGGGCACCATCATCACCGGGATTTTCGTCGCGATTTCGATGACGACCGGCGGCGGCGCCTGGGACAACGCCAAGAAATACATCGAGGATGGTCATTTCGGCGGCAAGGGTTCTGAAGCGCACAAGGCGGCCGTGACGGGGGACACCGTCGGCGATCCGTACAAGGACACGGCAGGCCCGGCAGTCAATCCGCTGATCAAGATCATCAACATCGTCGCGCTGCTGATCGTGCCGTTGCTGCCGAGCACCGGCCAGACGCTGGTGCAAGCCGAAGCGGTCATAATGCCGCCTGCCATCGTCGAAGAAGCGCAGCTTCCCGCCGGAGATGTCGTAGGTATCAGTGCCGCCAACGCCGGAATCGACGTCGTGCGGAGCGACAAGCAGGGGCTGTAACAAAACGGAAGTCACCCGACGGCGCAGAAGAGGCCCTTCTGCGCCGTTGGTTTTTTGGTTCAAAGGTAAAACTCATGGCACAGGATGCAAACCACCTGATCTGGCTGGACATGGAGATGACCGGGCTCAACCCGGAAGAGAATCGCATCATCGAAATCGGTCTTGTCATCACAAACAGTACACTCGAACTCGTTGCCGAAGCGCCGGTGATTGCCGTGCATCAGCCGGATACGGTGCTCGACGCGATGGACGACTGGAACAAGAGCACGCATGGCCGTAGCGGCCTCATCGAGCGTGTGCGCGCGTCGACGATCTCCGAGGCCGAAGCCGAGGCAACGATGCTGGCTTTCCTGGAACAATGGGTTCCCAAGGGCGTCTCGCCGATGTGCGGCAACACCGTGAGCCAGGATCGTCGCTTTCTGATGCGCTACATGCCCGGGTTCGAGGCATGGTTTCATTACCGGGATCTCGATGTTTCCACGCTCAAGGAACTCGCCAAGCGCTGGCATCCCGAGGTCTACAAGGGCGTGAAGAAAACCGGCACGCACACGGCGCTCACCGACATCATGGAATCGATCGAGGAACTGCGCCATTACCGGGAGACCTTCCTGCGGCTCCCGGAATGATGCAGGCCGCCTGCATCATTCCTCTTTCATGCTCTGCGACACGCGCCGGTACAGCGGCGCAAGCAGATAGGTCAGCAGTGTGCGCTCGCCGGTCTTGATGACCACCGTGGCAGGCATGCCCGGATACAGTTGTCGCTTGCCCAGCGTCTCGATTCCCTTGGGCGTGACTTCGATGCGCGCCAGGTAGTACCGCTCGCTTGCGCCTTGCGGGGTGGAGTCGGCGAGCAGGTCTGCCGAGATCGAAACCAGCTTGCCCTCCACCACCAGTTGCGGCGTATGGGAAAAGCCTGAAAAGCGGATATCGGTCAGTTGTCCGGGGGTGATGCGATCGATCAGATGCGGCGGCACATGCGCTTCCAGCATCAGTTGCTCGTCCTGCGGCACGATGTCCATGACGCGCGCGCCGGGCTGAATCACGCTGCCCGGCGTCTGCACCGCCAGCCCCACCACCGCGCCATCGGCGGGCGCGCGAAGCAGAGTGCGCTCCAGTTCATCGCTGGCGGCCCGAAATTTTTCGGCGTCTGCGGTCAGTTCGCGCTGGATGCTGGCCAATTGGGTGTCGACTTCCTTGAGGTACTCCTGCTGTCGTTGCAGTTTCCTCAACGTGATTTCGCTGCTGTTCTGTCTCGCGCGCGCATGGTCGCCTTCCAGACCGCTATTGAGCGCGTCCAGTTCGGCATTCCTGCGCTCCAATTCCAGCAGTCTGTTGCGTGGCGCATAGCCTTCCTCGACCAGATCGCGGGTACTGTCGCTTTCCTCGGTCATCAGGCTCTGTTGCCGCTTGCGCGCGGCCAACTGCGCTGAAAGGCTGGCAGCGGCCTTGTCCTGCGCCCTGATGGCGGCATCCATCGAAGCCAGTTCATTGGCGAGCGCCTTCTGGCGGCTTTGGAACAGGCGCGTTTCGGTGTCGATCTGCTCGCGCACCTGCGGGTCGGAAGCGGCGTTTTGCACATCAACATGAAAGCTGATGTGGCTCGCGCCAGCCAACTCTGCTTGCAGGCGGTTCTGCATGACGAGCAGCCCCAGGTAGCGCAGCCGCGCGGCCTCATAGTTGGCGCGGGCCACGGCGTCGTCGAGCTTGATGAGGCCGTCGCCTTTTTGTACGACCTGCGCCTCGCGCACCAGCACCTGCTGGACGATGCCGCCGGTCAGGTGCTGCACGGGTTTACGCTTGGTGTCGATCGACACGGTGCCGGGCGCGGGCACGCCTTCGTCGAGCGGCGCGAGCGCCGACCACGCGATGATGGCGATGACGGCAATGCCGATGCCGATCAGGCCGTAGCGTACCGGCTTCGTGATGTCTGCACTGGCGTCTTCCAGGGAGCCGAACGCGTTTGAGGCGACGCCCGATCGATCCAAAACAGTCATAGCATTTTTCATTTTCTAGGAACTCTGCTGTTGCGGTGTGCTCTGCGCAGCGGGCAACGCCGCCTGCGCAGTAGCGGCCAGTGCTGCCTGTGCCTTGGCTGCCGCTTGCGCCAGCGTGCCCATTACTTCGTTGCGCAGCCCGTACAACTGCACCATGCCGTCGCGCAGCAGCAGCAGCTTGTCCATGGCGCTCAGAATGCTGTGGCGGTGGGAAATGATGACAATCGTGGCGCCCGCAGCTTTCAATTCGCCCACTGCCTTGACCAGCGCCGCTTCGCCCATCTCGTCCAGATTGGAATTGGGCTCATCGAGCACTACCAGCACCGGGTCGCCATACACGGCCCGCGCCAGGGCAATGCGCTGACGCTGCCCGCCCGACAGGAATCCTCCGCCGGGGCCGATGCGGGTGTCGTAACCCTGCGGGAAGCGCAGGATCATCTCGTGCACGCCCGCAATCTGCGCGGCTTTCACAACCTTGCCGGAAT
>Ga0209737_10001244_pt1 | contig 18637 bp, 13 predicted proteins | sample TergutCu122P3_FD_187284 | JGI IMG/M metagenome (GOLD analysis project Ga0209737, IMG submission 187284) | Cubitermes ugandensis P3 segment gut microbial communities from Kakamega Forest, Kenya - Cu122 P3 (SPAdes) (version 2) | ecosystem: Host-associated > Arthropoda: Insects > Digestive system...
GCAGGTCTCGCCACAGGCTCATACATTTTGAAAGTTCAAATAAATGATACAACAGAAAATTGGAAAATAGTTAAACAATAATTAATAATCTTAACCACAAGGAACACAATGATTTTCACAAAGAACACAAAAATAAAAAAAATATTCTCAGTGCCCTTTGTGCATCCTTTGTGACCTTTGTGGTAAAAAAACAAAAACGAAAACATTATGAACAGAAAATCAAACCATAAATTATTAATATTATTTTTGCACATTATTTTTGCAAACACCTTTATGTTGCAAGCGCAAATAAATACGAATCTTCCTGTGGGTGCCATTCCGGGCGCGATTGACGTATCGCCGATGGGTGCGGCTACATACACTATTCCCATTGAAGTTGTACCCGGCACACAAGGCATGCAGCCAAATCTCTCTATTGTTTATAACAGTTTTGGAGGAATGGGATTACTGGGAATGAAATGGAACTTGGCGGGGCTGAGCGCTATTACAAGATGCGGACAAACGCCTTATTATGACTACAATATTTCAACAATAGGATTTGGTAGAATTGCAAATACAATTGCATTAGATGGCGAAAGACTAATAAAGACAGCTACCATAAATGCGGATGGCGTTTTTTCGGAATTTGCCACAGAAGTAGAAAATTTTACGAGAGTTTATGCTCACGGCACATTTATAAATGGTGGTCCAAATCAAACTACACATTTTAAAGCATATACAGAAGATGGAACCATTATTGAATATGGCAACACATCTGACTCACGACAAAACTTATCTCCAAATGTAGTTCTAAGTTGGTATATCAACAAAATAACCGATGTCAACGGAAATTATATGACTTTTCAATATGGTGGGCAAAATACCGGAGAGATTTGGATAGAAGAAATTCAATATACGGGCAATACAGGATTAACACCTTATGCAAAGGTGCAATTTAGCTACAAAAACTTACCGGAGAAATTAGGCAGTAATACTTATTTTGTTGGAGGTTATGCAATCCCACAAACAAAACTGTTAGAAACAGTTACCGTTCAATATGGCAGTTCTACGGTTAGGCAGTACAAATTTGTTTATAATACCGAAGATTCGGGAGAACATACAACACACCTAAAAGAAGTATTATTATTCGGAGGGAACGGGTTGCAACAATGTAATTCAACAAAAATTATATGGGGTGCTAACACCGTAAACCTTACTTCGAAACCTGTTATCGGATTAGCCCATGGCAAAATTCTTACCGGCGATTTTAATGGAGACGGATTTACGGATATATTAGTATATGAGACTGTCTCTACGAACAAGGGATGGAAAATGTATCTTTACGACCCTTCTAAAAAAGAGTATCCTCAATATCCTTCTTACATTAATACTACTATGGAATATGCAACCAATATGATTTATGCTCAGGATATTAACAGTGATGGAAAAGATGAAATTATTGTTGGGAAGAAAGTTACAGGTACAGATTGTTCTTATAATTTTTATATTTACCGAATAAGTGATGGTTTTCAGAATGTATATGGTTCAAAGTATATTTACAATTTCTACAGTATCTATTTTGGGGACTTTGATGGAGATGGTAGAACAGATATGGCTTTTTTAACTTTTGATGAGAATGGTGGTTGGCTAAATAAAAAATTTACGTGGTATTTAGAATTTTATAGCGGAACTCAACTACCAAATTATATGAACTCTATTGAGTTAACTACTACTACTACTTTTAAAGCCCCAAAAATCAAGGTATTGGATCTTAACGGAAACGGAAAAAAGAATATTGAAGTTCATATATATCCTACTACTTTTATTTATGAATTTAGTGATTCTGGTTTTAATACAATATACGAAGGATCGCCTCTTCTGGGAGCTCAACACTTGTTTTATGGTGATGTGAATGGAGACGGAATTACTGATGTTATGGAGTGGACTTGGAAAGAAAACACCATTGGTTTTGGATGGTATATGTACTTATCTAAAGGAAACATTTCCCTTACACCATTTCAGAAAATTAATGGTTTAAATGATAATTGGTGGATTAATTACTCTCCTGGATATAAACCTATGTTTGTTGATATGAACGGTGATGGCAAAGAGGACATTATTCAAGGGGTATATAGTTCATCCACAGGGAAAACTACTTTCACTGTTTTACTTTCAAAAGGATATGTAGGCGATGAGTTTAAGTACGCTGCACCAAAGACAGTTAGTGTAAATGGACAATATACTCTTTTAGAAAATTGCCATATTGGAGATTTTACGGGTACGGGGAATTTGGGAATTCTACTTAAAGATACGGCTTATTCTAATGATATTCCAAAAATTATTTTTCTTGAACGGAATCCGGATTACGAATTTGTAAAAGAGATTACAGATGGTATGGACAAAAAAATCCAGATAAATTATAAGCATAAATACCATATTTCAGATAATTATCCATTTTATGATTATCAAAAAATGTTTCTTTCTTTAGTAGAAACTGTAAAAATTTCCAATGGATTAAATACATCCTTGAATACCCTGCAATATCAATTTATCTCCCCTTCATTCAGTCCTAAAAGAAAAACATTTTTAGGGTTTAAGGAGTTTGTTTGTACAAACGTTGCAGAAAATTCAAAAGAGCATCAATTTGTTGATATACTTTTTTCTAAAAACGTTTTGAAATTGAAAGAGCAGAAGAGTTATGTAGGCACAACGCAAACCGGTCATGTACAATACACCTATAATGTGAAAGAATTGCCGAAAAACCGTTTTGCACCCTATTTCAGCAGTATATTAACGAATGACCTGTTGACTGGTTCAAGTGTTTACACCAACAATACATTAGATAATGATGGTAGATTGTTTCAAGTTGTTTCAAAAACTAAAAATTGTGAAAATTGTAATTTACTTCATATTGAAACCAAAACTTTTGCTTACCAAACTATCACAATTGACGGCAATCAGAAAAAAACTGCACCCACGCAAGTACTTACTATACAACAATACGGTGCAACAGGGGTTGTTATTGCCGATACTATTTCCTACGGTTATTATTCTGCCACCGATAAAGGTCGCCTCAAATGGATGCGACAAGGAAATTTAGATGGTTGTATTACTACAGATTACAAATATTATGAACCTACGGGTGTATGTTCACAGAAAACTGTTTCCGCAGCAGGGTGCGCACCCAGAACAGAAAAGTACAGTTACGATGCTACCCGCCGATTTGTTACAACCATTACGAATGCGTTAAACCACTCAGCCTATTTAGATTTCAATGCCAAAACGGGACAAAAATTATGGGAAATAGATGCTAATATGTTGGTAACTTCCTATAGTTATGACAAATATAACCGACTCACAAAAATTAATCATTCCGACGGCACAATTACAAAAGATTCTATATATTGGTTTTCAGGGTCAACCCCGTCCCACGCTAAATACTGCACCAAAACTACCTCCTCCGGAAAACCCGATTTAATTGTGTATTACGATATTTTGGGCAGGGAAGTATGCCGCTTAGATGACGGAAACTACTACGATACAAGATATAATAACAAAGGGCAGGTAACCCAAACCTCCTATCCATACACCAACCTATCTGACCCCGATAATTCAAAAGATTGGAGTAAGTTTGAATATGACAATTTTGGCAGAAAAAGCAAAGAGATAGCCCCTTTTTGTAGTTTGTCCTATTCTTACAACTTTAGAAAAGTAAAGGTTACTGACCATTTGCACGATAACATTCAATCATGGAAAGATTATGATGCACTGGGAAGAATTACCCAAGCGCAAGACCCGGGTGGCATAATAAATTACAACTACACAGTTAACCTGAACAAGCGGCACATAACCACCATCGAATCTAACGGGGCTACCACTACCATTGAAACTGATTTATGGGGCAACCGCCTTAAACTTACCGAGCCCAACGCCGGAACTGTTACCTCTGAGTACACCAAGTTTAACGAATTAAAGAAACAAACCGATGCTAACGGCAATATCACTCTTTACACCTACGACCTGTTAGGACGGGTAACCACGGAGAACTTTACCAGCGATCCCAATCACATGCCCTATCCGCCCTCAGTGGTTTACACCTACGATACAGGAAATAAAGCACTTGGAAAAATCTCTACCATAGAGATGGCAGGTTATGTATCCGAACAGTTTACCTACGATAATTTTGGAAGAGTGGCTACTCACACTAAGCACACAGGCGTAGCCAATACTTTTCGTTATTCCTATAACGAAAACGGGCAATTGCAACAACTGAAATATCCGGGTGGTAACTTTGCAGTAGATTACAATTATACTACAGCCGGAAAACTGAAAGAGATTCGGCGCAGCAGCGATAGCAGCCTCATTTATGAGGTTAAGGATAGAAACAAGTACCAACAACCTACCAAAGTTGCTTATGGAAATAACCGAAGAATTCCGATAAATACCGATTACACTTACAATGATTTCGGGATGGTTACAGGCATTAAGACCACCGCGGGAATGCAGAGTACAGGAGGCGGCGGATCGGGCGGAACGTTTGATGATAGAGGAAATGGAGTAGTGATGAATTATGTGTATGGGTATAATGAAAAAGGGTTAATGACCTCACGAGCAGACAATACGGTAAACCAAAACGAGAGTTATGTTTACGATGATTTAGACCGGCTTACCAAAAACACCTATTACGATTGTAGCGGCAATAATATAGTTCAAACTTTTATATACCAACCCAACGGCAACATATTCTTCAACTCGCAAGTAGGGAAATATAATTACGACCCTGTGAAAAAACATGCCGTAACGCAAATTGAGTGCCCCAATCCTGACCTCATCTCTCAAAACAAATGCAGTGTGGTTTACAATCGTTTTAACCAACCTACCCAAATAACAGAAAGCGATAGAATGCTCACGCGCCAAATTGAACTCTCTTATGGTGCCAACCGGCAGCGCAACAAGGCGGTGTTTAAGGAAAACGATTCCATAATAGACACACGCCACTACATAAACAAATATTACGAAAGGGGAAGAGACTCGCTGGGCAAAACGCTCTATTACCATTATATTTACGGCGATGGCGGCGTGGTGGCATTGCATATAGGGAATCGTAATATCAATCTCGAGGATTCTACTGCGTTATTTGATACCGGTGGTATAGACCAACCCAATGACCGCGGTGTAGATACTATTGATGTGATCTACTATATACACACCGACCATTTGGGCAGTTATTGCGCACTTACCGATATAAAGGGCAATGTGGTGCAGCGCAACTGCTTTGACCCTTGGGGCAATAATATTGGAACAGTAAACTACTCGCTCACAAAACGCGGCTTTACAGGCCACGAGCACTACCCCGAACTGAGGATAATTAACATGAACGGGCGGTTGTACGACCCCGTAATTGCCCGCTTCTTCTCGCCCGATAAGTACGTGGCAAACAGTAGTTTTACGCAAGATTTTAATAGATACTCGTACGCACGAAATAATCCGCTGATGTACACGGACCCCGACGGGGAGTTTGCGTTTCTTGCTCCATTGATTGTGGGAATAACGATGGGTGCAATGATGGGAGCATGTCAAGGGGCGATGATTGCAAGTCAGAAAGGGGTTGAAGGAGGTACATTTGCTTTGTATATGCTGGGAGGTGCACTAATTGGTGGTGTTATAGGAGGTGCCAGTGGAGTTGCGGGAGCAGCACTGAGTAGCGCCATAGGCTTGGGAGGAATTGTAGGAGGCGCGGTTTGTGGTGCCATAATGGGTGTGCCTACAGGAGCGGTTAACGGTTTGGCAATGGGTTTACTGGCAGGTCTCAAAGGCGATGATTTGGGAAAAGCAGTAGGAACCGGTGCATGGATGGGTGGAGTTACCGGCTTTGTGGGAGGTGCAATTTTTGGTGGAATACAGGCTGCCATTGACGGAAAAAATATTTGGGTGGGCGATTATTTATCCCTAAAAGATAAATTTGCTATATTGGAACCAAGCCTTGCTAAGGAAGGAATGGATAAACTAGGGGATGGTAGTCTTAAAAAAGTATTTATGGCAGATAGAAAGAATACAGCCAGGTTTGATGGTAAATTTAGAGTTTGGGCTGGTAAAATTAGAGGACCAGAAGGAGTTGGTGATGGATTTATGTCGCGAGGCAATTTTAATGGTTTTACAAACGATGGGTACGCAACTTATGCTAATAATGAAATTTATTTATCAAGATCTGCAGTGAGAGGGATATGGAAAGGATATAATAAATCTATTGGTACTTTTTTTCATGAGTATCAGCATGCTGTTGATGCATATAGTGGTGAGATGAGCAGAATCCAGAGCACTCATCCTGATCCAATTAGAATGTTAGAATTTCGTGCACACAATGCGGCAAATTCTTTATATCCATCACCTTGGAGAAGGTACCAAGTAAATGACTATTTTTACAAACTCAAACTCGTAGGTACTCCAATACCTTAATAAACAAAAAATTATAGTAATAAAAAGAATTATGAATAAAAGAGTTAGATTAGTTTTATTTTTCACAATCTTGTTAGGGTACTCAATTAATATTATTGCACAAAATACACATGAAATTACACTATCAATTACAGACTCTGTAGTTGTAAGAAAAAAAGTAAAAAAGAGTTATAAACATGCAATAAAAGTTAATGCAGAAATTAGTGTTAATGGTTTACATGACAGTATAGTGCTTTATTTTTTTAATAAGTATGTTAGTTCAGATTTTTCTGGATCTAGCGACTTCAAGCGTTTTACTACAGGTCTATTGTATATAATTGAGAATATTAACGGCAATATAATGAGTGCTAATTTTCAATTCTTTTCATATAAGAATTCCAAAATAGAAGAAAAGATTATAAATTCTCGTATATTTGTATCTCCTAAGCTAAGAATTGAAGGCAAATTATTAAATGAAAAAGAACAACTTGATTATGATATAGCAAAATATGTAATCGATGCTAAAAAGCAGAGGTTAGAATTATTTCCGGTATTAGGTAAATATCATTCTTATAACTTACCCAAAGGTGAATATCACATTTATTTTGTGTATTCTTGCTATCCGGACAGGTTAAAATCTTATGGTTTGCCAAATGAAGAAAGCACATTTACCGGTTATTTCGTTTCCAACAAAGTAAAACTAATCATAGAATAATTCTCAAAAATTCAATATTTATGAAACCCAAGCACATTTTAGCCACAATCTTAATCCTATTTTTCTGTATCTCTTGCTTTGCCCAAAGTAACACAGATACCATAAGAGTAGAAATAGGGAAAAAGAAGTACAGATACTTTGTGAATCATTTAGAGTTTAGTAAGAACGAAATAACGCAATTACTGACTTATGACCCTAAGGCATACAAATTTGTTGATAAATATATAGGTAAGAAAATAATAGGTGCTATTTTGGGGGGCGCAGGTGGGGGGTGCTTAGGTTATGGGCTTGTATATTATATTACAAGAAATGCCTACGGCAATAACTATTCTCCCGCTCTAATGGGAACTATGATAGGAGCCGGTATCGTAATGGTATCTGTGGGCATTGTTCTTGATATTAAGGCAAATAGCAATTTTAGGGATGCCATAGAGGTTTATAACCATTCTGTAAAACAAAAAAACAACCCCAACCTCCATGTAGGCTTCGCCCCCACCGGAATATGCTTAAAATTAAACCTGTGAAATTATGCTACTAAGGGTGCTTTATAAAATAAGGGACCAATGTATTAAACCTTAAACCTTAAACTTTAAACTTTAAACTTCAAACTTCCAACTTCAAAATAAACAATTAACCAATTAAAAAATAAAACATTATGAAAAACCAATTATCAAAATTCAAACTCCTTGCAGTATTACTGCTTATTATTAGTGTATTAACCTATTCGTGCGGTGACCCCGAAGAAAACGAAAAACCCTACGTTCCTGCACAAAAAATTTCAAAAATCTACAATGGAACCAAAGATAATCCCACCGACTGCTTATATCAAGGGTGTGCTTGGGAGACTGATGGATTATCGAGAATTTATGATTACCTTTGCACCATCTATACTCTTAGAACAACAAGTTATTTTTACGAAAATAATAAACTGATAAAAATTGTTCCGGGAGGCGGTTACTACAGTATCTCTTATGACAAAAACGATATTAAAACTATGGTGTATTATAAAAATGGAAATGATACACCCCAACTAACCTGGGATTTTTATTATTCTAACAAGAAAGTATCAAAAATAATTTGCCGGTTCGATGCAGTGTATCTATCGGGTAGTTTAGCAAAAGAAAGTTATTTATCCTCTCTTCTATCAAACGAAATCATATCTCATTTGGAGAAACTTTCTAAAAGTAAGTCGGACATGGTGGCTACTATCAACTACAAATATAAAGGCGATAACATTTCAGAAATTTCTGTTGATGTTAATTCAGAACTTAATTATCGGGTTGCTTACAAATCTTACGATAAAATGAATAATCCGTTTTATAAACAATTACGATTTGAAAGCACTAAACCATCTTTTATCGATGAATTTGTTACTTCAAAAAACAACTATTTAGAAGTAGAAGTTTATGTTGATAATGTTTTATCGGCATCTAACAAGGTTTCGTACAGATATAGAAATGATTTTCCCATAGACAAAGAGGTAGTTGGTAACGATTATTATACCTTTAATTATTATGAATATGAGTAAAAAAAGGTATCGGAAAAGAGGAGTAATTTCCTAATTTTCCTTTATCGCGGTTTCAGCGGCTTCAATAATGGCAACAAAATCGTTGGCTTTGAGCGATGCCCCGCCGATAAGTCCCCCATCTACATTAGGTTGGGTAAATAGTTCCAGAGCATTCTGTGCATTACAACTGCCGCCGTACAAAATATAGGCTGAGTAGGCAATTTCCGTACCATATTTCTTTTCAATGAGTTGGCGGATAAAACTGTGCATCTCTTCGGCTTGCTCGGGGGTAGCCGTTTCGCCCGTGCCAATTGCCCACACAGGCTCGTAAGCAATAACCACACTCTCAAAATCCTCTTTCGACAAGTGAAACAACGACTCTTTAATCTGTTTCTCAACCACTTCAAAATGTTGATTACTTTTTCTCTCTTCAATCACTTCGCCGCAGCAAACTACCGGCACCAACTGACTTTCCAGCAGCAAATCCACTTTTTTGGCAATAGTTTGGTTCGATTCGTGGAAGAATTTTCGTCTTTCGGAGTGTCCTACGATACAAAATTCTACGCCAAGTTGTGCCAGCATTTCGGCGGAAATTTCTCCGGTTACGGCGCCGTTTTTATATTCGCTGCAATTTTGTGCGCCCACGGAAAAGTCTGCCTCATCCGCATGGTCGGTTGCCAATTCTAAATAGAGATAGGGCGGACACAACACCACGCCGGTTTTTAATTTTAACCCCGAAAGCTGTTCGCCGATTGCAATAATCAAATCGTCTGCTTCTTCAAACGATTTATTCATTTTCCAGTTTCCAATGACCATTTTTGGTTTCATACTATTGATTTTTGTGATTGATATGATTTGATGTTTGGTTTACTTCCTATCCGAGTAGAAAATATATTCAAGGCATAGAATAATGAATGAAGTAAAGAGTGTATTCACTATCGAAGTCCAGAGAATACGCCACCACTGCGCCCATTGAAAGGTTTCAAGAATAGTTACCGTAAATTGATGCACAAAAACGAAGAGGAGGGTATAAACTAAAATCCAGTTAAATGGTTTTACGCCAGGGAGGGGTCGAACTCCCGCATCCAAAGGTTTTAATCCATTCAAAACAAGGATGATATAAGGACGCAAATAGATAATAAGCACACAGGCAAAAGATTGGATTCCGTAAGTTCGTAGAAAAGCATCCACAATAAAACCAGTTGCAAAAGCAATAATATATTGAAAGGTTTTTGGGATTTCTGCAGGAAGCAGAATGAGGAACAGCAGATATACAAAAGGATTTAGAAACCCAAACCATTGAACATAGTTAAATACAAATACTTGCAACAGTATCAAGATGATAAAACGGGAAAGATTTGTAAAAAACTTATTCATTTTTGAATTTTGATTTTAAGGAATCCAATTCGGGTTTATAGAGATTTGAGACGAGATAAACGTTGTTGAGGTTTCTAAAGTTGGTGGCTAATTTAATTTTTATCGTCAAGAAAGTGTTGTTTGGGTTGTCAAATTTCTCGATGACGGTGCCGATGAGAATATCTTTCGGGAATACGTATGAATAGCCGCTTGTAACCACAGAATCTCCCACAGAAACCATAAGATGTTGCGGAATATCGGTAACTTGCGCAATGGTAGGGTCGTTATCCAACCACATCACTGTTCCGATTTGATTGATAGGAATAATTTTCGCGCTCACTCGTGAGTTGGGGTTTAACAAAGAGATTACCGTGCTGTAATTTTGTGAAACATCGCTCACTACCCCCACCACGCCATTTGGGGAAAGTACCGCCATATCGGAAACTATGCCATCCTGTTTTCCTTTGTCAATGATGATATAATTGTAGGTTTTGTTGGTGGTATTGAAAACGATATGCGCATCTGTAATGTCGTACATTCTGCGTTTATTTTTGCCCTCTCCCGAATAAAACGATTGAACGGAATCGTTGGAAAAAATAAACATATTCTCTCTTTCTCTGAGTAATTCAATGTTTTGCTCCACCAGGTACGCATTTTCTTTGGAAAAATGAAACTGGCGATAGAAAAAATTCCCGAACTTTTGAACAGGACCCGTAATTCTTTGCATCGATGTGGAAATCACAAAATGTTGATAATTACTGTTTTTATACATCAATATAATGGAAAAAATGAGCAGTAGCACGAAAACAAGAAGGTGGAAGTAGCGTATAATCAATTCTCTAAGGCTGTTCATTATGATAAAAGTTTTTCTACTTCCGATTTTAAATTTGGCAAATGATTAATCACAATATTCCATATCATCGCGTTGTCCATTGCATCATACGCATGAACAACGCGGTTTCGAGTTGCAATTATCTGTTTTGCGTTTGCAATTTCAATGGTAGGGTCTGCATATTTAATTCTGTTCACAGCTTCGCCAATAATCATTATTTCACGTTCAACAGAGCGCCTTGTTTTCTTGTCGGATTCGTAGATTTCAAAAATCCGAGTTTCACCAACAAATTCGTTGACAGACTTGATAGAAACTAAAATATCATAAAGCCATTTTTGTATTTCAAGATTCATAAATAGGTGTTTTAGTTTGATTGATTGCTTGGATAAAATAGGGATTCTGAATGGTTTCTTCAGGAACAATATCAACTTCCCTTTGTAGTAATTTTGAAAGTTCTGATTCTAAAGAAAGAAAATTATCCACATAGTTATCAAAATACCGTTTGCGAAACGCAACAATAATATCAATATCGCTATCGATATTAAATTTTTCATTACATGCCGAGCCAAATATAAAAGCGCGTCTTACGTTGTGTTTATGTAAAATATGTTGAATTGACGCTAGATTATCTTTCACAAGGGGTATCATGTTTGTTTATTAGTTAGTTTTTTTATTCGTTTTAGTTTTCAAGACTGCAAATAAAGCATTTTTTTTACTTTGCGAAAGTATTAATTTTTTATACAAAGAAATAAGTTTTAGAAAAATCCTATTTTTGCGCTCATTCAATAGCGTTTTAGCAAACGTTTTATAGACTTATTATTTACCAAAAATTGATACAATCTATGAAAAAATTATTGCTTTTTACAACAACATTGTTTCTTGCTTTTGGGTTGTTTGCCCAAAATATAAACACGGTTAGCACCTCCGGAGAGGTTATTTTCTCTGAGGGATTTGAGGGTACTACCGGAATTACTCCTCCGCCCGGGTGGGTAAGAATTCAGCCTGCCGGATGGGCGCCCTGGTACACCGGCTCGGGAATTGCAGGTGCTTGTAATCCCCATACCGGAAACCGAATGGCAAACCATAATTACGACCCCGGAAAAGCCCGCGATGCATGGCTCATTTCCACTCCCATCGCTTTTGAAGCCACGAAAGTTTACAGTGTTTCTTTTTGGTTGCACATGGCAGGCTATCAATCCGAATTGGATTTTTTTGAGATGAAGATAGCAAACGCTCCCACCAGTGAAGCGATGACGGCGAGCTCGGTAGAAATCTACAAAAATACTACCGAACAACTAAAAGAGTGGACACGCATTGTAGGTATTTTTGCACCGGATGTATCGGGAGAATATTATCTGGGGTTTCATGCTTTCTCTCCCAATGATGTGGGGAATGTTATTGCTATAGACGATATTGAAGTGGTTGCTGCTGTTGCCAACAATTTGTCAATTACGGCTCCAGTGTATCCTTTAACCCAAATACCCATCACTCAAAAACTGCTCAATTTGCCTGCTACGGTAAATAATTTGGGCGCAAATCCGCAAACCAACGTTTCCCTTTCTCTCGATTATGGCGGCGAAAATATTGGTACAACAACGCTGCCTTCTATTGAGTCGGGCAATTCGGTAATTATGAACGTTGATGTTTCAGAAGTATATGTTACCCTCGGCGAAGCAGCACTAAAACATACGGTAACGCAAACCGAGCCCGACAGCGACCCAACCGACAACACAGTTACCCAATCCATTACAGGAACACTAAATACTTTTGCCGTTGATGACGGCACTATTTCCTATAATTTCGGGTACAACAATTTCCCCATCTCTTACGGAAATATTTTTCCAATAACCCAAACCACTACGCTTCAAAAGGTTGAAATGCGGTTTGGACCAAGTAAAGTAACAAGTTTTGGTGTTTCTTTGTACAAAGTAATTGATGATGAACTCGTTACACCCTCTATTTTTTCTATTCAGGCAATAAAACCGGAAACCACAGGCTGGATTACCATTACCGTTCCGGAAACTGTGCTGGAACCCGGCAATTATTATTTGTGTGTAGACCAGCAATCTACGGTAAGTCTTAACCTTACCTCAGACGGCAGCCATATTAGAACAGCGTGGTATTGGAATAACTACAAATTTGGCGCTATCAATCTTACAGGGGTAAATGTTTACGGTGCCATGTTTATCCGAATGGTTGTCCCACCCCCTCCCTGCCAACCGCCAACTAATTTGGTAGTTTACTACAACATACCGGATTGTAGTGTTACTTTAACGTGGAATGCTACCGCGAATGCGAAAAAATATAATATTTACAAAGATGGTATAATCGTACAACCAAATTATGAGGGAACAAACTATACTGAAATATTTCCAAATTGTTACGGGGAATGCATCTGGTCTGTTACTGCAATCTGTACTGATGATTCAGAATCTGAACCGATTTCTGAAACATTGACCGCTCTGATTTGCGATGGCGTGAAAGAAAATGAAAAAGTAAGATTGAACATCGTTCCCAATCCGGCTTCAAACGAAATTACAATCTCTTCGGAGAACAATTTTAACAGTATTGAGGTTGTTAATTTTTTGGGGCAAACAGTGATTTCGGAATCCGTATATAATAATTCTGTTCTAATCAATGTTTCCAATCTGAATAAAGGTTTATATTTAGTTAGAATAACCTCCGAAAATGGTACAAGCGTAGGAAAATTTGTAAAAGAATAACGATCTAATATGTTGAAATGACAGCATCCCGAAAAATATGCTTCCTGCAAGTTGCCCATCTGCCCAACGATGACAGAGTCTGGTTTCATCAATCTAAAACATTGATAGAAAATGGATTCGATATTTCGGTCATTTCCACCCGAGCAAACAGTTCCGAATTGGAAAATGTTTTTTGTTTCGACGATACCGGAATGGAAAAAGGGGAAGTAAAAAGAAAAATTTCGGAAATTCTTGGAAAAATAGACCCAAAACTTATTATTTGCGACAATCCGTTGGCAGTTTATTATGCATCAAAGTATAAAAAGAGAAACAATAAATCTGCTAAAATTGTTATGGATGTTACCGAATGGTACCCCTCTAAAAAGAATCTTAATAATATTTACGGAATAAAGAGTGTTGCTAAATCACTCCTGTTAAAGTTTCTAAACCTCAGTAGCGGTTTTATGGCGGATGGGTTTATTTTCGGGGAAGAACATAAAGCGAAGTTTTTTAAGACATATTTTAAAAGAAAACCATTTATTGATTTGCCGTATTATCCTGATTTAAGATATATTAAAAAGGGGAAACCTAAGGAGGATTATTCCGAATGGAAATTTCTCTATAGCGGTTTGTTAAACAAAGACAAAGGTTTTTACAATCTTCTTGAAGCGATGAAAACCACTGCAATTTTAAACAAAAATCTTACATTTGTATTGAAAATTATTACAAACGAGATTTTAAATGAAGAACAGAGGTTGTTAATTGCTAACCTACCTAAAAATTTAGAGATTGAGTTTAAGGATTATATGCCTTTTGAAATATTTTGTAATGAGATTTCGCGTTACGATATATTTTTAGATTTAAGAGAGAAAGATAAAGAGAACAATAGATGTTTGCCCATAAAACTGTTCTACTATATGGGCTGTGGCAAACCGTCAATATTTACTGATTTGGACGCGATTAGATTACATATATCTGAAATTGAAGAATTTGTATCATTAACACATCCAAATGATTATACAAATATTGTGCAGATAATAACGGAATATTCTACAAATAGAGAAAAATATCGTCAACATTCGGCGGCGGCGTTAAAAAATTCCCGCGAAAAATATAATTGGGGGGTAATATCGAATAAGTTTTTGAAATTTATCAGCACTTTTATTAGTGGTTGATTGTTAATAAAAATGAAGTGGTTTTTTATAGTGATTATTCTTTTTTATTTATATTTGCCGAACTAAAAACACTCTATTATGAACTACAAAAATTTACTTAACACCTTGGGATTTAGCCCAAAAGAAAATTCTTCCGATATTTTTTTTAAAGAATATCAGCAGGCGAATGGCTATTGCATTGAAATAGATTTTGGAAAAGAGTCTATTTTTTATGGCGAGAAAATTCAATCCGATAACAAAACTACCCAAAACTTTTCTCAATTTGAAAACTTTGTAATATTAGAGTGTGTGAATCGCTTACTTGAAAAAGGCTATAAACCCGAAAATATTGTTTTGGAGAAAACTTGGGGTGCGGGACACGGCACTTCGGGGCGATTGGATATTTGCGTTACTCGTGATGACGGCTCAGAATATTTGTTGATTGAATGTAAAACTTACGGAAAAGAGTTTGAAAAAGAGTTTTCCCGAATGAAAAAAGACGGCGGACAACTTTTTACCTACTTTAAATTCGGTAACAAAGCCGATGTGATAATGCTTTACGCATCTGAACTCAAAGGCAATGAAATTGTTTACCGCAACGAAATTGTAAAAATTGAAGACGATTACCGCACCGGCGATGTAAAAGATTTTTATGAAAAATGGAATAAACTAACCAAAGATAACGGCGTCTTTGATACTTGGGTAAAACCTTATAATTTTGAAAGTAAGGCATTGACACCAAAGCAATTAATCCCAATTAAACAGGAAGATAGTAGTTTGATTTTCAATCAATTTCTTGAAATTCTTAGACATAATGTTGTTTCTGACAAACCCAATGCGTTCAATAAAATTTTTACCTTGTTTTTGTGTAAAGTTTATGATGAAAAGACTACAAAACTTAATGAAGAACTGAAATTTCAATGGCTTGATGGAATAGACAAAGCCACAGGCGATGATGCATACGTGGATTTTCTTATTCGCTTGTCTGACTTGTATAAAAACGGAATGCTTGAATTTTTAGAAAAGGAAGTTACCGATTTTTCTGAAGATGCTTTTAATAAAAAATATGGAACGCTTGACGATAGCGTAAAAAAAGATTTGCTAAGAGAATTTAAGAAAATTCGTTTGGAAAAAAACAACGAATTTGCAATTAAGGAAGTTTTTGATAACCAATCTTTTCTTGAAAATTCCAAGATTGTAAAAGAAGTTGTTGAATTATTACAGGGTTATCGTATTCGCTACAACAAACGGCAACAATATTTGTCCGATTTCTTTGAATTGCTTTTAACAACAGGATTAAAACAGGAATCGGGACAGTTTTTTACACCCGTGCCAATAGCACAGTTTATTATTAAAAGTTTGCCGATAGATACAATAGTAGATGAAAAATTGGAAAAAGGCGAAAAAAATAATTTATTACCCTATATAATTGATTATGCGTCAGGTAGCGGACACTTTCTTACCGAAAGTATGCACGAAATACAAGCGTTAATTGATAAGAAAAACCCTGACAATTATATAAGCGACACCGCAAAGAAAATAACAGGTTGGCACACCGACCATTTCGATTGGGCGACACAATATATTTATGGGGTAGAAAAAGATTATCGTTTAGTGAAAGTAGGAAAAGTAGGTTGTTATCTGCACGGGGACGGCTTGGCAAATGTGATTTTAAGCGATGGCTTGGCAAATTTCAAGCATAAAGAATATAAAGACAAATTGCGGTATACAAACGAAGATTTTCCAAAAGAAAATAAACAATTTGACATTTTAATTTCCAACCCACCCTATTCGATACCTGCGTTTCGTAATGTTTCAAAAGATTATTACACTGAAAAAGAATTTGAACTGTATAATAATTTAACAGATAATAGCAGTGAAATAGAATGTTTATTCGTAGAACGCACTAAACATCTTTTAAAAGATAGTGGTGTGGCAGGTATTATTTTACCAAAATCAATATTAGAGAAAGATGGCATTTATACCAAAGCCCGTGAAATTATTTTAAATTATTTTGAAATTATTGCCATTGCCCAATTAGGAAGCAATGCCTTTATGGCAACAGGTGTAAAAACAGTTATATTATTTTTGCGCCGTAGAAATAATTATGACTGTCAAAATTTTGCAGTGCGATTAGAGAACACATTAAACACTTTGCAAGATAATACTATAAACGGTATTGAAAAACCGATTGCCAAATACGTTAATCAAGTTTGGTCAACTATCACTTTTGAAGATTACATTTTTTTGTTGAAAAAAGAGCCGAACAAAGCCATTGCCAATCACGAAATTTATAAAGAATACAAAAAAAATATAAACGCCAAAAACGAAAAAGATTTTTGGGACAAATTGATTAAAACAGAAAAAGAAAAGTTGTTTTATTTCATTTTGGCATATCCTCAAAAAATTGTGTTGCTAAAAACAGGAGAAAAAGACGATGAAAAACACTTTTTAGGTTATAAATTTAGCGATAGAAGAGAAACGCAAGGCATTCTTCCAATGCGAACAGGAAAAACAATAGAGGAATGTACTCAATTATTTGATGCTGAAAATTTTGAAAATCCACAAAAAGCGAGCACTTACATTTATTACGCATTTAAAGGTAAGTTTGACTTGCCAATTAATGAGAACCTGAAAAATAATATCTCTTATTGTAATTTGACTCAATTATTTACATTCAACAACGCAAATTTTGAAAAAGATTTGTCTTTAACATTTAAAGAAAAAGTTGAATTTGAAACAAAATTAGATAAACAAAGATTAGGAAATATTTTTATAAAAATTGAAAGCGGAAAGCGTCCAAAAGGTGGAGTTGCTCAGTATCGTTCAGGTGTTCCAAGTTTGGGCGGCGAACATATTGGACTTGATGGAAAAATGAATTATTCCAAAATAAAATTTGTTCCTGAAGAATATTTTCAATCTGCACAGCAAGGAATTTTAGAGGATTTTGATATTTTATTATGCAAAGACGGAGCGTTAACAGGAAAAGTTGCATTGTTTAAGAAATCAGACTTTCAATACCCGAAAGGAATGATAAATGAACACGTTTTTGCTTTAAAAACCGATAATAAAATTACGCAAAAATATGTTTTTTATGTACTTTATTCTCGACAAGGTCAAAAAATACTTAAAGCCAATGTTACAGGCACAGCACAAGGAGGCTTGAATCGAAATAATTTAGAAAATATTCAAATACCATTTCCTCTAATTGATGTTCAACAAAGAATCGTTTCTGAAATAGAAGAGTTGGAAGAAAAAGCCAAAACAATCGTTATTCCCGATTTTAACGGCGAAGTAGAAAAAATACTAAATAAATATTTACAATGAAAAAATCATTAGAAGAAAAATTAAAGTACGCCGTAGAAAACCACAAATTAAAGTACGAAAAATATTTTGGAAAAGGTTCTAAGTGGTATCGTTATTATCTCGAAATTTGGGAATTAGTCTGGGTAAGAAATTTTATTGATGGATACCAAATTTTGTCTATGATAGCGAAGACAGAAAAGAACATTATGGTACTTTTACCGTTGATTATATTGCAAGTTCCAAAAATCGTTATGGGCTTGTTCCAAGGTTGAAAACAGATTATGTAAGTGAAAAATACAGTGTTTAACAGCAGAAAATCGCTTCCGAAATAGAAAAAATTGAAACACAAATTGCTGAATTGGAGCAACAATTAAAAGAGATGCCTAAACTGAAAGAGAGTATTCTGAAGAAATACTTATAAAGAACTTCCTTTATGCACTTTACTATATCCCACCACGACCCCAAATCCTCTGCCCGCGCGGGAACCATTGAAACCGCGCACGGCACGATTGAAACCCCCATTTTTATGCCGGTGGGTACCGTGGGTGCCGTGAAAGCACTGCATATTAAAAATGTAAGAGAAGATGTGAAAGCCCAAATCATCTTGGGAAATACCTACCATCTATATTTACGTCCGGGGTTGGAAGTGCT
>Ga0209737_10001245_pt1 | contig 18634 bp, 11 predicted proteins | sample TergutCu122P3_FD_187284 | JGI IMG/M metagenome (GOLD analysis project Ga0209737, IMG submission 187284) | Cubitermes ugandensis P3 segment gut microbial communities from Kakamega Forest, Kenya - Cu122 P3 (SPAdes) (version 2) | ecosystem: Host-associated > Arthropoda: Insects > Digestive system...
CGTGATGAAAAACAATTCGTTGCTTGACTGACTTTTATGTATATCATGTATATCAATATCGGGGAAAATTTTTGAAATTATATCGGCTGCAAGACTTGAATTTTCTATGCGGATATAATATTTTACGGATTGCTTCTTATAATCCGAAACATAATTTCCGTCGGAAACGTCCCACATTATATTTTTTGTGCTTTTTTCCAGCGCATCCATAACATCGGCGGCAACCGCGCTCGCAGTCGGTAGTTTTCCCGCTCCGCGACCGCAAAACATAACGTCGCCGATCGCGTTTCCCGTCACGACTATACCGTTAAAAACGTCGTCAATATTATACAGCTGCGATGAACGCGAAACGAGCATGGGCGCGACCATGACGTAAAACGAATCCTGCATTTGTTTGGCTCTGGCTATCAATTTTATTTTATAGTTGATTTTCTCGGCGTTTCTAATATCTTCAAGCGTTATGTCGCGTATCCCCTCGGTATAAACTTTTTCGGGCGGAAGCTGTTTGCCGAACGCAAGAGAGGATAATATGCAAATCTTGCGGCATGTATCTTTTCCGTCAATATCGTCGGACGGGTCGCTTTCGGCGAAGCCGTTTTCCTGCGCCATTTTTAAAGCGACGTCAAAATCCAGGCTTTCGTTTGACATTTTTGTCAGTATAAAATTAGTCGTGCCGTTCAAAATAGCGGTGATCTGATTGATTTTATTTGCGGCAAGGCAGTTATATATCGGGCGTATGATCGGAATACCCCCGCCGACGCTTGCCTCAAACAAATAACGCGCGTTTGTCTTAGCGGCGATTCCCAATAATTCCGCGCCATATGCAGCGACGACCGCTTTGCTTGACGTTACGACGTTGATGCCTTTTTCGAGAGCCGCTTTTGTAAATTGAAAAGCGAGATGCGGAACTGCCGCTCCTGATAAAGTTTCAACGACAAGTGAAATTTCAGGGTCGTTAAGAACGATATTAAAATCTTTGATATGTCTGTCGGATAATGGGTGATTTATGATCTCTTTTATATCCACAATATATTTTATATGTATAGTATCGCCCATTTTTTTTGAAATGACGCTCTCATTTTCCATAAAAACGTCCGCTACGCCTGAACCTATCAGACCGAATCCAAGTATTGCTATGTTTACCATAATAAAAATCTCCTAATATAATTTTATGTTTTTAATAATTTTATTTTTTATCGCGAAACAGGGCATAAATCCGACAAAAAAAGACCTCGGCCCCCTGATCAAAACAAAAGGGACGAAAGCCTCGCAACTCCCGCGGTTCCACCCACATTCGCCGAAATATAAAACGGCGCACTTTTATGATCTGCAATACACAGATTCAGCCTTTAACGGGGCAACCCGTCCGCACATTTGACGCGGCAGCTCAAACCGGCGGTACCAAAATAAAATCATATAGGTTCTTTCAGCAGATAAACCCTCTCTGCAATATAATATTTATAAGGCATATCCAATTTTCAAACGCTTTTACACATATATTCTATCACCGATTTTCTTTTTTGTCAACTATTTTTACCAAAATTTATTTTAAAATAATTCAGGCTATTAAAGATATATACATAAAAATATGATAAAATATAAAAAATCATAATTTTCAAAGGTTTTTAGGTTTTTGTTTCATGAAAAATAAAAAGGTTTTAGCGGTCATTTTAATTTTGATCATTTTATTATCTGCCGGATGTCAAAATAAAAAAATAGAAATAGCAGATATGTCAGGGGATTCAATCCCTGAATTTGACGAAAACGGCAAAATCATTCCCCAAAAAGGATTGATATGCTTTGCGGTTTACGGAAAAGACGGGGATATAATCGTTCGGGAAACGCTGGTTTATTCCGATTATAAAAAAGATATATCCGTCGCGGAATTTTCAAAAGATATATGCAGGGAATTAAATATCCCGATCGTATTTGCCGGTATGGGAAGCCTGATTTATGTTCAGGGGATCAGCAATTTATTTGAATTTGACGACGGGCCGGAAAGCGGCTGGATTTATGCGGTAAACGGCGAATTTCAAGGCGTAGGCTGCGGCTCGTATGTCTTAAAAGACCGGGATTATGTGGAATGGTGTTACACGCTTGATTTAGGAAAAGATTTGGGCGCGTACAGACTGACCGAATAATGAAAAATGAGAAGCGGTAAATAAATTCAATTCACTTCAATTCGATTCGATTATGATTTCAATTTGTCTGATTTTAAAAGTTTTGAAAGGTTATGTGTATGTTCGATTTTTTTAAGAATACCAAAAATAATTATAATTATATAAAAATGATTGCTTTTTTTATGGCGGTCATGTTTATTGTCGGGCCTTTGTCGGCGTGCGACAATAAAAATAAAAACAATCCAAAAGAAGAAGAACCGGCGGCTGTAAAAGCCGTAAGTTATATAAACAACACGAATATCGGGATAAATGAACAGCGGGTAAGCGATTTATACGCAAACGCGGGAGTGACAAAAGATACTTTTATACTGCGCGACCCTTTTGAACTGACGTTATCTCATAATAATTATTTTTATACGGACGATATATATGTGGAAATAAAATCCAATACAAATAATATCGAAATTTATTATACCCTCGACAGTTCGACGCCGTCAAGGGATAGAGTCGATACAAAAAAAAGAAACGGGTTGATTATCGGCAGCAGGGAATATACCGAGCCGATCTATTTGGAAGCGACGGAAAACAATAATCCGTACATCCTGAAATTTGTGGCGTATTCGGGGGACGGCGAATCAAAAGTTTTCACCCATACTTATTTTGTGAGTACAGTAATTGCCGATCGGTTTGACGAACATACTTTTATTTTTTCAATATCGGCCGAACCTGATGATTTATACGGTTACGAAAACGGGATATTGATAGAGGGGAAATTGAGGGACGATTTCAGAAAAGAAAATCCCCGCCATAATATTATCCCCCCCGATCCGGCGAATTATAACCTGCGGGGCAGGGAGGGCGAAAGAGAAGCGTATGTGGAAATTTTCAAATCAAACGGGCAGCTCCTGGTTTCCCAGCTGTCAGGGGTGAGGGTCCACGGCGCATGGTCGAGGGCTGCGGACAGAAAATCCCTGCGCCTTTATGCAAGGAAAGAATACGACCCCATTTTCGATATGTTTTATTATCCGTTTTTTGGCGAACACAGGCGTAACGACGAATACGGGAGTTATATTTATGAATACGGGACTTTATTATTGAGAAACGGGGCGAACGACAGGGGCGGGTCTTTTATGCGGGAAGAATTCGGACAAGCGCTGGCGAAAAAAGCGGGGTTTATAGATTATAAAGAGTTCGCGCCCGCTTCGGTTTTTGTGAACGGCGAATATTACGGTTTTTTTTGGCTCGGATATACTTATAACGACAGCTATTTCATGAATATGTACGGCGGGGACACCAAAAATTTATATGAAGTCGTAGAATGCTGGTATGAAATGAGGGCCGGGAATCTATTGGACGACGAAGAATTTCAAAAAATCGAAGATTTGTACGATTTGGATAACATGATGCTTTATTACGCGTTTCAAATATACAGCAGAAATTGGGACTGGCCCCATAATAACCGGAAGCACTGGCGTTATATCGGGGAGGACGGAATTTATATCAATAAACATTACGACGGAAAGTACAGGCAGCTTTTATACGATGTGGAAGGCGGTTGGGGAGACGGTTCGTCAAATAACGAAAGGACGCTTAGCAGGGTAATAAAAGACAGCAACAGCGCACGGGTTTTCAGCGCGCTTATGAAGCGTGAAGATATGCAGGAAAAATTTTGCAATCAGATGTGGGATTTATTGAATACTGTATTTGTATATGACATTATGGAAGATGAAATTTATAGAATTACAGAATTGTATGATTACGAAATCAATATGGCTGTGAAGAAAAGGGTTTTAGGCAGTTCAAGAAGGGGGATTGAGAGCAGCAGAAATAATATTTTGAAGTTCGTCGAAAAAAGGGAAATATATATAATCGAAGATATGGAAAAAAGTTTTAAGCTGAGCGGAAAAATGTATTATGTGAACGTCAAGGGCAAACCAAGCGCGGATGTTACTTTAAACACCCTGAAATTAAGCGGCGCGGGGAATCTGTCAGGCGGTTATTTCGTCGAGTATTCCGTCATGCTGAAAGCGGATATTTATCCGGGATATGTATTTGATTATTGGGAGATAAACGGCAAAAAATATACCCAGGCCGAAGTAAGGCTGTACGACTCTTTGGCTGCGGGAAGTGTAATAAACGCCGAACTGTTCACGAAACCCGACGAAAATTATAAAAATATCGAAATTAAGACGATAAGGCTCGATGAAAATCATGATATGATCGTCCTGTATAATCCCGGAACAAGTGAAACCGTAATTGAAAATTTATATATTTCAAACGATAAATCGGAACTGCAAAAATTCCATATAAAAAAAGTGAGGTTCCCCGCCAAATCCGTGATGACATATTACGGGAAAAATTACGACGATTACATATGGTCGTTACAAGATGAAAATAAACCGAAGATCAAAGAAAATCATGTGTTTAAGTTTAAAATACAAAAAGGGGAAACGATTTATTTATCCGATAAAAACGGAAATATACTTCAGCAGGTTTATATTCCCGAAAAATTCAACACGGATAGAAACGAAGAGATTTCACGCACTCCCGACGGTTCTTATATGATAGTAAAAGTAAAGTAAACTGGTAAAATAATTTTATGAATAAAGAAATATTAGATATAATAAAAGATACAAACGATAAAAAATCGCAAAAACCCAAAGCGGGCGTCGTGACGTTCGGCTGTCAGCAGAACGAAGCGGATTCGGAAAGAATCAAAGGTATGCTTGTATCCATGGGATATGAAATTGTTGACGCGGATATGGCGGGGGATATATCGGGAAGTTACGGACAATTTGATGAAAACGGGACAGAAAGCCCGTTCGGTTCGTGCGATGTTATAATCATGAATACATGCGCGGTAAGGGAGCACGCCGAGCTCAAAGCGTTTTCACGAACCGGCCAGTTAAAGCATTACAAGAACAAGAACAAAGATTTATTAATCGGATTATGCGGCTGCATGGTTGAGCAGGATCACGTCCTTGATTACCTGAAAAAAAGTTTTCATCACGTGGATTTTATTTTCGGGACTCGTTCGATCCATAAATTCCCGGAAATATTTTACGATACGCTTGTCAATAAAAAGAAAGTTTTAAAGAACGAAAATATAGAAGAAGATATAATCGACGAAGATTTGCCGGTTCGCAGGGACAGTTCTTTCAAAGCGTGGGTTTCGATCATGTACGGATGCAATAATTTTTGCTCGTATTGCGTCGTTCCTCATGTGAGAGGCAGGGAGAGAAACCGAAATAAAGATAAAATTTTAGATGAAATACAAAAACTTATTTCGTCGGGGTATAAAGAAATAACGTTGCTCGGTCAGAATGTGAATTCATACAAAGACCCCGTAGATCCAAATTATAATTTTGCGGATTTGCTGACCGATATAGTTAAAACAGACGGCGATTATTGGGTAAGGTTTATAACGTCGCACCCGAAAGACGTTTCGGACAGGCTTATAACTTTGATGGGCGAAAACGAAAAAATCGCCAATCATTTTCATCTGCCTGTTCAGGCTGGGAGCAACAGAATATTAAAACTCATGAACAGAGGATACACAAGGGAAGATTATCTTGAATTAATCGAGAAATTGAAAAAACACGTAAAAGATATAGCGATAGCGTCCGATATAATCGTGGGGTTTCCGTCCGAAACGAACGAAGAATTTGAAGAAACGCTCGATATAATCGAAAAAGCCGGATTTGACAATATATTCCCGTTTATATATTCAAAACGCAAAAATACCCCTGCGGAAAAAATGGAGGATAAAATATCAAGAAAAGAAAAGACCGACAGATTTGCGCGGCTTATGGCAATCCAGAAAATTATATCCGAGAAAAAGAATAAGGCATACGTAGGGAAAACCGTCAAAATTCTTGTCGAGAGCGAAGCCAAACACAATAATGACGATGAAAAAAAATATCTGGCGGGCAGAACTTCAACCCATAAACTTGTGATATTCGAGGGGAATATTGATTTAATCGGCAGTTTTGTGAATGTGAAAATAAACGAGGGCAAACTGCACGGATTATACGGGGAGATTGAAAAAAATTAGTTTTTGTGATATAATATTTAGGAAAATATTTTAATGAATACAAATATAAATAAAATTCAAGAGGTGTAAAAACAAATGGCAAGAACCCCGATGATGCAGCAGTACGACGAAATAAAAGAAAAATATAAAGATTATATTCTGTTTTACAGGCTGGGCGATTTCTACGAACTTTTTTATGACGACGCGCATACCGGCTCAAGGGAACTTGATTTGACCCTCACCGGCAAAGAATGCGGGGAAGAAGAGCGCGCGCCGATGTGCGGTATGCCTTTTCACAGCGTGGAAAATTACATACAGAGGCTTGTTGAAAAAGGATACAAAGTCGCGATCTGCGAACAGACCGAAGATCCCGCCCTGGCGAAAGGAATCGTAAAACGAGACGTAGTAAGAATAATCACTCCCGGAACTATTATAGAATCAGGTTTTTTAAATGAAGTCAAGAATAATTATCTGTGCAGCATATGCATCGAAGAATCGTCTTGCAGCGTGTCTTTTATAGACATAACGTCGGGAATCATAAACGCGACTTATTTCACGGGTTCAGATTATTTGGACAAATTGCTGAACGAAATCGGGATATTCGCGCCGTCGGAAGTATTGCTGAATTTGGATTCGGCGAAATTTCCGAGGATATATAAATTTTTGACGGAAAAATTAAACGCCGTCGTAAACGATAAAGAAGAAAAAAGGTTTGACATTGAAAAAGCAAAAAAAAATATCGAAGCGTTCAACAACAACCCCGAACTGCGGATTGAAATAGACGTCGTATCATCTCCCGATATTTTGATACGCTCGATAGGGGCGATCCTCGACTATTTATATGAGACACAAAAAAGCGAAATCCTGAACGTCACGGAAATGAACGTTTATGACAAGTCGCTGTATATGGAAATAGATTTGAATACGCGCAGAAACCTCGAACTTGTCGAAACCATGATCAACAAAGAAAAAAAGGGTTCGCTTTTATGGGTCATCGACAAAACAAGAACGTCAAAAGGCGCGAGGACTTTAAAACAATGGCTCGAACAGCCTCTTTTGAATTGCCGCGCAATACAAAAACGTCAAAAAGCCGTCGGCGAATTGATAGAAAAGGTCATAGAGAGAGGGAAAATCAAACAAAATCTGGGGGATATACACGATATTGACAGGATCGTCGCAAAAGTCGTATATAAAACGGCAAACGCGCGGGATTTAAAAAAACTGGCGGCGAGCTTGAAAAATATCCCGAACATAAAAGAGCAGATCAAATTATTCGGCAGCGAACTGATTTCAGAACTCAACACAAATATCGACGGGCTTGAGGATATATTTAACATAATCGACAGCGCGATAACGGAAGAGCCTCCCGCAACCACAAAAGACGGCGGTTTCGTAAAAGAGGGGTTCAACGAAGAGGTTGACCATTACAGGTCGATCGTGTCGGACAACAAAGACTGGATCGATAAAATAGAAAATTCCGAAAGGGAAAGCACGGGGATAAAAAACCTGAAAATAGGATACAACAAAGTTTTCGGATATTATATAGAAATATCAAAATCGTATGTATCGCAGGTTCCCGACAAATACATAAGAAAGCAGACTTTATCAAACGGCGAGAGATACGTCACGGAAGAACTCAAAGAAATGGAAACCGCGATTTTAGAAGCGAACGAAAAACTGATTGCGATAGAGAGCGATATTTTTGAGGATATAGAAAAAATCATAGCGACAAATATCCACAGGTTTCAAAAAACCAGTTATTCTTTATCCTGCATTGACGCTTTATATTCTCTCGCGGAAACTGCTGAAAAGAATAATTATGTATGTCCCGAAGTTGATTATTCTACGATTTTGCAGGTAAAAGACGGCAGGCACCCTGTTGTCGAGATTATGCAGAGGGATAATTATTACGTCCCCAACGACGTTTATATGGACAACGACCAAAACAGGCTCTATATCATAACCGGGCCGAATATGGCGGGAAAATCGACATATATGAGGCAGGTCGCGGTCATAACCCTGCTTGCGCAGATTGGCTCGTATGTCCCAGCTTCGGAGGCGAGAATCGGAGTTGTGGACAGGATTTTCACGAGGGTCGGGGCTTCGGACGATTTGGCGGCGGGGCAGTCGACTTTTATGGTCGAGATGAGCGAGGTCGCGTATATCTTAAAAAACGCGACGAAAAAAAGTCTGATTGTGTATGACGAAATCGGCAGGGGAACGTCAACTTTTGACGGAATGAGCATGGCGAGGGCGGTTCTCGAATATACGGCGAGCAAAAAGCTCGGCGCAAAAACTTTATTCGCGACACATTACCACGAATTGACGGAGATAGAAAACGAAATCGACGGAGTCGTGAATTATAACATAGCCGCAAAGAAAAAAGACGACGACATCATATTTTTACGAAAAATAATAAAGGGCGCGGCGGATGACAGTTACGGTATAGAAGTCGCGAAGCTCGCGGGGGTCCCGGTCGAGATTGTAAAACGCGCGAAAGAAATCTTAACGGGGCTTGAAGAAAAAACTCCGGTTAGTTCTGTAATTAAAAACAAAAAAATTGAAGAACCTGACGATTTATTGAATATATCGTTTGACGACATAAACAAAACAGAGATATATAATAAATTAAAAAGCATAAACATAAACGTATTATCGCCAATGGAAGCGTTTAATATTTTGTACGAGCTAATAAAATTATCGGAGAAATAATATATGGAAATGGAAATGATTTCAAGAGAAGAAGCGATAAATTATCTTAAAAATAATTTTATCGCGATTCATTGCAATAGTATTTACGGCTGGCAATATGGTAAAAGTTTTTTTGACGCTGAAATGGATTACACCTGTTATAAATCTAACGGTTGCCTGATCATAAAATATATTTCATATTTAACCCAAATAAACGGTGAATACGCTATTTCAAATAAACCTCAAAAAATAAAATTTAATATACATCAAATATCAAATGAATCAGATGTTTGCGCTGTATGGAAATATATACTTGAAAATGAAAAAATCGAAAATGTTAAAAGAACAATTATAATTTATGCCGGTGACCCGTTACCGGAAGAAACAGAAATATTTTTAGGGTTTCGTAAATATGTCCGCAAAGGTGAATATTACGAAGATTCATGCGTGAGAGTAATGACAAAAAATGATGAAACGATTATAAAAGAATTATGCGAAGATTCTATCACAAATGATAATTATTTTGGAAAACGCGAAGCTGAAACTTTTTATTCATGGTTTGAACACGAATCAACAGTCGAGCTTCTCGGAATTTTTAACGGTAATAAACTTGCGGGTTTGGTTTCAGTAAATAGATACGACGATGTAAATATGGCGCAAGTTGGCGATTTATTAATACATAAAGATTACAGACGGCTTGGATTCGGCAGGCGTTTGGTAAAATCCGCTTTAAATTTATATACCGATCGAGAATATTATTATCAAGCCGCAAAACAAAATGACGCGTCAAAAGAATTGGCGTTATCGCTGGGATTTAAATTTGCGGGCGCGGAATTATGGGCATTGGACGAAGAATAAATGAAAAAAAGAAACAAAATATTTATATTAATTATGATTTTAATCGTTTTATTATTTCCTTTTGATATGGGCGGTTATAATGACGGCGGCACAAGTTATTTTTATGCAATTTTTTACAGTTTGACATTTTGGCATAAACTTGATGATAATTATAAATCAGGGTATTATGAGGCTACGGAATTTAAGATTTTCCCGTTTAATTGGTTTAAGCATATAAATTATGTAAGAGAGTTATTAACATCGTATGAAAAATAAAATCGAAAATAATTTCTATGTATTGTTTATTCTGCTGTTAATCATGTGGGGTTCATACGCTGCGCTGAGCAAATTCGCGTTGAACGGATTGGACGCGTTTCAAGTGCAATTTTACAGTTACGGAATTGCCTCATGCGTAATGATCGCCGCGTTTATAAAAAGCAAAAAATATAAAGATATAAAACAATTTTCGCTCAAACAATGGGGGATCGTCATAACCTGCGGTTTGACTTCATGCGCCTACATATATTTTTATAACCTGGCGCTGTCTATGGCTGACGAACATCATATCACCACGGTCATCATGATAAATTATTTATTTCCCATATTTGTCGCGATATTTTCCGTTCCCATAAACGGCGAACGTTTAAACCTGAAAAAAATCATCTCGATATTGATAAGTTCTGTCGGCGCGTTTGTGGTCGTGACCGGGGGCGCGGGATTTTTGATAGATTTTGAAAACATAATCATGTATATTTTGGCGTTGGCCGCCGCGATTTCATGGGGATTGTTTTCGGGGTTCGGGAAAAGAAATTCGGTTCCCATGATCATCAGCAATTCCGTTTATGTTTTGATAGGTTTTATCGTGACCGTGATATTATTACCGTTTAATTCGTCGTTTGTCCTTGTTGATTTAAATATATTTATGGTTATCTCATGGTTGGGTGTGACAAATTTTATCATAAGCGTTTTTATCTGGATCAAACTCTTGAAAATAAACAATTCCTCAAAAGTCGCGGGGTTATCATTGCTTACGCCGTTCACTTCGCTGTTGTTCGTAAAATTGATTTTTCCGGACACGCAAATCAGCGTATATCATGTGATCGGGCTTGTTTTGATTCTTGCGGGCGTGGCGTTGCAAAACATAGGAGAAAAAAATGGATCTGCCAAAAATAGAAATTGATGTCAATTTTTTGCCGGACGAAATCAAATCATATTTGATCGGCGCGGAAATATATGACGCGTCGTTCAAAAACGCGAAAACATATTTTATCGACCGCGACGGGGGATATTATCTGAAAATCGCGCCGAAAAATATCTTGGAACATCAGGCGGTGATGATGGATTATTTTCACGGCAAAAACATGACCGCGCGTTTATACGCTTTTGTCAGCGATAACGAAAACGATTATATGCTGATGGGGCGCGTAAAAGGCGAAAGTTGTTTAGACGAAAAATATTTGAGCGAACCTGAAAAATTGGCTGTTGTGGCCGGCGAAAGTCTGAGACGTTTGCATGATATAAACCCAGACGGCTGCCCGAAGAAAAATATAACTTCGTCGATGATTAAACTGGCTCATGAAAATTATAAAACGAATAATTACGACGCATGGATGCTTGGTTACGCAGATTTTAATAGCCCCGAAGAGGGATATGATTTTTTATGTCAAAACGAACATAAATTAATCGAGGACGTACACTTGCACGGCGACGCCTGCCTGCCGAATATTATGCTGGACGATTTTAAATTCAGCGGGTTTATTGATTTTGAGGGCGGGGGAATCGGCGACCGGCATTTTGATTTGTTGTGGGCGATATGGTCGCTACAGCATAATTTGAAATCAAACGATTACATGGGAAAATTTTTGGACGCTTACGGCAGGGATAAATTTGACGTGGACAGATACAGATTATGTATCGCATTACAGGCGTTTACATGGGAAGATTAAAAATATTTAGGTATAAATTATGATTCATTTACTTGATATTCATGTTGCGAATTTAATAGCCGCAGGGGAAGTCGTGGACAGGCCGTCGTCGGCTCTGAAAGAACTCGTCGAAAATTCGATTGACGCGAAATCGTCTATTATAACAATCGAAATAAAAGGCGGGGGAATATCATACATGCGGGTCACGGACAACGGGGAGGGAATGAACGCCGAAGATTTAGGCAGGGCGATCCTGCGCCACGCGACAAGCAAAATAAAAGACGAAAACGATCTGGCGAAAATACAGACCCTCGGATTCAGGGGGGAAGCCCTCGCGGCGATCAGCAGCGTTTCGGATTTGAAAATATTTACAAAAACAAAAGAAAATCGAATCGGATATATGCTTGAATCGTCGAGCGGGCAAAATACGAAGATTTCAGAAGCAGGCTGCGCGGACGGCACGACTGTTGTAATAGAGAGATTATTCTCAAAACTTCCGGCAAGGCAAAAGTTTTTAAAACGGGATATGACCGAGGGGATGTACTGCAAATGGATTACGGAAAAAATAGCGTTGTCAAATCCATACGTATCTTTTAAATTTATCCAGGACGGAAAGCAAAAATTATTCACACCCGGAAACGGAAATTATGAAGATACAGTATATTCGATTTTTGGCGATGAAACAGCCGAAAATCTGATTTCTTTCGGGGATTTTGATAACGAAATTGAACAGAACGTAAAGAATAAAATGTTTGAAGGATTTAAAACCGAAAACGACTTAAAAGTCTACGGATTTATTTCAAAAATCGAACACGGACAAAAAACGAGGGTAAACGAAAATTTTTTCGTGAATGGCAGATATGTGTACTCAAAAACGATCATGTCGGCATTGGAGGAAGCGTATAAATCCATATCCGAAACAGGAAAATTTCCATGCTGCGTATTATATATAAAAGTTGACGAATCAAAAGTTGATATTAACGTCCATCCGCAAAAAATGGAGATAAAATTTTCAGACGAAAAAAAAGTGTATTCAACGATTTATTATGCCATAAAAGACGCGTTGAACAATTCAGGCAGTTTAGATAATAGGTATATATTTACGGATAATTCACAAAAATCACATAAAAACGATGATTTTGTAGGGGACGGCGTCCTCACCGTCCCTCATAAAGATAATAAAGATAAAGAACCTCGAAAAATCAATGAAATCGATAAAAATGATATAGATATAAACGATAGTTTTAAAAGTAAATATTTTAACGTATCATATGATAAATCATCTGATTCCGATGAAAAAAACGAAAAAATCGCAAAAAAAGATAAAAACGAAGAATCGCAAAAAATCGAAAGGCCTGACAGAGAATACAACACGACCGAAAAAATACATTCATATCATTCATATAACGATAATCAGGAAAATACGGAAAAAGTTTTTGATAAAGTTGAAAAATCAGACAATAATAATGATAATAACCACAATTATAAAATCCTCGGCGAGGCTTTTTACGGATATATTTTTATCGAAAAAGATGAAAAAATTGTAATAATTGATAAACATGCCGCGCACGAAAGAATAATTTATGATATAATATTAAAAAAGACGATAGAATCAAATATCAATTCTGAATTTAAAAGTCAAATCCTGCTCGTTCCCGCAGAAATAAAATTGACCCCGACGGAAACCGCGGGGATTCTGGATATTGAAAACGACATAAAAAAACTGGGGATCGTATTTGAATGGAAAGATGAAGAAACGGTACTGATAACCGAAGTACCCACGGAAATATTCGACGCAGACATAGGGGAGATCATAAAAGAAGCGGCATATCTGAGTTCGGAGGGGAATTTATCTTATCATGAAACCGCGTTTGAAAAACTCGCCATGCTCTCGGCAAAAAAAAGCGCGGCTTGCAGGGCGGCGATGAAAAGCGGCATAATCGACAGCGCCGAAAATATCGCGTGGCTTGTCGGCAGGGTTTTAAATTATGAGGACGTCAAATATTGCCCCCACGGGAGGCCCATAGCGTTTGAAATATCAAAAAGCGATATTGAAAAACAATTCAAAAGATAAACAGATAAATAAATTGTATTTTTAATTTTATATAAAGGAGTAAAAAATATAAAATCATGGATGATAACAACAGAAGCAACAAAAATCAAAATCCTGAGGAAACAGAATCGGCAGAATTTACAACATCTGCGGTTGCCTCGCAAGACGAATTGAAAATAATCAATGACGAGAACAATTTTGCCGAAATTCTCAACGTTGATTTCGCTGATTTTGCTGATTTCGATGAAACAGAGACCGAAACCAAAAGCGAAAATGATTTTGAAGAAGCCGCTGAATTTGAGATTGATGATAAAGATTTTTTAAAAGACAAAAAAAACGGTTATACGAAAGATATTTCGGATATTTCAGACAATTCGGCTTCGCGGAAAAAAAGAAAAATAAGGTATCTGCCGGTACATATCTGCGCGTTTGCGATACCGTTTATTTTAATGCTCATAGCGTTTAACACCATTAAAATATTTCCGTTTGGGGACAGGCAAATAATGGTAGTGGACAGCTGGCATCAATATTATCCGTTTTTGCAGGAACTGCAATATAAATTGACCAACGGCCAGTCCCTTTTATATTCATGGAACACAGGAGCGGGAACCAATTTTTGGGCTCTTATGTCATATTACGCTTCAACCCCTCTTTATCTTTTATCTGTTTTATTCCCGGAAGAATATTTGAGAGAATTTATGATGCTTGCGACTATAATTAAAATTTCATGTTCGGGTTTGTTTTTTTCGATCTATCTCAGAGGGTTGCACAGCCATGATTTCAGGAAGAAAACGGAATCTCTTGAATCAAAAAAATTCTGCTCGTTAAACAATGGGTTTATCATATTTGGATTTTCTGTTCTTTACGCGGTAAGCGCATATGCTGTTGGATATTACTGGTGTATCATGTGGCTTGACTGTATGGCTTTACTGCCGCTTATCGTACTGGGTCTGGAGCGTTTGATAGACAGCGGCAAATACAGATTATATATTATTTCGCTTGGTATTACTGTCGTCTGCAATTATTATATAGCGATTTTCGTATGTGAATTTATCGCCTTGTATTATATCGTTTTATATTTCACGAAAATTAAAAAACCGAGTTTATTGGGATTTGTTTCAAAAACAATAAAAGTGGTCGGGGCTTCCATAGTCGGCGTAGGGCTGTCTATGTTTATGCTCCTGCCGACATTTTTATGGTTCGGAAATACAGGGAACGCGGGTTCGACATTCTCAAGGGCCGTGACGACGTATAACTCAATCTTAGATATTGTCACAAATCTTCTGCCGAATACAAAACCGGCTGTAAGGGCGGGACTGCCGAATATAGCGTGCGGAATGATCGTTTTGATTTTCGCGGGAATGTATTTCCTGAACAAAAAAATACGGACAAGGGAAAAATTATTCGTCGGCGGTTTTCTTGTATTTATGCTGTTCAGTTTCAACATGAATATTCTGGATTATTATTGGCACGGGCTGCATTTCCCCAACGAAATACCGTACAGGCAGGCATTTGTGTTCACGTTTGTCCTTGTCACGATGGCATATAAATCATACGCGACGTTTGACGGCGAAAACATCAATAAAAATACGGTGTTTAAGTTCTGCCTGTGCATATTCGGCTATTTGATTCTTGCGGAACAATGGTATAAATCGAGCGACAAAAAAGACGTTTTTGATTTTAAAGTTTTTTATGTGGCGATTGCGATACTGATCGTCTATATGATTGTTCTTATGTTGTTTAAACACAATAAAATATCAAAGAATTATCTCGCGGTGATTTTAATGTTCGCCATGATTTTCGAGGGCGGGATGTCGGCGGTAAAAGGCGCGTCCACTACCGGGACGTCCGACAGAGTCAGTTACCCCCCGTCAAAAGAAAATATACAAAGCGCGGTGAAAGAAATTTACGAAAAAGACGAAGAACAATTTTTCAGGCTTGAAATGAGCAGATGGTACAGCACAAACGATCCTGCTTTGTACAGATACAGGGGAATATCGCAATTTTCATCGGAAGCCAACAGCAGATTCGCGAGAAGCCTCGAAATATTGGGGATTGCGGCGACCGTGCCGTCAAACCGGTTTTTATATTCGTCCGCTACGCCCGTATTTAATATGCTCATGTCGATAAAATATCTTATGGCAAGGGAAGATGACTGGCAACATGACTTGAACAGCGCGGTATTTACTGAAATGTACGATATGCGCCAGGCCACCAAAGACGAAATGGACGGGTATGAAACCAACGCGGTGAACGTTTATAGAAATAAATATTGGCTTCCGCTCGGATTTATCGTATCGGAAGATATAAAAGAACTGAGCGTGAACGAGCCGAATATTTTCATAACCCAAAACGATCTGATGAAAAAAGCGGCGGGCATAACCGAAGACGTATTCAAAAGTATTATGCAGACAAGCAGCGACAATATAAATTTAACGGAAAATTATTCGAAATACGGCGTCTATACTTACAGCATGACAGACAAATCAAGGGTCGGGAATGTGAATCATGTATATACAAACGATATAACCCAGCAGGTTTATATATATCTGAAATCAACGAGGAGCAAGAACGCGTCCGTAAGCATAAACGGAAACTCGAAATCATACGAAGTAAACAGGGGCATAACGATAGACTGCGGGATCGTTTCGTCGGGGCAGGATATAAACGTCAGTTTTGAAATAGAGGCAAGCGACACCGGGTCGTTTCATATATTTGTAGTGGGATTTAATGAAGCGGTATTCAAGGACGGGTATGATATTTTGAGGCAGGGCGCGCTCGATGTGGAACATTTCAAGGACACGAATATAAAAGGCATGGTAACTGCGTATGAGGACGGCATATTCTTCACGTCCATACCGTATGACAAAGGCTGGAATTTAAAAATCGACGGCAAAAAAGTAGAGATAAACCCAAAATCAGAAGCCGAAATAAACGATATTGCCAACGCCCAGAATTCTGACGGCCAGCCCATGAAAAAAACGGATATACGCGAGATAAACAAGATAACGGACGGATTCATAACCGCCCCGATTTCAGAGGGCACGCATGAAATAGAGCTTTATTATATAACCGAGGGGCTTATTCCGGGCATATTGATCACATTGCTGAGCGTAATGATCATAGTAGGATTGGAATTGCTTTTTATGTATTCCAAAAAACAAAACAATAAAAAACAGATTTCTGAAGAGGTGAAATATTAATTAATGGCAGCTAAAAATGATTTTAATAAGATAGCGGATTTATTATTCCCGGAAATAAAATTAACCCCCGATGATATAGAAAAAAATTATCCGCCAAGAGAGTTGCCTGACGGGGCGCGAGTTGTGAGGTTTGCGCCCAGTCCGACAGGATTTATGCACTTGGGTTGTTTATGGGCGACTTTGATAGACGAACGTCTTGCTCATCAAAGCAATGGGATATTTTATCTTAGAATAGAGGATACCGACCAGAAACGTGAAGTAAAAGGTGCGATAGAGCTTATATTTGATTTTTTCGACAGGTTTGATTTAAATCTTGACGAGGGATTTAAAAAGTGCGGCGAAACCGGCGCTTACGGTCCGTATGTCCAAAGCAAGCGCAAAGAAATCTATCATGTTTTTGCACAACAATTAGTTTCTGAGGGCAAGGCGTATCCTTGTTTTTGCAGTCCCGAAACATTAGAAGAAATCAAAAAAAATCAAACGGCTGTAAAAGAAAACAAAGGATATTACGGTAAGTGGACAAGATGCCGAAATTTGTCTTCTGACGAAATAGAGCAAAAAGTTAAAAACGGCGAAAAGTTTACAGTCAGATTTAAGTCGTTCGGCGACGATAAAAAAAGAATAGCCGTGAATGATTTGATTTTAGGTTTGCTTGCCCCGCCGGAAAATATTCGTGATGAAATTGTTTTAAAATCGGACGGTTTGCCAACGTATCATTTCGCGCATGTCGTTGACGACCATTTAATGAAAACCACTCACGTTATCAGAGGCGATGAATGGCTGGCGACTTTGCCGATCCATGTGCAGATGTTCCAAGCGTTCGGGTGGAAACATCCGTATTATATGCACCATTCAGTATTGTTAAAGCAAGAGGGAGAATCGAAACGCAAACTGTCAAAACGAAAAGATCCCGAACTTGCACTTGATTATTACAGCAAGGTCGGATATATCCCGCAGTGTTTAAAAGAATATATCATGACTTTGCTTAACTCAAATTACGAAGAATGGCGTATGGCAAATCCTACGGCTGATTTTACGGAGTTTAAATTCACGACTGAAAAATTAAGTTCGTCAGGCGCATTGTTCGATTTAAATAAACTCAACGACATAAGCAAAAATTATATTTCGATTTTATCGACCGATGAAATATTTGATTATGTCAAAAAATGGGCGGAAACATACGACAAAGATTTTTATAAAATTTTAGACGACCGACAGCAATACGCGAAAGATATTTTGTCAATCGGCAGGGGCGGGGAAAAACCGCGCAAAGATATAACGTTCATGAGCGAAGTAAAAAATTATGTAAGTTATTTTTACGACGAATTATTTATCCCGGATTATACAATGCCTGAGGCTTTTATTCAAAAGCCGGATATTGACAAAGAAACCGTAAAAAATATCGCGAATGATTATATCGACATATACGATTCAAACGACGATTCGACAGTATGGTTCGACAAAATAAAAGAACTTGCCGCGAAGCATGGGTTTGCGCCCGAAACCAAATTATACAAAAAAAATCCGCAGGATTACAAAGGCAGCGTCGGCGACGCGAGCATGATTTTGCGCGTAGCGGTTTGCGGAAGGCAAAATTCCCCGGATATGTATGATGTATTCAAGATCATGGGAAAAGATATGATAAGTCGGAGATTGAAACGGTTTGCCGAGGAGTATAAATAAAAAATGAAATTTGAATATACAAAAGAAGATTTTAAAAACGCGAAAAAAAACCCGTTTTTTGATGAACTTTGTTTAAAAGTTGAAGTGGT
>Ga0209737_10001246_pt1 | contig 18623 bp, 17 predicted proteins | sample TergutCu122P3_FD_187284 | JGI IMG/M metagenome (GOLD analysis project Ga0209737, IMG submission 187284) | Cubitermes ugandensis P3 segment gut microbial communities from Kakamega Forest, Kenya - Cu122 P3 (SPAdes) (version 2) | ecosystem: Host-associated > Arthropoda: Insects > Digestive system...
TCTCTATTTGACGGCACAAATATACTACTAACTTCTTGCATAAAAAACAGAGCAAAAAGAAATAGCCTGAATTTTGTCCACTTGAACAAAATCATCTGAAATTAGCCTGAAATTTGTCCATTAGACCTAAAATATCAACCCCGAGGTATTTAACTGCTTTTTCGTTACTTCCCTATTCGCCAGCGTGTGAGGATATTACTTCGCGCTGAGGCAAAAATACCGCGCCGCACATTACGAACATCTGAAACCACATAAAAAGCTGTAGCATCATAACCTGTTATTAAGGCTTGCACCTTATCGCTATGTTTACGGTTTACAATGGTTTCAACAATATGTACATTGCCCTCCACCCCTTGTCCTGCGGCAGTAGTAGCTCCGAAGTTGACGGCGTTAAGCAGCTGTACCAGCTCTGCACCGTCTTTCCTCGTAAAAACACGAATCAGGTGTAAACCCAAAGCCAAGCGCTCCTCTACCGACATTCCAATAAAACTTCCAACCGCATAGCCCGCAGCATAAGCAATATAACAAACTATATCGCCCGCCGAATGTTCCAATATTTGCCCGATAATAGTAATCCAAATCAGCACCTCTACAAAGCCAAAGATGGGCGCCAAAAATTTTTTCCCTTTGGAAATAAAAACAATACGCAAAGTACCTAATGTAACATCACAAATCCGCGCAAAAAACACGAAAAAGGGTAACCAGGGGTAAGCCAATAATGTATCAAACATAGTAATTTTATTAATAAACTGAACTGATAAATTTCATTGCATCTTCATACAAGGGGCCTGCAAAACTGTTAAACAACTCTTGCTCAGGAGGTAGTGGGAGTTGGCGCTGTGCTACCAATTGCTTTTGTTCGTTACTTAAGGCACGCTCATCGCCGTTAAAAGTAGCCCATTGAGAAAACCAAACCGACTCGCGGCGAAGATTTTTCTGGTTCATAACACGTCCTGTAGATGGGTCTATTATCCTAATACTCAACACTCCCGCTGATATTATCTCTATACGGGATGTCGTTAGTTTAGCTGTTACCGTGCCATATACATTTTTTTTGCCGTCTTTGTCTTCCACAGTTCCAACTATCACATTATCACGCTTTACATCTATTGTATTGTTGGTTCTATTTACATTACCCACTACAAAGTCCTCAAAATTAAGCGCTAATAATTGATGAGGGTCGCGCATTTGTTCTGCTTCGGCTTCCGGCGGCGTGTAGAAACGCACCAAATGCCAACGGGTATTACTGCTAATATCAGACATTAAACGAGTATAGAAAAAGTCCGCATTCAGTTGATAGCGCAAAGGCAACTGAGGGTTTAAGACGACAACGCGAAGTGTTGCCAGATAGCGGGACTCTTCTAAGAAGAAAGCAACTTCTTTATATCCGGGGATATAATTATTGACCTTTGTAAAATTATTAAAGGCAAGGCGCGCATTGTTCAGAGTTCCTGTATTTAAAAGATTAATCCCTTCGTTATAATACATTTCTGCCAAAATAATTTTGGCATTTTGTAAATCGTTATAATAATTTGTGGGGCTGGGAATTATATTCAACGCAGCCGGACAGCGGTAAATGCTTTCCGAGAGTTTATTGAGACGGGTATAATGTTGCACGATTTTCTCATAATTACTAATAGTTTTCATCGTTGACAAATTATCAATATCGCGCAAAATCGTGCTCTGCACCATGGGGTAAGCATTTTCCAAAGCAAGGCGGGCGTCCGCATCATTGGGTTTGCTGCGCAATTTATTTACAGCCTGTTCACAAGCAGCGTAATAATCGCCTTTTTGGTAGGATTTTAAAGCATTGCCACAGGCTGCCATAACCACAGCAATTATCAATCCGATAAAAAGTTTAGTAAAATTTAATGTTTTCATAAAAACAAAATTTAAAGAATACAAATATAAGTGTTTTTTATTATTTTTGTCGCCATCTTTTTCCTTTTTATCCTTAAATAAATTCAAAACCGTTGCCTGTGTTTTGCAGGAATTTTAGCAGGTCTTCTCTTGATATTACCAAGGATGCGGTGTTATCGTTCGGATGAAAACTGAGCTTTTGGGCAGATAACAACTCCTTGTCTATAAACACATGTACGTGTTTTTGGCTATCATTGACTAATCCAAATAAAGAAACGGAACCGGGCTGAAGCCCCAAATATTTTTCTAAACGATGTTCAGATGAAAAAGAAAGCTTACCTTGTCGTAGTTTCTTTTCGAGTTCATGAATATCGAATTGAGATAAAGCGTTGAGTATGATTAAAAAGTGTCGGTTTCCTTTATGATTTCTCATAAAAAGATTCTTGCAAAAAATCGTTCCTTCCCCGCGGCTGTTCCAGTTTTCCAGCATATACCCGTGTGCCTCATCGGCGGTAGGCAGCGGGGGATGCGCATAGTATTCGTAGGCAATCCCTAAACTGTCAAGCGCCTCATATACCTTTTGTTGTCCTCTTTTTGCTTCCATTGGTTAATTTTTATTTAATAAAGGTTACTATGAATATAATGGCGATTACATTATTCAATATGTGAAGTACAATACAAGGTAATAATCCCCCTGATTTTTTTCTTAGAATGCCAGTCAATATACCAAATAGAAAAAACACAGGTAATAGAAAAAGATTCAAGTGCACGATGGAAAAAAGTAATGCTTGAAATATATTGGCTACATTGAAATTTACATGCCTTTGACAGGAATCAAGTATCACGCCCCTAAAGATAATTTCTTCATAAATTGGGACCAAAAAACCAATCAGTAAAATAGAATTTACTTTTCCCAAGGTGCTAACCATTGCTGCAAAATCTTGCGTAGAAGCAAGTAATATCTTTGAAGCATTGGCTAAATCACTCATGGGAAAGTTAAATATTAAAATATACACAGCAGAAATTAGCTTATAAACAAGAAAGATGCCTAAGGCAATTAATATGCTCTTCGCAATTGAATATGAGCTGCTTAATAAAATTTTCGCATTGACTTTATACATTGCCATCATTCCAAGTAAAGCCATAATGATTATAAAGACAAGTATCTGAAGTCCTTTATTTTCTAAAACAATGTCTGTGTCATAATCAAAATAGGAGGAATTAAAGGCTGAATAAAGCATTCCGGGCTCAACCACGAACGCAAAAAGGGAAGCAAACAAATAGCCTGTACTAACCACCCAAAACATTTTAAGCGTCCAATGCGATTCATAAACATTTTTAGGCGATAAAAATTTATATTGCTTACCCGCGAAATACACAGGAAGTATCCATATATAAGGAATTGTTATAAATATTACTAAAATAACCAATAAAGATAATATTCCTGACAAATCACGAAGTTTCCAAGGCTGGGTTGGGTGCGAGAAAAACAATTTTAGCCTGTAAAAACTAATTGGGTCTGATGAATAGCCTAAATCACGAAGCGCATTATAAGAGTCAATACATTTTGAGCCGTCTTGATATTTAAGGTCATGATGGAGTAATCTTATAATTGCGTCTTTTTTGCCATAACTTCTTGAAGTATCGGCAACGAGGTACTTTCTTGCTAATTCATATTCTCCAACTCCTTCAAAAGTAGAGGCTAAATAGGGTTTATTGATATAATAAGTAGAATCCATTTGTTCGACCAGATTATATATATCCAACGCTTTTGAATAAGCTTTCAGTTCAAGAAACAGATTGGCTTTTTGAACAAGCTGCCATTTTTCTTTGGTGGTATCAGGAATAGAGATGAGAACATTTAATGCTTTCTCTCTCCTGTCTAATTCCAACAAAATGCGGACATATTCTAAATAAAACTCATTCAATATGGCTCTTTCCATACGAATGGCTCTTTCTATACAAAAAAGCGCTCGGTTATAATCAGCGTCATAATAGTAGTATTTAGCCATTGCTTTATATAGTGCGGCTAAATTTGTGTTACTCCATGTTTTAGGACTTTCCCTAATTGTTTTCTCAGCATTTCTGAATACCTTTTCCAGTTCTTCACCCCATAAATATGTTGTTTGGAATAATAAAACTTCCGGATGTGTTGGAAATCTATCAATTAGAGCAGCAGCACAACGGTCAAATTCTTCCTGATTGGGGTTATAGTATTCATTTTCATCGCGTTGTGCGTGCTGTATAAATTTACATTTTTCAATTAATACAGATACATCGTTAGGAAATTTATCCAAATAAGCATCATATTCTTTAATACACTCTTTGTAAATATTGTCACTGCTATGTCTTATTCTTTCAAGAAATAGTTTGTGGTCAAGCGCTTTCTGAGCAAGTAAAAGTCCCGAAAAAAATGAAAAAACAATTAGTACAATTAATGTTTTAATACCGTATTTATACGTTTTCATATATTAATGTATTACTTTAAATTAACAATAATAACTTTTGACCATTACTCAAGTTACATGATTTAATTAAATTTTTACTTCCGATATTTTTCTATAAGCTGCCTAATAATTGCTTTCACCGCTTCTTCTATTGTTGCGTAGGGCAGCGGCTCGTCGGCTACGTATTGCAGGATGACAGGAAGGGTGAAGGGTGAAGGGTGAAAGGGTGAAAGGTGTGAGGTGTGAGGTGTAGCTTGCGGGGCATCGTCTTGATACTTGATACCTGATACCTGATGCCCGACCTCCAACTCTACATCTGCGTTTCGTAATTCGTAATTCGTAATTCGTAATTGACTCTTATGCAACCGCCAGGCTTCGCGTGTACGGCGCTTGATTAAGTTGCGTGCTACGGCTTTCTTAATTCGCCGCTTGGGCACAGCAATTAATAATTGAAAATTGAAAATTGAAAATTGAAAATTATTTATTTGTAACCCGTCACTCGTAACTACCTTAAAGGGAAAAACAAAAAAACTCTCCCCGTTGGTTAAAAGATGTTCTATCGTCTTGCGGGAACAGAGGCGTTCGTTTTTGGTCAGGCGGTTCATTTTTTAGCCGTTGCTAAAAAAAGCTCCAAAGCTTTAGCCATAGAGGGGGCTTCGGGAGTAGGCGCCTGAATAACCGCTTTTAGCTTGGCGGCTTTCAACGCCTTTAAGGTCGCAGGTCCGAATGAAGCCAACAGCATATCTTCTTGTTTAAAAGCAGGAAAATTATTGATTAGCGACTTCACGTCGGCGCCGGTGTATAGTACCAGCATATTGTATTGCGAAAGGTCAACCTTGGTTAAATCGCTGTCAAGCGTGCAGTACAATACGGCTTTGGTATGCTTAATTTTAGCCTTTTCGAAGGCTTTTATAAATTCAGGTTTGCAAATGTTCGCTAATCCCAATAAAAAATTCTCGCCCTTATGTTTTGTCCCAATGCTGGCAATGATAGACTCAATAGTGCCCTTACCGAAAAATATCTTCCGCTTGCGGTAAATAATATACTTCTGAAGATACAGGGCAATAGCTTCTGTCAGGCAAAAATATTTCATGGTTTCGGGAACCGTAATACGCAATTCTTCACACAAGCGAAAAAAATTATCAATACCTGTGCGCGACACAAAAACGATGGCGGTATGCGACAGAATATCAATTCGTTGGGCTCTAAAATCCTTAACGGAAACCCCCTCTACATAAACAAAGGGCTGAAAATCAATTTGTAATTTGTGTTTTTGTGCTAATTCTGCGTAAGGCGAGGCGCCGTTCGGCGCGGGTTGGGCTATAAGTATTCGTTTGACAGTCATCGGTTTAATCAGGTGAAATATACTTGTAAATAATCAAAAACGGAACAAATTCGAGGGTGCAAAGGTACAAAATTCGGAAGAAAATAGGAACTTTTCCTACACTAAAAATTTGCCAACAACGAAGTAGATATATTAAAAACATTGAAGAACAAACAATTACTGTTCCAAATTTTAAAATATCAAAGCCTAAATCTTCTCCGTTGAAAAACAGTATAAGGAAGGGGAATAATAACAGGCTTATGGTAATAATGTGTAATTGAAAATAATAGATAATCATTTGTACGTATGGGACTGTTTCCGACAGATAGCCTGAGAGATAGACGATAAATAATTTTAGCAAATAGAAAGCTACCAATGCCGCTAAAATCAAAAAATAAGTTTCTAAATTGTTGGGGAGGGCGTCTATATAATTTATTTGTCGGATAATCACAAGCAAGACGAAGGCAATAATACATGCGCTTAACAGCAATAATGCCTGTTTCAACCAGCCGATAATCAGATTGTGTTCCTCGAAATGTTTAAGGGCAATGTGAAGATGAAACAATTCAGCCTTTGCCCGATGAAAAAATCGAAAAATAAAAGGTAAACAGAGAAAAAAGAAGATGAGCAAGCCAAAGCTAATCCAACCCTCTGTTTGGTTTGCTCTAAATATCAACTCCTCAACCTCCGACAAGGATTGAGCGTGCAAAATCGCCTCAGCGCCAAATATGTTCAAGGTATCAACCACTGTCCACTAATTAAGTCCACGAATTATCACAAATATAAACAATTAAACAAATAAACAACGCTGCAATCATAACTTTACAAACTTTCAACTCATCAATTTCCCCTCTTCGCCTTATACCCCATTGCTGTGAGCAGGCTTACTACCCGTTCGCGGAAATCGCCTTGCAGTATGATTTCCCCATCTTTTACCGAGCCGCCCACTCCGCATTTTACTTTCAACTGCTTGCCCAAAATTTCCAAATCATCATCCTTGCCGATAAACCCTTTTATCAGGGTTACCTGCTTTCCTGCACGGTGGCTCCTGTCTATACTCACAATCAAATGCTGTTTTTCGGGCAATAGGGTTTCAATGTCCGAATTATCATTATCTTTCTTATAATCAAATTCTTTATTGGTAGAATAAACAATGCCTAAGCGGTGTTTCCAATCGTTCTCAGTCATTTTTTTGAATAAAAATTTTTGCAAAGGTAGGTAGATTTCTTGAATTGTGTATCTTTGTTATTTAATATCTATCAACAAGTATAATATGATGAATATGCTATTCAGACGTGTAAACAGCATTGCCGGATGGGTAATTTTTGCCTTGGCATCAACGGTTTATCTTTTAACAATGGAGCCTACAGCCAGTTTTTGGGACTGCGGCGAATTTATTGCCTCTTCTTATAAATTGGAAGTGGGGCACCCTCCGGGAAATCCCGTTTATCAATTGATTGGTCGCATTTTCAGTATGTTTATGCCCATGCAGTACGTGGCGCCAGCAATTAATGCCAGCAGCGCCCTATGCAGCGGGGCTACCATTTTGCTGCTGTTCTGGAGTATTACCCACATTGCCCGTCGTTTGATGGAGCGTAATGGCGGAACTTTTACCAGGGGAAATATTATTGCCATTATCGGCACGGGCACAGTGGGCACTTTGGTTTACACTTTTTCCGATACTTTCTGGTTTTCGGCAGTGGAAGCTGAGGTTTATGCCATGTCCTCGCTGTTTACGGCAGTGGTGTTTTGGGCTATTTTGAAATGGGAAGATGAGGCTGATAAACCTTATGCTGCCAGATGGTTAATATTGATTGCTTATCTTATGGGTTTATCCATAGGCGTACATCTGCTTAATCTGTTGGCTATTCCTGCTATTGTATTTGTTTACTATTTCAAGAAATATAAGGTTAGCATTAAAGGCATGATTTGGGCTTTATTGATAGGCGGGGGCTTGACCTTATTGATGCTTCAATTTATTCCTACCGTCCCAAAAATTGCCGCTTATGTTGATTTGTTCTTTGTGAACACCTTGGGTGCGCCTTTCAATCTGGGTGCCGTGTTTGCCGTATTGGCAATGTTCGCCTTAGCCATATTTGGAATGATATATACCCGCCGCCGCCAGTTCGTGGCTTGGAACAGCGCTTTTCTGATGTTTATTGTGGCAATGATTGGCTATTCTACCTTTGCCGTAATAGTTATTCGTTCTTCTGCCAACCCGCCCACTAATGAAAACCAACCCGACACCCCATTCGCCTTATTGTATTACCTCAATCGCGAACAGTACGGCTCCGCTCCTTTGTTCAGCGGTCCGAGCTATGCCTCTGTTTATTCGCCGAGCGATTATAAAGAAAATATCAAATACCTTAAAGACGGGAAGAAATATCGAAAAATAAGTATGCCCGATTATAAGTACGATTCACAATCTACTATGTTTTTCCCGCGTATGCACAGCGCTGACCCGAACCATAAAAAATTCTATGAAACTTATGTCAATCCAAATCGCCGAAATGCAGTGCGCGACCCTCAATCAAATGACGTAATTCCGAGTTTTGGGGAAAACTTGACTTTCTTCTTCGATTATCAGTTTAATTGGATGTATTTCCGTTATTTCATGTGGAATTTTGCCGGACGGCAAAACGATATACAAGGGAACGGCAACAGCTACCACGGCAACTGGGAATGCGGAATCCCCTTTATTGATAAAATCCGCTTGGGCGACATGAGCGACCTGCCCCCCTATTTAGCCGAAAACAAAGCGCGCAACCACTATTACATGATGCCGCTGATTTTAGGGCTTATCGGTTTGTTATACCAGTACCGAAAAGATAAGCGAAATTTTGTAGTCGTTATGCTCTTGTTTATCATGACCGGTGTGGCGATTATCGTATATCTCAACCAATCACCTTTCCAGCCGCGCGAACGCGACTATGCTTTTGCCGGTTCTTTCTATGCCTTTGCCATTTGGATTGGCTTGGGCGTATATGCCATTTACGATGCCCTACGCAAGAAAGTTCCGGCAGCAACGGCAGCAGCCGCGGTTAGCGCAGTCTGCTTGGTCGTTCCCATACAAATGGGCGTGGTGAACTGGGACGACCACGACCGCAGTCATCGCTATTTCGCCCGCGACATTGCCTATAACTATCTTAATTCATGCGATGAAGACGCCATCCTGTTTACCGGCGGCGATAACGATACCTTCCCTTTGTGGTATGCCCAGGAGGTGGAGGGCGTGCGTCTTGATATACGTATTGTAAACACCAGCCTTATTCAAGCCGAGTGGTATATTGACCAGATGAAACACCGCCAGTATGATGCCGACCCCGTACCCTTTACCCTCGACCGTGACCATTACATCATGGGTACGAATGATTTTATTTCTGTAAGGGAAGTGTTTAAAGAACTACCGGTGGATATGGTAATTGAGATTTTGACCAATCCAAAATACCACACATCAATTCGTAGCCGCGAACCGGAAGGGTACATACCTACCCGCAATGTGACTGTTCCGGTGAATAAAGAAGTACTTTTGGCTAAGGGTATTGTCCCCGAAAAATCGGCCGACCGTATTTTTGATACCATAATATTGAACATCCCCAAGAACTCTATCCGCAAACCAGACTTGATGCTTCTTGACTTATTAAAAAACAACAATTGGGAACGACCAATTTATTTTGTATCTGTGGGCAACGATTTTCAACTTGAGTTTCAAAACTATCTTCAATATGAAGGGTTCACCAATAAATTAATGCCGCTGAAGCCAAATGAAACAAAAGACGAAATGAACCTTATGATTGATGCCGACGCGCTTTACGATAAACTGATAAATGTTTTCCGCTGGACAAATATGAACAAGCAGGGAATATTTATTGACCACAATCTTTCGCTTACCTTGACACAGGTGCTTCGTATTCGCCAAATGCACACGCGGGCTGCGGAAGCCCTGTTACAGGAAGGAAAGGAAGAAAAGGCCAAAGAAGTGCTGGATAGTCTGATGGTGCGTATGCCTACTTATAATTTTCCCTGTAATATTTCGGCTCCCGGCAACGACCTTCCTTTCATAAATATCATTAATCTGTACTATCGTTTGGGCGAACAGGAAAAGGCTGACGCCCTGGCGCAGGAATTTTTTGAGGCTACCGAAAAGAATTTAATTTTCTTCTCTCAACGGCACGATGGTTGGAATGACTTCGAGTGGAACATGAATTGCTTACAGTATTTAGCATCTATACTGCAATCTCATAACGAAGAGTTAGCCGATAAGACTTATGAAACCTTTATGTTTTATGTTCCCGATACAAGGTATTACGGGCGGTAGAGTGAAATAATTTACCATGCAAATTTAAAATATTGTTTGTATATTTACATGGTAAAATCTAATCGAATTATGAATACTTCTTTGTTTAAAACAATTTTAACCGCAGGCGCTTATTTGCTGATGAGCGCAGCGCTTTTCGCCCAACAAAAGCAGTTGTCGCAAGAAGAAATCTTTGAGGGCTCGGTGCGCATTACCGACCCTGTTTTGCGGGTGCAGCAATGGACAAAAGACAAACTTTTCCTTAGCGCTCCAGACTCAAAAAATCGGACCGATTACCAAATGGTGGTTGATTTAAAAAAGGGAAAAATCATAGAAGAAAAAACAACTCCTTTAATACCTGCCCTATCAGATTTTTTGCCTTCTACTCGAAAAAATGACACCATCCTAAGAACCTTGAGCGGAGCCATGAATATTACCTATTCGCCCGATTCTGCTTACCTTGCTTATACCCGCAACAACGATTTATATACCTTGCGTATATCCGACCGGAAAGAAACGCGCCTGACCCACGATGGCAGCGAAACCCTGCTGAATGGTCGCGCTTCGTGGGTGTATATGGAAGAAATCTTGGGACGCCCCTCGCAATACCGCGCTTTCTGGTGGTCGCCCGACAGCCGTCGCTTAGCCTTTTTCCGCACCGACGACAGCCAAGTCCCGCTATTCACGATAACCGACAGCCCGAAGCAAAACGGCTATGTGGAAAGCCTCCGCTATCCGAAGCCGGGAAACAATTTGCCGGTAGTGAAGACCGGCATCGTAAATGCCGATGGCGGTGAAATCGTTTGGGCGCAGGTGGACGATTCCGAAGAGTTTTACTTTGGCTTGCCCTATTGGCGCCCAGATAGTAAAGCCCTGTGGCTGCAATGGACTGACCGCCGGCAGCAGTGGTATCAACTGTTAGAAACCGATATTCATACCGGTAAAATCACGCTGTTGCACAGCGAACAGCAAAACACTTGGATTTCCATTGACAAAGAGCCGCGCATACATTTTTTTCCTTCGGGCAAAGGTTTCGTCTTCCAAAGCGATGCAACAGGCTGGAGTCATCTTTATTTGCACGAGATGAACGGCAAACGACAACTCCCGCTGACTTCAGGAAGTTTCACAGTAGTAAGAATGTTAAAGATTGACGAGCCGGCAAAAACAGTATATTTCACCTGTTATAAAGATAATACAGGCTGTGAAGATTTTTACAGGGTTGGGCTTGATGGAAAAAAACTGCAACGCTTGTCGTTTGGAAATTATCACCACCAAATAGCCTTGTCGGACGACGGGCAATATTTTGTAACAACTTACTCTAACAGCCTTACACCGCATAAGGTGGGGCTTTATACCACCAAAGGAAAATTGGTGACGGAATTGCAAGACAGCAAAAATGCAAATTTCGACTTGTATGAACGACCTGTAACAGAATTTATTACGATCAAAAGCGCCGACGGAAAATACGACCTGCCCATACGCATTACCCGTCCCCTAAACATGGAAAAGGGGAGGGTATATCCTGTGAAGATTAATGTTTACGGAGGTCCGGGTAATATGTCGGTACGTAATAATTGGGTAAATAATTTCGGCGGCGATTTTCACCAATATGCCGCTGAGGGTTTAATGCAGGTGGTGATAGACCATCGCGGAAGCGGGCATAACGGCAAACGGGGACAAAACGAGATGTACCGCAACCTCGGTTATTGGGAAATACAAGACTACACGCAATGTGTAAGATGGATGATTGACCATTTGCAAACCGACCCGTCTAAAATCATGATTACCGGCTTTAGTTACGGCGGATATATTGCCGCTTATGCGCTGACCTACGGCGCCGAAGTTTTTACCCACGGAATTGCCGGCGGCAGCGTTACCGACTGGCTTTTGTATGATGCTACCTACACCGAGCGTTACATGGATACGCCTGCCAATAATCCCGAGGGCTACAAAAACTCCTCGGTGGTGAACCATGCCGACAGGTTGGAGGGAAAACTGCTCTTAACCCACGGCTTGCGCGATGAAAATGTTCATGCACAAAACACTTACCAACTCGTGTCGGCGCTGCAAGACTTGGGCAAGGATTTCGAATTAATGCTTTATCCCGAAAGCCGCCATGGTTACCGCGGATTTAAGTCAAGGCACAGCCGCAAGTCTGATATTCGATTTATATACAAATATTTGCTCGAAAAACCCGTTCCGGAGGGAATGGTGAAGAAATAAGCATTTCTACTTATACAAATACCGCTTAATTTTCTGTGTGGCGGTTTTTTCAAATTCAATAGGAGTTACCTCAACCATATACAGCTGTGAAAAACTGCGCACCCTTTCGTTCACATAACGGATAAGTTCTTCGCGCATCTCTTCCAATTTTTCTTCCATATACTGCTTGAGTTCCTCTTTTTTCTGCGCCCACTCCTCTTTCATGGCGGCATATTGTTTTTCCAATTCTTCGCGGTTAACGTGTACCATAGCCACCAAACGCCCCTTGCGTTCCACAACTAAGGATTCTGCCACTCCGCTGTAACTGTTGATGAGGGTTTCTATTTCTTCAGGATAAATATTTTCGCCGTTAGGTCCTAAAATCACGCTTTTTAGCCGACCTTTGATGTGCAGGCGACCGCTACGGTCGAATGTACCAAGGTCGCCCGTGCGGAACCAGCCGTCAACCATCACTTCGGCAGTAGCTGCGGGGTCTTTGTAGTAGCCCTTCATCACATTATCGCCCTTTACCCAAATTTCACCCTCGCCGTTTTTCGGTTCATTGATGCGTAGCTGAACATCTTTAAGCGGAAAGCCCGCCGACTGGAAATGCTTGCTGTGCGCCACAGCAGCCGATAATAAGGGAGCTGTTTCCGTAAGCCCGTAACCGATGGCGTAGGGAATTTTACGCCCGTCTATCAGGAATTGCTCCACCTGAGCGTTGAGTTTAGCGCCGCCAATGCCAAAGAAGAAAAGACGTCCGCCGAATTTTTCGTATAATATGGAAACAGCTTTCCTGTGCATGAGTTTTCGCATGAAAGGAATAGCGTATAAAATACGTTTTAGCAGAGTTTTACGCAATTGGGGCAATACCGTTCCGCGAAAGATTTTTTCAATAATTAGCGGCACAGTGAGTAAATAAGTGGGACGCACTGTTTGCAGGGCAGGCAGCAATACCGAAGGAGTGGGCGGCTTGTCCATGTACTTGATGGAAGCGCCCGCATATATGGGCAATAAAAAGCCCAAGCTGTTTTCGTAAGTATGCGATAAGGGTAGAATAGACAAAAAAACATCTTCCTTTTGAACAGGTTGAATTTCGTGCACCATTTCCAATTGCCTCATCAGGTTTTTATGGGTTAACATCACGCCCTTTGATTTTCCTGAGGTTCCCGAGGTGTAAATAATGGCTAATAAATCTTCGGGTTGACAAAGATGTGCATTAGCTGCGGCAAAGGATGGCGGGGTTATGCCCGAAAACTGTAAATCGTCAAGAATAATGGTATGGTCGAAAGGCTTGTTTTCGATTTTCGCCAATTTTTCCTCCAATCGTTTCGACACAAAAACCGCCTTACATTCGGCATGATTTAAGATGGAGTCTAATTCGTAGGTTGAAAAATCGGGCATCAGGGGAACAACTACGGCGCCCATGGTGGCAATAGCGAAATAGGCTATGCCCCAATTCGGGGAATTATGGCTTAAAATGGCAATTCGGTCGCCCGGGCATATATTTTTCGACAACAATAATTGCTGCAAGTCATAAATACGGCTGTAAAAATCGCTATAGCTGATTTTTTCGCCTTCAACAAAGGCTACGGCTTCGCGTGTAGCAAATTGTTTTACGCTTTGGTAAAGCATGTTTTGTAAGGTAGCGGGGAAATGGTTGTTCATTTAATTGAATGTTTAAGGGCACAAAGGTAATATTATTTTCATGGTTCTACTCAGGAAAATTGATTTCTTAGCTTTAATTATTTTCACCAAATTCACCATTTCGGTGGCTAATTTGTACCACCAGACACGTGTAGCCTGTAAGTGACATTTTGTAACAAAAAGGCTACTCGTCATGTTTTATCGCTTATAATCAAATTGTTGCGTTTTTCAATTTAATTACAATAAATGTTCGATTGACATATTACCATCGAACACGCGTACAGCTGGACCTTGCAAGTAAACCCCGTCAGCGGTAATTTCAATATCGAGCGTACCCAATGCCAACTCCACCCTTACCTCTGTGTTAGTGTAGCCTAACTTATTTGCTATTACCGCAGATGCACAAGAGCCGGTACCACAAGCTAAGGTAGGTCCAACGCCACGCTCGCGGGTGCGCACAGCTAAGGTCTTATTATCTAGCACTTGTACAAAATTTACATTGGTATGATTGGGGAAAATAGCTAAATTACATACTACTGCACCGATTTTTTCAATTTCTACAGTATTAATATCATCTACAAAAACAACTGTATGGGTAGTTCCCATGAGCACCGATGATAATTCAAACTCTTTTCCGTCAACCCTCACTGTTTGACGAATAAACTCAGGCAGGTCGGTAAGCATTGGGATATTGGCTGGTATAAAATCAGGATTCCCCATATTTACTTTAGCAAGGAAGGGTTCGACATTAGTAATTTCCACTTGCATATTACCGGCGCCCGTTTTTACCGTAAACTCCGAAGTCTCAGCCCCAGAAGTATAAAGATAATGCGCCAAACAGCGAATTCCGTTACCGCACATTTTAGCCGTACTGCCATCACTGTTGTAGAACAACATTTCCAAGGGGCGAAACTTAACAATAATTAAGCCATCGGCGCCAATGCCCGTATGGCGGTTGCAAAGGGTTTTAGTCAATTGTTCAAGGTCGAAAGTATCAACTTCGTCATAATCTACGACTATAAAATCATTTCCCAATCCGTGGTACTTAGCAAAAAAGAACTCCATAAAATAAATTATTATTTTAGCAAAGTTAAGAAAAATAGTCATACAATCCTTATTCGTTGATTTTTCCTACTTTTGTAAAGAAAAATGTAATTTTTTTGAAACTTTTTTACGCCATTTACGTTATTATAGTGTATGGAGCTGAATGAATTTAAAAATCGGGTACTTCCCCTAAAAGACAAAATGTACAGGTTTGCCCTGTCAATCCTGCACAGGCGGGAAGATGCCGAAGACCTCGTTCAGGAAGTTTTTTTGAAAATTTGGAATACACAAAATTTTTTTGAGCGGATAGATAATCCGGCAGCTTATTGTATGATGATGACTAAAAATATGGCGCTCGACCGATTGCGGCAAGCAAATCGCAAAATACCTCATCTGCCTGTAGAGCAGCATGAAGCAATAGAAGAGCAAAACCCATTGGAAAAACTGCAATACCACGAACGACACCAATTGGTAGAGCGAATCATCAGGCAACTTCCCCGAAACTTGCAAATGCTCATACAACTACGTGATATCGAAGGGGAAACTTACCGGCAAATAGCCGACACACTTAAAATCAGCGAGGGCAAGGTAAAAATCAACCTGTTTAGAGCCAGACAATTACTAAAACAACAATTCAACAATATACATGCGTATGGACAATTATAAATACATAGAAGAGTTACTCGACAAATACTGGAATTGCGAAACCGACTTGGAAGAAGAAAGAAAGCTGCGCGAATTCTTTTCACAAAAGCAACAGCTTTCCGCCAACCTGCAACCATATCAACCCTTGTTTATGCATTTGCAGGAAGAACAGGAAATAAAACTCTCTGCCGATTTTGAAGTGCAATTGTTGGAAAGAATGGCTGCCAAATCTACTAATCATTCCAGTCGCAAGTTGCAAGTCAGCAATCGCATATCTTTCTTTTTAAAAATCGCAGCCGGACTAATACTGCTGTTGAGCATAGGATTCTTTACCCAGCAATACAAAAAAACGCAAGAAGAAATCGCCGCCCGCGAAACCATAATGACAGCCATAGGAATGATTGCCGAGAATTTGCAACAAGGCGAAATGATCATTGACGAGGGGTTGAAACAATTAGAAATACTGTTCATAAATAATAAGCATTAATAAGAAAAAATTGATATTATGAAAAGAATATTCACCGGTATTATAGCCCTGTTGCTGCTGCCGGCAAGCGTTGGGTTGGGGCAAAATTTTTCCGAAAAATTTTTAGAACATGTGCCTAAAAAAATCGTCTCTGTAGCTACTGTTAACAGCAGTATGATAGAGGCGTTAAAAAAAGGGGAAACCGGTGAAGAACTGTTGTCCTTTTTGAATGAATTGTCTTTCTTGCGGATAATTACCGTTAATAAGCAAACTAAGCGGACAATTAATATTAACCCTACTCCCAACGCCAATTACTACTGCGATATGGTCATGTCACAAGTAAAGCAGTACGCCAAGGGCGAAGAACTGCTCAGCATTACCGATGGGCAACACCAAACGTTATTGATTGCTTTCAATAAAACAGCCGATAATAAGGTAGGCGAAATTGTATTTATTAACTGCGACGAAGATACACTCACTATTGTCAATATCACCGGCAATATTTCTATCAGCAAGTTGGGAAACCTGAACAAGCTTAGTAAATCCATCAAAAAATCATCAAAAAACTTATAAAAACTAAAGATATGAAAAAAATTATTCTACTACTCACTCTCACCGGCTTAAGCCTTTCAGGCATTATGGCGCAAGCCGACACTACTGCACAACCAACCGTCACACAGCAAGACGCCATTGCTTTTGACGATGGCTCGTCAAGCATCTTGGGCGATTTTCTTGATTTTGTAGTAAACAAGAGTAAAAAGAAAGAAAAGAAAGAAAGCTATAAAGGCTGGGATGCTAAAGCATACGCCGGATTTGGCTTTGTAGCCGGTAAGTTGAAAAACAGTGATGCACGTATAGCTCACGGGGCATCTTATAGCGTTGATTTTGGGGTTAAAACTATTTACCGGATATCGGGGATTTACGCCCTGACTTTTAATACAGGTTTTATGCACAACCGTTATAAGATTGTAGATGGCTTGTCCAATAATCTTACAGGAAATTTCATACCCGCTACGCCCACTAATTTTGTGGTTAACAGCGAGCGTTTCCGTACTTGGGGACTCAGCTTGAGCTTTGGCAACCGGTTCAATTTTCGCAAAACCCGACACACCGGCAATTATTTAGAACTAAGTGTTTACGGAAGTTACACCTATAGTCGGAATTATATTACATCCTACGAGGGCGAAAATAATGCATCGGCTACGGTATTTTATAAGAACAACAACTTATTTCTTCCATTTGAAGCCGGCGGACAGGTCAACCTCGGCTTTCATTGGTTTAATGTGTGGGGGCGCTATCGTTTCACCAACTGGTTCGATTCTGCCCAAACCAATGTGAAGTTGCCTCGCTTTGTTATCGGGATTGGGGTTATTACGCTGTGACGAGTAACGACCTGTTATTCATTGTTCATTATTAATTATTCATTATAAAATGCTTATCTTTGCTTCCGATGTCAAGCAAAGAGATTAATATATCCGTATCGCCCGAAACAGCGGCTGATGAGAAACTGCTCAGGCAAGCAGCGGCGAAAGCAGCCGGCTGTCCCGAAAGCGCTATGACTCATTTGCGGCTGCTTCGCCGTTCCATTGACGCCCGTCGCGGGACTCCGCTGCTGCAGTTGAAACTACAGGTATATACCGGCGATGCAAGTCCGCCGCTGCCTCCTGTTTTCAATTATCAAAATGTAACAGGAAAGCCGCCGGTCATCATAGTAGGCGCAGGTCCCGCAGGCTTATTTGCCGCCCTCAAACTATTGGAAAAAGGACTGAAACCGATCATCATCGAACGGGGAAAATCGGTCAAAGAACGTAAATACGATATTGCCAAACTTACGCGCGAACACTTGGTCAATCCAAACTCTAATTGGTGTTTCGGCGAGGGCGGCGCCGGTACTTATTCCGACGGGAAATTATATACACGTTCCAACAAACGCGGCAATATTGAACACATCCTTCAACAACTCGTACTGCATGGCGCTCACCCTGATATTTTAATTGATACCCACGCCCATATTGGCACCGACCAACTACCGCACATCATCGCCAATATCCGAAAAACCATTACGACACATGGCGGCGAATATTATTTCGATACACAGGTTAACGATTTGATGGTGAACAACGGTAAAGTGTTTGGCGTGAAAACCGTTGATGGAACGAGCTTTGAGGGTATATCTGTTATTTTAGCTGCCGGACACTCTGCCCGTGATATTTATGAACTTTTCAACCGGCAAGGTTGGGCGCTTGAAGCCAAGCCTTTCGCCATGGGTGTGCGCGTTGAACATCCGCAAGCGCTAATTAACCACATACAGTATCGTGGATATAAGGGAACAGCGGCATCGCTGCTGCCTGCTGCGGCTTATAGCTTAGCTGCGCAAGTTGCCGGACGCGGTGTGTTTTCCTTTTGCATGTGCCCCGGCGGTATTATGGTTCCTGCTGCCACTGCTGCCGGCGAAGTAGTGGTGAACGGCATGTCAAACTCACAACGCAACTCGCCTTACGCTAATGCAGGTATTGTGGTACAAGTCAACCCTGCCGATTATGCCGGCGGCGACGTACTTGAGGGCTTGTATTTTCAACAGGAAATAGAGCGCCGCATGTTTGCCGCAGCCAACAACAGTCAACGAGCGCCGGCACAGCGGATGTCCGATTTTATGAATAAAAAAGCTGCTGCATCAATACTAAAAACATC
>Ga0209737_10001247_pt1 | contig 18603 bp, 12 predicted proteins | sample TergutCu122P3_FD_187284 | JGI IMG/M metagenome (GOLD analysis project Ga0209737, IMG submission 187284) | Cubitermes ugandensis P3 segment gut microbial communities from Kakamega Forest, Kenya - Cu122 P3 (SPAdes) (version 2) | ecosystem: Host-associated > Arthropoda: Insects > Digestive system...
CCTGCCGGGAGGCGGGCTGCAACCGAAACAAGCATAAAAAAACCTTCGACGAAGTCGACTGCACCCCTGGACCCCCGCTTTCGCGGGGGCGACGCAGAGAGAGCCGGGAGACGAAAAACCCTGCCCGGAGGGCGAAAAAACCCTTCGACGGAGTCGACCCTCCAAGCAACCCCGCCGGAGGCGAAAAAACCCTCTTCGACGAAGTCGACCCTCCCCTCCCCTCCCCCCTTCCCCCCCAAAAAAACAGCAGGGCAACAAGTGCCCTGCCATTCCTTTTCCCTCAAAAAAGAAGGCGCCTATTTTCCCTTGGGCGCTTTCTCTGCCTTGGGCGTTTTGGCCGTGGACGCAGGAAGCTCTGGCTCCTTGATGAAGTCCGTCGGAATCTCCCCTGTCAACGCATTTAAGAAGGCGACAATGTCTTGGACTTCCGCCTCCGTCACCGTCTTGTTGAGTTGGTACTCGGCCATCATCTTCACGGCGTCTTCCAGCGTAGCCATTTGGCCATCGTGGCCATAAGGCGCTGTCTTGGCGACATTCAGCAAGGTGGGGACTTTGAAGAAATGGTCCTGCTCCGGGTTTTTCGTAACGGCCCCTTGCCCCTTGTCTTTGAGGCCTGGCCAGGGCTTTTGGTCTCCCAGTTTCTTAAACATAAGGCCACCGACGCCCGGGCCCGTATGGCAAGCGGTACAGCCCACTGTTGCGAAAGTTTCAACGCCGCGCTGCTCTGCTTCCGTCAGGGCTTTGGTGTCGCCCGCAAGGAATTTATGGAAGCGCGTGGGCGTAATGAGGCGGCGCTCAAAAGCGCCAATGGCCTTGCCGACATTCTCCTTGGAAATGGGCTTGGCCTCGCCGGGGAAGGCTTTTTTGAAGGCTTCGACATAGCCGGGCATGGACTCCAGTGTGTCGAGGACGCGTTTCTCGTTGGGCATGGCCATTTCCACAGGGTTTAAAATGGGCCCCCAGGCTTGCGCTTCAACGGTTGGCTCGCGCCCATCCCAGAATTGAGCCAGTTGGATGGAGGCATTATAAACGGTGGAGGAGTTGCGGTCCCCGAGTTTCCCGCGGTGTCCTGCGCTGAGGACTTTGTTGTCGACGCCGAAGTTGGCCAAGTCATGGCAGGTATTGCAGCTGATGTCGTGGGCCTTGGAGAGGCGTTTGTCATAAAAAAGCATGCGGCCTAAGTTGACCAAGTCCTCAGAGAGTTTGGCGCCCTCTTTGACAAAGAAGTCCATGTCCTCTTTCGCCTGAAAATTCATCAACGTAAACTCGCCGATGATGGGCTCAGCCTGGGCCGCAGGCGCAGCAGCAGGAGGAGGAGGCGCAGACAGCGGCTTCGGAGAAGACGAAGGCTCCTTGGCTTTGTCTGGACAGGCAAAAAGTGCGGTTGCAGCAAAAACAATCAACATCAACTTACGCACAGGAGAGATTCCTTTCTGGGTAGAATGTGAAGAAAGAAAACAGGGTTATTTTTTTAACATCCTTGGATTGGGACACCTTGGCAAGCGCTATTGCAGAAATTTCTCCACAAGCCCTCAAATGTCTTCTGAATAAGCCGTCCACCTCAGCTGGCGCAGCCGCTGCGGACCCACACTCACAACATGTGGATTCAGCAGGTTTTTGCCGTTGTTTTCCCAAAGGACGAGGGACCAGGCGGCCGCATTTTCCGCCAAGCGCACCTTGGCCAGCCTTTTCCCGTCGGGAGACCAGAGCGCCTCTAAGACAGTCGGCTCAAAGTTTTGGCTGCATTTTGGCTCAGCCAAGCTGACAAGCTGCAAGCGTCCATTCCCCAGCAGCAAAAGCCAGTCATTCGCGGGGGAAAAGAGCATGGCCGTAGCTTTGGAAAGGCCGGAGGTTTCGCAGCCGCCCACCGGAAGGGGCACAGAGGAAGGCCTCAAAGACAGGAGACTCAAAGCGGGGCCTTCCTGGAGGAGGGCCAGCCAAGAGGGAGCGTAGGCAGCAAACCCCAGTAGGGAATGGCTGCTGCTCGACAGGAGGGGGTTTCGAGTCCCCCCCAGGGAGCTCCACCCGAAGGAATAGAGTTGAAGCGGAAAGAGGTACTCCAGGCTGGCGACGAAATAGAGGGTGCCCCCCACCCAATGCAAAGGCCCCAAAGCCCCCCACTCGGGGGTGTGGCCCATCGCCTCCCCGGGGTGTAGCGCCTCTAGGCAAGCGGAAGGCTCCGCGGTTGCCACCACCCAAATGCCGGCGCGCATGTCGCCCCCTCTCAGAAGCGCGCGTACAGCCAAAGCCGAGCTGTCAGGAGACCAGGCAAAGTCCAGTACATGGACGCTGCTGTCCGCAAGGCCGCATTTCTCCAGAGAAAGCCTCTGCGGACTCTCGTTGGCGCGGACAGACCAGAACAACAGGCCCTGGTTGCTCTCATTCTCCAGGAGAAAGGCCAGCCCGCGGCTGTCCTTCGCAAAAGAAATTTTCTGAGGCACACCGCTTCCCGTTTGCAAAGAGCGCGTTGTGTTGTGTGCCGTATGCACCACCTCATAGCGCGTCTCTGAAGTGGCCAGCATGGCGGCCCAACGCTTTCCGTCGGGGCTGACATCCCAAAACACCAGGGGGGAGGAAAGGGAAAAAGGCGTCTGCAAAGAGGGCTCCGGCAAATAGCGGTACAAGGTGGAGCTGGAGTCCGCGCCATCTTCTATCCACCAGAGGGCGGAAGTGGGTTTGGCGCCCCCTTCTCCTGGGGTGCCCCCGCCTTCCCCGGGGCGGGCGTTGGGGTTTCCGCCCAGGCATATGCCAAAGGAGCAAATGTGCCCTCCGCTGCAACGCATGCATGTTTCGCCTCCCATGCCACAAGCCTCCAGGGTGTTTCCCTCCTGGCACACGCCTTCGCTGTTGCAACAACCCTGGCACCCCCCCGCGTTGCATGTTGGGCTCTGACAAGCACTGAAGAAGGTTGTGCTGAACGCCAGAAACAAGCACATACAGAAGGGCACAGAGAAACGCATCCAACTCATGTATTCAAAATAACGCCTTGAAGAAGCCTTGGCTGTGTATTTTAAAGCCCAAGCTGACATTTGAAGTTTTGAAAGAAGTTTGGAGTCGATAATGGATTTGGCTGCTCGCGCGGACTTTCTTTTGCGTACTCAGGCCGCCATGAAGGCCTGCCAAACCTCGACGATGGAAGATTGTTTGTTGGTGGAAATCCGGTTGTTGGACTTTGAGCAGTTGCTTTTGTCCCTGGGCTACAAAGCCATTGACGAGTTGCTGGCAGACATTTCAGGAAAACTGCAGGCGCATATTGCCCCGGAAGACTCGGTGACTTACTGGCATGGCGGCCGCTTTTCCACTTTGCATTCTTTTCGAAACAAGGCCGAAACCGCTTATGCGCAAACCATGGTTAAATTCGTCCTCGAAGGGTTGATGCAACCCTTTGAAGTGGAAACCATGAAGCTTCCTGTGCGCACCTGCGCAAGCTATGTGCTGTGGAGCCAGACCAAACCCAACAGCGTTGATGAATTTTTTCAACAACTCCTGGCGACGACGCGCTGGCTTCCAACGCTGGAGCACGGAGAAATTTACCCCTTCTGCGAAGTCAAAGTTTCCAAAAACCAGCAACCCACCCTCCTGGCCTCCGAGTTAAGAAGTGCATTGGCCGCCAAAAACCAGCTGCACATTTTCTACCAACCCATCTTCTCCATCCGGACGGGCCTCCTCCTGGGGTTTGAGGGCTTGTCTCGCTGGAAACACCCCAAGCTGGGTTTTATTCCTCCTTCGGAATTTATTCCCGTGGCTGAAAACAGCGGGCTCATTGACGAGGTGGCTGTTTTTGGTTTTCAAACCATGTGCAGACAATGCCGACACTGGAAGGAGGCGCTTGGGAAAACACCTTCGCTGTCCTTTAACTTGAGCGGGCAACAGATGGGCTCTTTGAAGCTTGCGGAGGTTTTTTTTCAACTCCTGCAAGAGCACTCTCTGAGTGGAAAACAATTCAAAGTGGAGATTACGGAAAGCTCTCTGGTGCGAAACACTGAGCGTGCGCGCAAGGTGATGGCGCAAGTCATGCGGCGCGGGTTGGAGATTAGCATTGATGACTTTGGAACGGGCTACTCTTCGCTGAGCCTTTTGCGCAACATTCCCTTCCACATTCTCAAAATCGACAAGTCCTTCGTCTCTCAAATGACATATGACGACAGAAACGTGGCCATTGTCCGGATGATTGTGGATTTGGTGAAAGCTTTCCGTCGCATCTGCATTGCCGAGGGGGTTGAAACGCAAGAGCAGGCGCAGCTTTTGGAGGCCATCGGTGTGGACTATGCACAAGGCTATTATTATGGAAAGCCCACCCCCACCGAAGAGGCTACCCAAATATTAAAGCAAAGCGACTTGTGCTTTCCGGACACACTTGGGAACAAAAGAAAGTTACGCTAGACCGCTTCTACGTTGAGTTGATTTGCCCTTATCGTCGCCCCTGCAAAAGCTTCGGGGCCAGGAAGGAAGCACTTGCACCTCTTCCCGTCGCCCCTGCGGAAGCAGGGGTCCAGACTGTGGGCAACTTCCCGTCGCCCCCGCGAAAGCGGGGGTCCAGGAGTGCAGTCGAAACTCTATTGACTTTATTTCCTTTAACCCCGCAGCTCTGGACCCCTGCTTTCGCAGGGGCGACGGGAATGAGGGCGTTGCCGTACACCACGCAGCTGCAGAGCTCCGCTTTCGCGGGGGCGACGAGAAAAAAAGACTCACTTCAACCCAAAACAGTCTAAACCGCTTTGAGTGCCTCGTTTGCTGCAAACTCCTCTGGCTGCTTGCCTGCTGAGCGCTGTCATTGCCCTTCTGGCCGCCTTGGTGGCTTTGGCTTTGGGGGCAGAGAAGGTGGACTTGCGTCAGCTGGCAGACAAGTCCAGTGTGGATGCGGACATTGTTTTTTCCATGCGGCTTCCGCGCGTCATTCTCGCCGGCCTGGTGGGGATGGGGCTTTCCATCTCAGGAGCGGTTTTGCAGGCTTCTTTGCGAAACCCTCTGGCGGACCCCTTCATCCTGGGGGTTTCCGGAGGGGCCGCCCTGGGGGCAAGTGTAGCCATGTCCCTGGGTATATCCAGCGTAGGTTTTTTGTCCGGCTCTTCCTTGTTGGCCCTGGTGGGGGCCCTGTTGGCCACCCTCTTCATTCTCTGGCTCAGCCCCCGGGTGGGGGCGGGCTCTTCCATTCTCCTGGCCGGCGTCATGTTCAACGCTTGTGCGATGGCGCTCATTGCGGTGATACGCGCTTTGACGAAGCCCGCAACACTGGGGGAGTTGCTGCTTTGGCTTTCGGGTGTGCTTGGCGAGCAGGCCCCTGAAGCGCTGTGGGGGCTGGCGGCAGCGCAGCTGGTGAGTTTTGGGTTGTTGTGGGCTTTGGCCAACAAGCTCAACGCGCTCAGCCTGGGAGACGAGGACGCCCACAGCTTGGGCATCAACGTACGCCGTCTGCACCGCTGGCTTTATTTCCTATGCTCGCTGTCCGTGGCTTTTGCGGTGGCTTTGTCGGGGCTCATCGGCTTTGTAGGGCTGTTGGTTCCACACCTGGTCCGACGTTTGTCCGGCCCGGACATGCGCAAGCTGCTGCCGGCCTGCGCAGGCCTGGGCGCGGCCTTTCTCATTTTGGCAGACATGCTCAGCCGGCTCATGTTTCGCCTTGTACACACAGAGCTGCCCGTAGGCGCCCTCACCGCCCTCCTGGGAGGCCCCCTGTTTTTCATCCTCTGGATAAAAAAACCTTCCTGAAGGGTCTTTTCGTTCCCTGGCGGCTGAAGGCTGCAGCGGGCGGCGGGTCGCCGCCCCTACACATTTCTATAGGCGTTTGTCCAGGGAATGTAGGGGCGGAAACCTTCCGCCCGTTCCTCCCTCCAGCCCTCCCTTCCGTCAGCAAGCTCCACTGGAGCTTGCTCATCGCGCAGCGCCTCACCCCCTTGAGGGGGCTGGGGGGTGAGCAATACAGCGTTCAGCTGAGGACAAAAAGACCCTTCAGGGCGTGAGAAGGAATTTTTTCAGGCCCTCATAGACTGTGGCAATGGACTCCAAACTCGCGTACTCGTTTTGCTGGTGGGCCTGTGCGGTTTCCCCGGGGCCGAAGTTAACGGCCTCAATCCCGAGGGAGGAGAGGCGGCCGACATCCGTCCAGGCCTGTTTTGGCTGGGCGGGAAGCCCCGTATCCCGAAGAAGTTTTCGAAACAGAGGGTTGTCCGTGCACACCTTTCCCGGGGGAGAAGCATCCGTCATCCGAAGAAGGCCATAGGGGCTTAGGAGTGTGTGCATTTCGCCGAAGGCTTCGTCGATGGTTTTGCCAGGGGCGAAGCGGTGGTTGAGGTTTAACTCAAAGCGCTCGGGAATGACATTGAGCGCCTTGCCTGCGCGCGCCCAGGTAGCCGATACGACTTCGCGGAAGACATGGCCGTCCACATTCACATCGCGGGGTTTTTGGGCCGCAAGCATGTTGAGCAGCGGGCCAGCTGCATGGATGGCGTTTTCGCCCTGCCAGGGACGGGCCGAATGCGCGGCTTTGCCTTGCAGGACAAGAGACAGGTGCATGCTGCCCATGCAGCCAAGCATGATGGTCTGGTCTGTAGGCTCCAGCGCAATGCCAAAAGCCATGGCGCGCAAAGCGGGCAGGCTTTCCATAATGGGCCCTAAGCCGTTTTGCTCATAGCTGCCCTCTTCGGCCTCATAAAAAACCCAAATAGGGTTGAAGGGCAATGTCTTGTGCTTCAATTCCATGGCCAACCCCATCATCACCGCCAGGCCGGACTTCATGTCCGTGGAGCCTCTGCCCCATACTTTGCCGCCCTCAATGCGAAAGGCCGCCCCTTGCGGGTGCTCCGGCACCGTATCCAGGTGTCCAAAAAAACCAATGCTCGGACACGCGCTCTCCAGACGGCCGACGACGAGGGAGTGGCCAATGCGCACCACTTCCTCCGGCGGGAAATGCTGGCATGCCCACCCCTGTACATAGTCGGCAATCTGCTTCTCCTCTCCCGTTGGACTGGGAATTTTGCACAACGTCAAACTCAGCCTGGCCAGCTCTTCGACTTTCATGTCCTTGCCTTTTTCATGTCCTTGCTTTCCGGTTTACCGGCGTTTTCATTTTACAGCACTCAGGAGGCTTTGGCCTCTTTTGGGGCGGTTTTTTTCCGAAACCGGGGGCGGAAACTCATCTGGAGCGAAAGAAAGCAAAAGGTTTGCGAGGCGAAGGAGGAAGCGGCTCTTCCTTCAACTCCAGAGGGAGGGAGGCCATATGGGCGATGGCCTGTGCCAGCGGGAGGAGGCGCTCCTGAGCATAGGACTCTGGCGCAAATACGTCGGGGCCTTGCAGGCATGTGCCGTCCTTGAGTTGGACGATGAGCTCACACATGGCGCGGTTGCTTCTGCGCTCTGCGCCCGCAGGGTGGTAGGTATGCAAGACTACGGCCTGGACTTCCTGCAGCGCATAGCCGCGCACTTTGGCCGCATACGCCTTGCAGAAGTCCCGAGGGACAGCGAGCCCCCACAGGGTTTTTTGTTGCATGTCCACCTCCAGGCGAATGCCCCCGAGGGCATGCCGGAGGGCGCGCACCACCCCCAGGAGGCCCAGCGCTGCCACCCCTGAAAACAAGGCCACCAGTGGCCACGTCAACCAAGCCGTATCCCAGAGGTTGGCATAAATGCTCATGACGAGCGCAAGGGCGATCAGCAAAGCCATCACCGTAACGAGGGTTTGACGGCCAACCTCTTTGAAAAGGGCTTGCGGGCGCTTTTTGACGCACAGCCGCGCAGCGCTGTACTTATCAAGCAACCACTCTCCCCAAAGAGAATGTTGCGGCTTAAGTTCGGTAGACTCAGCAGGTTCCATAAAGCTCTTCCCCCGATGGGGTGAATTTTTGCCGACTTTGTCGAACCTCCCCCCCTTTGTCGAAGGGTTTTTTCCCAAAGGGGGCCATTCAAACCAGACCGGTTTCAATTTGACATGATATCGAGGCGGGCGAGCCAGTATTTCTGGAAATACAGTCGCGATGGGAGTGCACTTCAGTGCATGACCTGAGCGAAACCGGAGCCCAAACGGAGCGGAGGGAAACATTTGAGAAAGCATGCTTTCTCAAATGTTTCTCGGAGCGGAGTAGACGAGCGAAGCGAGTCTCACGAAGAGATCATGTCAAAGTGGAACCGGTCTAATAAGGAAGCGGCGGCTTTCTAAGGCCAACCACTTTGAGCAAGGCCTCGTCGAGGGATTGTCTTTGCAGAGGTTTTGTCAGGTACTCGTCCATGCCAGCCTGAATGCACGCTTCGTTGTCCCCCTTCATGGCGTTGGCCGTCAGGGCGATGATGGGCAGGTAGGTGCCCTTGTGTTTTTCGCGCAAGCGAATTTCCTGGGTGGCAGCAATGCCGTCCATTTCAGGCATTTGTACGTCCATGATGACGACATGAAAGGCCTCCTCTTCCGCAGCGCGAACGGCTTCAAGGCCATTGGCAACCAAAGTCACCTTGTGGCCCTGTTTTTCGAGCAGGGCGCGCGCCAGTTTTGCGTTGATGGGGTTGTCTTCCGCGACGAGGATGTGGATGGGGCTTAGCCGCTCCTGGGTTATAGGTTTGGGTGTTTTGGGAGCAAGCGCCGTCTCGTCCGGCATTCCAAACATTTGGCGCAACGTCATTTCCATGGCGTGGCGAAACACCGGCTTCAAAATGGAGAATTCCTGTTGCAAGGAGAGGGTGGACTTCCGAAGCCGAAGGTGCCGCAAAAGGAGGACAAGCGGAAAAGAGGGGTTGTTTTTTTCCAGCCACTGCAAGAATGCGTGGTGAGCGTTGATGTTGTCGACAATGGCGAAGTCAAAAGCGTGTGGGTTGTCTGTTTTTTGAAAAAGGCAGATGGCTTCAATGGAGGTATTCACCAGATGGACTTCCACGCCCCACTGCTCAAGCATGCGCTTTAAAACCCAGCGTGTCGTCAGGTTGTTTTCGAGAAGCAGGCAGCTTTTGTTTGCAAAGAGTTTGGAATTCGTCTGTGCTTTTTGGGAAAGCCCGAGTGGGAGGCTGACACGAAAGCAGGTGCCCACATTCATTTCAGAAGTGACAGAAATGTTCCCCCCGAGTTTTTCGGCCAGCTGCTTCGTAATGGTGAGCCCAAGTCCCGTTCCCCCGAAGCGGCGCGTAATAGAGCCGTCCGCCTGAATGAAAGCATCAAAAATGGTGGCCAGCTTGGCTTTTGGAATTCCAACGCCGGTGTCGCTGACAGAGATGGAAAGCATTTTTTGGCTGCCTTCCTGAATGGCGTTTGCCTGGACAAAGACTTCGCCTTGGCTGGTAAATTTGATGGAGTTTGCAATGAGGTTGGTGAGAATTTGACGAAGCCTCGTTGGATCGCTAACAATTTTTTCAGGGGTGCCAGGAGCAATTTCAAGAATGAGCTCCAGGTTTTTTTCGCGGGCCCTGTGAGAGAGGCTGTTGATGGTTTCACTCAAAATATGTTCCAGCGACATGGGGATGGATTCGATGTCGAGTTTATCGGCTTCAATTTTCGACAAATCCAAAATGTCGGCGATGATGGACAGGAGGTTTTGCCCGGCGGTTTTCGCGGTATATAAATAGTCGCTTTGCTCCTTGGACAAAGGCGTAGAAAGCGCCAAATCAATCATCCCCAGGACGCCGTTGATGGGGGTGCGGATTTCATGGCTCATGTTGGCGAGGAATTGGCTTTTGGCCCTGGAAGCCAGGAGGGCGGATTCGCGGGCATTGATGAGCTCATGCTGAAACCGCTTGCTTTGGGTAATGTCGCGAATCAGCGCGAGGAATTGGCCTTTGCCCAGCGGTGTAATCCGCACCTCAACATCCATAGGGGGGTGGTTTTCTTCCTCAAGGTGGTACTCGAAGAGCCCCAGGTTTTTGTTTTCGCCCAGACTCAGAAGTGCAGAGACAAATTCTGCGGAGGCATGGGGGGGCAAGGTTTTTCCGAAGCGGTCTCCCACCTGGAGGTTGAGGATACGTCTTTCGGTGGTGGGGTTAAGACACTCCAAGACGGTGCCGTCCATGGACAGACGTACCAACATATCCGGCAGCGCTTGGATGATGGAATAGAGTTGTTGTTTGTTGTCCTCCGCCTCCGTAATGTCAACGCAGGTACACAACAGCGCTTCCTGGCCGGCATAATGAATTCTTCTGCGGCTGCTCAAAATGTTGCGCGCTTTGCTTCCGGGAAGCTGGAGTTGATGTCGGAAATTGTCCAGGAGGCGAGCATCCAGCATAGGCTCCAAAGCATTTGTATGGGTTTTCAAATAGGCAAGAAAGTCTTCGCGGCCCGTATGTGGCCCGGCCGTCTCTGCATAAAACCCGACCAGGTTTTGAAAAGCGTCGTTGTGAAAAAGCAGGTTTCCTGTCTCAAAGTTTTTAACAACAACAGGCACCGGCAAGGCGTTGAGCACCTCATCAATCTGATAGGATTTTTTCTCGCGGTCATGGTCATTGCTGTCTCTGACAGTGCCGACAAAAGAAATGAGCTCGCCTTTGGCATTTAAGAAAGGCGCGCCTTTGACTTGAAACCAACCCAGCTGGTTATCAGAAAGCTGAAGCCGGCAGGAGAGGTTAAACCCCTGGTGCTTTGCCTGGGCATGGCGGATTTGCAGAAACATTTTGATGCGGTCTGCAGGATAAATGCGCTGTGGCCACAAGGAGGCCTGCGACAAGGAAGTGGCCTGCATCATATTGAGCAACATGGCATTGGCAAAGAGCACCTGGCCATCGGCCGAAATTTCAAAGACGCCCAAGGGGGAATAGGCGGCAAAGGTTTCAAACCTGTCTTTGTAGGCGAAGTTTTCGGGAGGGTCCGCCAAGTCCGTCTGCGCGCTGATGAGGATTTTGGAGGCCAGGCGCGCCATGGAGACGGGGCAGGTGCCTTCCTCGTTGGGCAGGGGCAGGTGCCTTTGCATGGGAATGCCCTGTTGCAACAGTTGTTGCATGGGCCCAGAAAGCGCGTCCCTGACTTTGTCAAAGCGCTCAAAAAAGCGGCTCGGGGTGGAGAGCCGAAAAAGTTTCGCAAAGCCGGGGGTGGCGTCCAAAATGACATAGTCCACCAGCTGGCCCCCGGCGTTATAGGCCGGCTCCAAAAGCGCCCAGGCTTCCTCAAACTCTATATGCGGCAGGGCTTTGTTGGGCTGTTGGCATTGCCGAAGCCAAATGCGCGCGGAGGCCTTGTCCTGAGCCCAGCGGAAAATTTTTTGCACACCCGCTTCAAACAAGTGCATGGGGTTTGGCAACTCGTCCTGGCAAGCGAATACCAGGAGGCGGCGGCCCTTGCGTCCCTCATTCCGGCAGAGGCGGAGGATTTCATAGGGGTTGGTGCCCTCCCCCGCCAGGACGACGGTTACCTTTCCCAAACTTTCAAACTCCGAGAGGACTTCGGCCAAATTGGTAATGGCGACGGTGGGGGGCGTCCCCGTAATTTTCAAAGGTGGAGTCAAATGTTCCATAAACGTTCAACGCAGCGACACAGCCTCAATTAAATGTAGCGGTGGAAAGCCCGGACGCCAGCTTCTGGCATGCAGCTTGGCCAGGGGGGCGGTTTCCTTTAGAGAAATTCCCCACCCGAAGGGGGCCGGCGGAGGCTTTTTCACTTCGGGGTTGACCTTTGGGGGGCCTTTGGGCATACCCTGGCAGTCCGCCCAGGTAGCTCAGTCGGTAGAGCAGAGGACTGAAAATCCTCGTGTCGGTGGTTCGATTCCGCCCCTGGGCAATCCGACAATTGGGTTGGAGGCATTTGCCGCGCTACAACCCTCTCCTTGCCGCTAAGCAACAGGCCGGGCATTGCCACCACCCTACTGCCAAACAGTACGACAGGAAAAACACTGCCCGCCAAAGACATCCGACACCGAGAAAAGATAAATAAAAAAATTTGCAGCGCCTGAGCAACTTTTGAATGTACGGACAGAGAATCTATCCAAAGAAAACATTCTCATTTCCGCGAGGGGGGCTTCACATTGAAAACAAGCTAAACGTGCCTACAAAAGCGGGGGACAGCATTTCCAAGCATCGCCAAAGCCAACAAAGAAGGCCGCCGCCACGCAGCCTGCCAAGCCCTCTGTCATTTTAAAAAACCGCAAAAGCCGAACTCCTCTAGAGCGCGCGCTCAAGCAGTCCACCTCATGTGCTTAACAACGCATCCTCCATGGACAAGACGCAACCCGTCTGCCCAAACATCTTATTTTATTGAAAACACCACTCAGTACCCATGCAACAAATGCAACAAAAAAAGAAATGCCCACACCAACCCACCACAGGAGAAAACAATGAAAGTCGCTAGTGTGAAGACCCAACATGCCCTCGTAAAACCTGAGAAACCAGCAGCCGTCAAAACAGAAAGTAAGCCGAAGATACCGGAGCACTGGCGGAAGATGAGTTGTGAAGACTATGCAAGCAAGCTGAACGGGATGACGCGGGGGCAACTGATGCAGGAGATGAAGGCGCTGGAGAAAGCGCTGTCTTCGGGGGTAGAGTTTCCTGGGCGTGATGCGGTGGCGCAGAAATTGGACTTGGTAAAAAAGGAGTTGAACAGCCGCAGCTGGGGCGTAGACAGCTTTGTCCAGGACATATCGCGCCTAAGAACACAAAACGAATGTGCGACAATGTCAACGGCTGAGTTGCAGACAGAATTGGCTGAGCTTTATGCCCAACGCGACTCTGAGAAAGAGATTGCAAAACTCGCCAGAGAATTGGGGTTTGAAGGCACAAGCCAGTTTGACTCCAACTATGACAAAGACTCGCCCATGGAGCAGAGGATAGGTGCCATTGAGATGGAGTTGACCAGGCGCGGCGAGCCTTTGAAGGCGCCGGAGAAACCGGAAATACCGGAGCACTGGGTGAAGATGAGTCGTGAAGACTATGCAAGCCAGCTGAACGGGATGACGCGGGGGCAACTGAAGCAGGAGATGGAGGCGCTGACGCAAGCTCTGTCTTCAGGGGTAGCGTTTCCTGGGCGTGATGCGGTGGCGCAGAAATTGGACTTGGTAAAAAAGGAGTTGAACAGCCGAGGCGAGGGCTTGGAAGGCTTTGTCCAGGACATACCGCGTGTGGTGATGCAAAACCACTATGCGAGAATGCCAACAGCTGAGTTGCAGGCAGAATTGGCTGGGCTCTATGCCCAACGCGACTCTGAGAAAGAGGTTGTAAGTCGCGCCAGGGAATTGGGCCTTACGGGCACAAACCAGTTTGACTCCAACTATGACCAAGACTCGCTCATGGAGCAGAGGATTGGCGCCATTGAAGCGGAATTGACCAGTCGTGGCGAGCCTTTGAAGGCGCCGGAGAAACCGGAGGCGCCAGAAAAGCCACAGCCACCGGCAGAGCCGACTTATGAAGAGAAGTGGGCCAATGCAGTTAGGCAGTTGAATGCGCATTTCGACTTGCTTGACACCGCCGCCGGGATAGGCGGGAGAGACGGCATCATCGGCCGTGCGGATTTGGAGGCGGCTGTGCAGAATCCGGGTTTGCCCCAAGAGCTGCGCGATGCCTGCCAATTCCTGCTCGACAATCCAGCCGTTTTTAACCGGCTTGACGTCGCCGCGGGCATCGGCCGTGTCGATGGGAGGATTGGCAGGGCTGACGTGGCAAGGGCCTTGTCTGAGCTTGAAAACACGAAGTCTTTGCCAAACAAGCTGCCCTACTTCATGAGCGCCTAGACCGGTTTAGGGTTGAAGTGAGCCTGGCGAGCCCCACAGTTTTCGAGCAGATTCCTGCGGCCCGGACTTCGGACCCCGCAGGCGTGCCCAAGGCACGTCGAGGACGGCCGAAGGAGGAAGCGCGGGAAGATGCCGAAAAATGTGGGGCGTAGCGGCTCACTTCAACCCTAAACCGGTCTAGACCGGCCTAGGGGGGGCCGGAGGAAAACCCTTCGCTCCCCCTAGGGAAGCAGTCTAAACCGGTTTAAAAAGGCCTCTCCCGCGCCGCCTGTACAATGCGCTCAAGCAGGCGCTTGTCGAAATATTGAAGCTTGGACTCTCCTTGGCGCGCCTTCACGTTTTCCGGGGTTTCTAGGTAGCCCAAATAGTTGTTGGCAATGGACAGGCTGCGCCCCAGCCCCGCTTCCTCTAGGGAGAGGGCGGCTTCCCCGCTTACCTCAAAGGGCAGCGCTACCAACTGCAGGCCGCCTAAGCCCAACAACGACAGCTCCGCGCGCGGGGGAATGCCCTGGCACAGGAGGTTGTTGGCCGGAGCGCGCAAAAACCGGGGTACAAGGCGCGAGCTGTCCATGGCCGGCAAGGCAAAACGGATGCGCGCGTGGTGGATGGGGGGCGCCTTCTGCGTCGCCGGGGCCGGGGGCCAGGCCTGCAAATGCCCATGCAGCTTTTGCGCAAAACTGCGCGGCGTCGCCTCCGGAAGTACAATGCGCGCATTGGCTACGGCGGAGGGCCATACCAGGGTGAGGCCGCGGCCGGCTTCCTCTTCCAGGTGGGCCAACTCCCCGGGAAAGTCCGGGTTTAACTCGGTGGCAGAAGCCCTTACCAGGGTGGGGTGGGCGGACAACACCACAATTTGGGCGAGGGGGGTTTGGGCGAGTTCTCCTTCTCCTGCTCCTGCTTCTGCTTCTGCCTCCCAGCGAAGGCGCAGAAGGCGCCTGTCTACCACCGTCCCCGAGCGGGGCTGCGTCCACGCCTCCAAAGTCGTCTCCTCCCAGGCAAAGCGCGCAGGCCTCACATTTTGTTTGGCCTCCTCCACCGCCTGCAGGCAGGCTTTTAACACCGCTTGGTACTGGGCCTCGTTAAAACGCCCCATGGCGGCCAGCTGCGCCTGCCAGCGCTCGTCAAAACCGCCGATGGAGCTGTGGCTGTGTACCGGCAACAACACCACCTCTCCTGTTTGCTTTCTCACCTCCTCCACAAAGGCCTCGGAAACCAGCAACACATCCAAAGACAGCAGACTCAAGGACAGGCTGCCGGACTTCAACACAATGGCACGCGCATACAGCGGCAAACTCTGCCCCGTGGCCTTAGCCCGTACAGGGCCATAGCCCGCCACCGTGACAGGCCACTGGGGAATGAGAATTTCAGCTTTGGCTGCGCCGACTTCCAGCGGGGCCTGGCTTGTTTGATAGAAAAGAAGCTTGGGCGCCTCCTCCTTGCCATGGGGGCACAGCGGCAGGGAGGCCAGGGCATAAATGCCCCCCAGAAGCAGCAGGAGCCCTATCCACACGCGGTGGTTTTGGAGGCGGTTGTTGATAGAGCGCGGCATAAGCGGTTGGATACTCCAGGCCTAATATTACGGCTTATTGGACGCAATAGCTCGTCTCTCGTTGATGAAAAGAGGAGGCGACTTAAAAGCTGTGCAGGCAGCTGTGGCGGCTTTTGCCCAAAGAGACTAAAGGGGGGAGCCATGTGCGGAATTTTTGGAATTGCTGGCCACAAAGAAGCTGCCCACCTCACCTATTTGGGGATGCATGCCCTGCAGCACCGGGGGCAACAGTCCGCGGGGATGGTGGTGTGGGAGGAAGCACAAATACGCGAAGTTGTCCGCAGGGGCCTGGTGGTAGAAGCCTTCGACAGCCAGGCTTTGCACTATTTGGGGGGCGGCCTCACCGTAGGCCATGTACGCTACCCGAAGCGGGAGAGGCGGGCTTTGCAAAGCGCACAGCCCTTGTGCGTCACCTATGCGAAGGGCCCTCTGGGGGTGGCGATGGACGGAGCCTTCGTCAACTACGAGGAGGTACGCCGCCAACTGGAGGAGAAGGGGGCCATTTTCCAATCCGAAACGGATGCGGAAGCCGTCATGCATTTGGTAGCGCATGCAAAAGCGGCAACCGTGGAGGCCTCGCTGGCGCAGGCGCTTGGGCACCTTCGAGGCGGCTATGCCATGTTGTTGCTTGCGGAAGGAAAGCTTTTGGCCACGAGGGATGTGCACGGCATACGCCCTCTGGTATTGGGCAAGCGCGACGGCATTTGGGTGGTGGCTTCAGAAACCACGGCCCTGGGTTTGATAGAGGCCAGCTTTGTACGGGAGGTGGAGCCCGGAGAAATATGCATTTTGCAAGGAGAGCATTTGGAGAGTTGCTTTCCGTTTGCAAACAACAGTCCGCTTGCAAAACCCAGGCGGGCCTGCTGCGCTTTTGAGCACATTTATTTTGCGCGCCTGGACTCTGAAATGTTTGGCCGCTCCGTGCACGAGGCCCGAAAACGCATGGGGGCGGCCTTGGCCAAAATCCACCCGGTGCTGGCGGACGTCGTCATTCCCGTCCCGGACTCCGGCGTTGCAGCCGCCATCGGCTATGCACAAGCTGCGCAAATTCCCTATGAGCAGGGACTCATTCGCAGCCACTATGTGGGAAGGACTTTTATTGAGCCACAGCAAAGCATTCGAAACTTCGGCGTCAAACTCAAGCTGTCGGCCGTGCGCTCCGTTTTGGATGGCAAGCGCGTCGTCGTGGTGGACGACTCCATCATCCGCGGGACAACCTCAAAGAAAATTGTAGCGCTCTTGCGCTCTGTGGGCGCCAAGGAAATCCACCTGCGCATTGCCAGCCCCCCCGTGGAGTGGCCTTGCTGTTATGGCATTGACACACCCTCGCGCGCGGAACTCATTTCCGCCTCGCACAGCCTTGAGGAAATCAGCACGCACATTGGCGTGGACACGCTGGCTTTTTTGTCGCCTGCGGGCTTTAAAGAGGCCATGCACCCGGCCGATGGTTTTTGTGACGCCTGCGTTTCGGGGCGTTACCCCACCCAGCTGACTTAGACCGCTTCCACTTTGACATGATCTCTTCGTTGGGCTCCGGTTCCGCTCAGGTCACGCACTTGAGTGCGCTCCCATCGCGAAATCCTCGCCCGCCTCGACCTCATGTCAAATTGAAACCGGTCTAAGAAATGGGAAGAGAAGCCAAAACCCCATTGGGGGGAGACAAGAGCCTGGGTTCCGGTTAGCCTCAGCACATGACGCCCACGGAAATTCTTGTTTCACGCCTTCTGGAGCCGGAAGCCAAAGAGTTGAAACTTACCTTGGTTGTCGGCAAGTCCGGCCTCTGGCGCCCCATCGCCGACTCGCGCATTCAAAAACCCGGCCTGGCGCTGACGGGTTTGGACGAGGTTTTGCACCCCTCCCATGTCCAAATTTTTGGAACCACGGAATTAAGCTACCTCAAAACCCTGAGCGCCTCCGAGCAGGAAAAAGCCCTCCAAACCCTCTGGAAGGCCGAAGTCTCCTGCATCATCGCCACCAAGGGCATGTCCATTCCCGCCTCCTTGCGCAAGGGTTGCTCCAAAGCCCGCCTCCCGCTTTTTAAGACGCCGCTGCCCTCCGCGCAGTTGATTGCTCAAATCCAGGCATTCCTTGAGGAGGCGCTTTCGGCAACCGGCAGCATACACGGCGTGCTTTTGGACATTTATGGCGTAGGCGTCCTGCTGGTGGGAGAAAGCGGCATAGGCAAAAGCGAGCTGGCGCTGGACTTGGTAAGCCTGGGGCACCGCCTCGTCGCGGACGACATGGTGCTTTTGCGCAGGCGCCGCGAGGGCAGCGTCTACGGCCATGTCAGCGAGCGGCTGATGCACCACATTGAAATCCGCGGCCTCGGAATTATCAACATTAAGGACTTGTTTGGCGTCTCCTCGGTGCGGCTGCGCAAAAAAATTGACTTGGTCATCGAGCTCAAGGAGTGGGGCAACCACAACGAGTTTGACCGCCTGGGGACGGAGGAAAAAACACGGCGGCTTTTGGGCATTTCGCTGCCGGAAATTGCTTTGCCTGTACGCACTGGCCGGAATTTGAGCACCATCATTGAGGTGGCCGCGCGCAACCACTTGCTCAAACTCCAGGGACACCACTCCGCCAAGGAGTTTGTCAAAAACCTCCGCAAGCGCATTTTGAAACCCAGGCCTTCGGCAGAAAATACGCTCCCGACGGCGCTGGACAGCGCGGATGAGGAGCCCATTGTTTAGGGAGAGCCGCCCGTTGTGCGCCATATTCCGCTACAACTAGTTGTTATTGCTGCCGAATTCTATATTCATCCCCCGCACACCGCCTGGATGTCTTCGGACATATCCTTGCAACCACTGGTCCAAGTCTCTGCTGATTTTTTCGCAATCCGCGGCGTTGTTGCTGTCTGCAAGTCTTTTTCGATAATTATTCATCTCGTCTTGGATTGTTCTCCAGACTGCTCTGTCGTCTCTAAATTGACTGAGGAGTTGCTGAAGATAGATTGTGATTTTGTTCATCACGGAATTCTTCCAAGTGTCTAAATCCCCATGGCAGTTCGCTGGTATCATTCTCAGATTCAAAGCAGATGGCTGGGTTGGATTTTTGGGCAGTTCCCGTCCTTCGTTTTTCGGCCTCCATGGTGGCTGGCGTTTTGCTTTGGCGGCGGGCGGATGAGGATGCCCAAAAGAACCCCCAGCCCCACCAATGCCGTATATGCCAAGCCTCTCAGGAATGTATGTCCTTGCTTCATTTGAGTACCTCCTCTTTCAGGTAGGGGCCCCCACCACCGCTTTCTTTTTTTAGAACAGGCGCCGCCCCCCGGGCAAGCAATTGAAAGGGTTGGTAACTCTGGGAGGCGGCGGGGGGTTGTTGGAGTGCGGGGGGGAGGGTCGACTCCGTCGAAGGGTTGTTTCGCCCTCCGGGTAGGGTTTTTCGCCTCACGGCTCTCTCTGCGTCGCCCCCGCGAAAGCGGGGGTCCAGGGG
>Ga0209737_10001248_pt1 | contig 18582 bp, 19 predicted proteins | sample TergutCu122P3_FD_187284 | JGI IMG/M metagenome (GOLD analysis project Ga0209737, IMG submission 187284) | Cubitermes ugandensis P3 segment gut microbial communities from Kakamega Forest, Kenya - Cu122 P3 (SPAdes) (version 2) | ecosystem: Host-associated > Arthropoda: Insects > Digestive system...
GGAAAATTTTCTTATAATTTCTTCAAAAATATAACCCATTTCAATATTGCTAACTTTATCAGGGTGCAATTCAGCTTTTTCACTATTAAATTCCTGTAATATTAAATAAAGTAAATCAATATCAGCTAGTTTACCTAATTGTCTTTCAAACTCAAACTTTTCCATTATATCTTTAACTTCTTCCGAGAAACCATTTATATAATTTATAAAATTCGCTTTTATATTATCTGGATCAGCAAGTAATTTTTGAAAATCAAACTTACTAATATTATATATTCCTTGTTTAGTAGTATTTTTAAGTAGTTTATCAACAGGAGGAGTTATTATTGAATATTCCCCAGCTACCTTTAATACTTTTTCTTTTGTATCTTTTAGGACGCTATCAAATCGTTTTAAAACTGTAAAAGGTAATATTACCTCTCCATATTCGTGGGGTTTATAATCTCCTTGTAATTTATCAGCTATGCTCCATATTAAACTTGCCTTATTATCAATTTTACTTCTGTCCATACTACTTACCGCCTTTTTTTATTTCTAACTCTTTAGACTTATTTTTCGATGTTATTTCTAAATTGTCCGTACTTGATAATTTAACTGATTTATCTTTTTCAATATAAAAAGCAACCTTATCACCACTATCAATACCCAATAATTCTCTTATTTCTTTTGGTACAGTAATTTGCCCTTTTTTAGAAATTTTTGCTTCTTTTACTTTCATTGCTACCATCCTAATCTTTACTTTCTTTACTTTATTGTATCATTTTTTTAGTAAAATGCCTACAATTTTTCAATTTTCGTTATAAATACTTGTCTAATTTCGATAATCGAGCTAACATGTCATATACCAAAGAAAAGGATGTGAATTTAATGATAAGAACTAATCTTGAAGATTATACGGAAGAAGAATTCGAAAATATTGTTATTCCTCATGAAGAAAACTTCAATAAATATATTGAAAAATATATATTACCTGAGTTAGTATCGTTTGGTATAGCGTCAGGTTATGAAAGAAGCGCTATATGGACCGGATCTTTAAAACAGCACTATAATAGCCTTAAAGACAGAATCCCAATATTTAACGAAGATTACGATCAAGTAATTAAAGATATTAAAAATCTATTAGAAATTAAATATTCGTTGTTAATAACTAATGATGATCCATTAGAAATTAAAAAAATTGAATACTAATTATTATAGGCGACAATTAGGGCGACAAAAAGTGGACAAAGGGTGGAAAATTGTCCACCCTTCTATTTTTTAATAGCTTACACTTTCCAAAAAACTCACGTGAGAAAACAAATTGTGTGAATGGCGGAAGGGTGTGGGTTTCACCTTTAAGAATGTGTTTCAAGTAGTTAAAGAGGGGGGATTATTTTAAGCATCAGTAGCTTAAAAAGGAAGATCATTTTCTTTAACAAAATCTTCTCTTTCTCTTCTATTCTGATAATATAAATATGGATCTATACCTTTCTCTGAATCTGAATCTTTTTCTCCATCTATATCTGGTGGAATATTTTCCTCTAAATTTCCACCCTTTAATCTTAATTGGACTTGTTTTTTAAAAGCACCTTTACTTCTCTCACCTACCATATTCTCTAGGTTTGTAAGAATTATTGCGCCATCATCATGTATTTTTATAAGTCCCATTTGTTTGAATAAATCCATTGCTTCATTAACTATTTTTAATCTAAATTTTAAATCTTTTGCTAAAAATTCATTGGTGCATGGTTCTTTTATATCACCAATATCCCTAATTAACACTCCATCTGTTTTAATAGATCTTGAACATAATGCTAAATATAATAATGTGTAATCATTTCCGTTCTTACGATCTCTTAACCATTCGATGTGATCTTTTCTAAAAAAATCTTCAGTTAGCATATACCAATAGAATTTAGTGTGATCATAAGATGCCATAATTAATCCCTCTTAATTGCTACTGAAACTTTCTTTAAGAAGTTAATATCAATTTTATAATAGTCAATTACTTTTTGCATAGGAACTAATCTATTAGGTAGAGTATAACCTGATTCATTTATTTCTTTTTCTATTAGGTTTTTTATTAATCTTGCTTTATTAATACCAACACTGCCTATTTTCATTATGTCATCAACAGTTGCCCATTGATGGTTTACTGCATCTAACAGCTCTACAGCTGTCATCTTAGCTGTAGCCATTATATTTCTCCTTTTCTATTCTTTTTTGTTTTGAAACTTGGTAAGGTTTCGATAGCACTATCATTATTAAATAAAACATCTTCATAATTCACTTGATATAAATCCAAAATTCTATTTAACGTTTTCTGATCAGGTGAGGTTTTATTATTTTCATAATTCCTTAATGTCTCCTTACCGATCTTAAGTTTTTTTGATGCTTCTTCTATAGTTAATCTCGAATTAACTCGAAGCGCTCTTAAAGTAACTTTCACTCTTTTTGCCTCCTTTCTAATATGGAAAAACAAGCCTTACAGCTTGCCAAAATCCCTATATTATTACAGTAACATATCTATTACATATTTCTTAAAAAAATCGTGCGACAAATCATTACAATAAAATACCCTAATATATTATAAAAAAGTATTAATTTGTCGGGCGAATTACCTTGATTACTGTGTTTTTTTACGGTAATGTTATGTTAGTGTAGGTCTTTATTAAAGGCACCAAAAAAGCTTATTGTTCTAGCAATAAGCCAACCAATTGGATACACTATCGAAACCTTACCAAGTTTCAAAACAAGATATTCGAAATATAATGTTTTATTGTGCTTTCCGAAATTATTATAGCACCAATTTCTAGCACATATCAACGATTTATGTCGAAAGACTAACGATTTTCTTAATTTTTTTAGAAAATCGAAAGAAAGGTGATTATAAAATGGCTATCTATAAAGCTAAAGACAAAACAAAAGATGGTAAACAATGGTTTTTCAGAGTAAGTTATATTGATTTATATGGTAATAGAAAACTATTTAAATCAAAGAAGTTTCTAAATAAAAAAGAAGCTCAAGATGCTGAAGTAAAATATTTATTTAATCAAAGTCAAAGAAGCAACGAAGTCCAAAGTGATATTACCTTTGAAGAATTAATATCTTTATTTATAGATTATAAAAAAGATAAAGTAAGAATTACTACTATGAAAGGTTATCTTAATAATAATAGATATTTAGAATCTTTCTATAAAGTTAAATTAAAAGATTTTACGATCCAACAGTTCGAAGCTTGGAAGAAGGATCTTAATTTAAAAAATATGTCCACCATTTATAAAAATGATATTTATAAGTATCTGAAGCAATTATTAAATTATGCTTCCAAATGGTACGATTTTAATTTTAAAAATGTTTATGAAAAAATGACTAACTTCACCAATCCAAACGAAAGAAAAAAAGAAATGTTATTTTTCACTTATGAGGAGTTTCAAAGATTTATAGCAGTAGAAGATGATATCAGATTTAAATGCTTATTTGAAACTCTTTATTATTGTGGTTTAAGACGTGGTGAAGCTAGAGGTTTAACTTGGGCTGATATTGATTTTAGTAAAAAGACTTTATCTGTTAATAAACAAATATGCTCCCTTTATTCAGGCACACACTTCCAATTTACCGATCCTAAAACAAAAAGTAGCATTAGGACTATACCACTGCCTAAAGTCCTTTGTGATGATCTAATATTGCTTAAAGAACAAGCAAAGAAAGTATATGGCTTTACTGATAAATATTTTATCTTTGGTGATGCTTTTCCCGTTGGTAATAATACAATGATGGATCACAAAAACATGAACTGCTTAAAGGCAGGTTTGCACCAGATAAGACTTCATGACTTCAGACATAGCTGTGCATCTCTTTTAATCAACAATGGTGCCAATATAACGATTGTGGCGAGGTATTTAGGACATACAAAAATAGATGAGACACTTAATACTTATTCCCATCTATTTGTTAATGCTATGGATGATGTTATCAATGTTATTGATAATTTATAAATTATTCTTTATCCAATAACCAATCTAATACATTTATTTGTTTTATTCCGTTATGTGAAACTTTTGGAACGACATCCATTGTTAATAAGTATTTTGGATTATGATCTTTTATTGCATCTAAAGGTTTTAACTCTCTTTCCAATGTTTCATCTTCAATAGCTGTAAATGCTACTTGATAGTATTCTGTACCGTTATCACCAATAGCAATAAAATCTACTTCCACATCATTTATTTTACCGATATAGACTTCGTAACCTCTTCTTATTAATTCCAAATAAACAACATTTTCTAATATGTATCCAAAATCTACTTTTTTGTCACCTAACAAATATTGTCTAAATCCTAAATCACTAACATAATATTTATGTCCTGATCCTAAATATTGTTTTCCCTTTATATCATATCTTTCAACTTTATATATCATAAAGCTTTCTATTAAGGCGCTTAAATAGTTTTCTACTGTATTAACAGACATTTTTCTACCTTTAGAAGTTGCTGTATCAGCTATTTTAGTTGAGGAAGTAAGATTGCCTATGTTATCGAATATAAACTTAATTACACTATCCAACATTGATACATCAGCTATTTTTTTACGAGCTACAATATCTTTTAGAACAACTGAATTATAAACACCATCTAAATATGCTTGTATCTCTTTTTTTGTTTTTAATTCTAATGTATAAGGAAATGAACTGTTTGTTATATAATTATTATATTTTTTCTGTAAATCTGTATCTCCTACAGCTGATATATATTCTTTAAAGGATAAAGGCATCATTTTTATTTCAACATATCTCCCTGATAATAATGTTGCTAATTCACCAGATAAGAGATATGCATTTGATCCAGTTATATATAAATCAACATTCTTTTTAACATATAAACTATCACAAGCCTTTTCAAACTCATGTACTCTTTGAACTTCATCTAAAAATACATAATTCTTTTTATCAGGATTTAATTGTTCATTAACTAAATTATATAATTCTTTAGAATCGGTTAAGTCGGCATAGTTACCTTCTTCAAAATTTATTGAGATTATTTGTGATTTATCAACACCATTTTCTAATAAATAGTTTTGATACAATTCAAATAAAGTTGATTTCCCACATCTTCTTATACCACTAACAACTTTGATTAAGTCTTTGTCTTTAAAAGATATCAACACATTTAAATACTCTGGTCTTTGTATCATAAAAAATCATCTCCTTTTCATATAAAAAGATTATAATACAAATAACAGCAAAAGTCAATTTTGTGCAGTCAATTGCACAAAACTATCAAAAAACGACTTTTTGTGCAGTCGACAAAAATACATAATCAAATAACCATCAAATAAGAATCGGTTGTATTTATCGGTTTTCAAGATCATCCGTTGATATTTTAACAGCAATTTATCAAATAAAATTATAAAATACCCCAAAACTGTACCTAATCTGTACCTAAAAATAAAATTAAGAATATCTTAATACGATTATTCCTTTATATTACGGGCTTCTGCCACAAAAAACGGAGACTTTCGTCTCCTTCAGGGGGTTTTGGTTGATACACTCTAACATTAAAAATCGTTAGAGATATCTAGCATGATTTAACATCATGCCTAGCTTAATAATATAAGATTTGTAGGGTTTTGTCAATCAAATTTTGTGATTTTTCTTAGTTCTTCATAGTATAATAAATTCGCAACTGTAATGTAAGGAATCACATAAATTAAAATGAGTCCCAGGGTGGGAATTGCTAATAATATCCAACCAATAAAGCTAAACAGAAACTTAAAATAATCCCATTTATACCCAGTCATCATCTTTTTACTATGCTTGATACACTCCATTGAATCATTATGATCATCTGCCATTAGATAAGGTGCCATAGCATAACTTAATGCAGCAATTATTCCTGGAATAATAAATAATAATAACCATAAAAATGTAAATAGTCCAATCAAGAATGATAGTAGAATGATAACAAATGCTTTCTTATAAATTGTAAATAGTTGCTTGATATCATATGGTTCCTTACGAATAAAATTTAAAGTATATGCGTAAACTCCAAAAGATAAGGGAACCGTTGCTAAAGATATAATTGATGATAGCATTCCTGCGAAGGGACTTTCTGGATTATACGTTGCTACCCCCATTCCAGTAGTTGATGCCCCAAATATAATTCCCACCACAAATGATATTAACAGGATGACTACATATGGTTTTAGTAAATCCCATAAATGTCCTTTAATCATTTCTCTTGCTTGTTTTTTTAACGCTTTTCGATTCATAAGACCTCCTTTCTAACAGTATACATGTTTATTAACTATTAATCAATAAACCTTACGCTATCAATTATTTGTTTCTGAGTTGGAAATTCATCAAGATGAACTAAGTTTTTATTTAAAAATTCTTCACTGTCTTTTTTACATTGCATCAGGATTTTAAAATCAGTTTTAAGATTAGCAATTTTAAAACTCATGTCCCCACTTTGTTTAACCCCAAATAAATCCCCTGTTCCTCTTAGTTCAAAATCTTTTTCACTTATATAAAAACCATCATTACTTTCAGCTAAAACCTTTAAACGTTCTGTTTCATAATCACTAATAATTATGCACTGACTTGGAATCTCATTACGACCAACTCTTCCTCTTAATTGATGCAAAGTTGCTAGCCCAAATCGCTCCGCATTAAAGATGACCATCATGGTTGCATTTTTAACATCAATCCCGACTTCAATAACGGTAGTAGATACTAATATCTTGGTTTTATTATCTTTAAAGTCTTGCATAATCTGATCTTTTTCTTTACTTTTTAGTTTGCCATGCAAAAACGCAATTGGCACTTTATGATTATATGCCTGATCAAGTTTTTGGTATAGCGTTTTAACATTTTCAAGTTCACTATCTTCAGATTCTAAGGCTAAAGGAGCAATGACATATGCTTGGTGCCCAGCTTTGATTTCTGCAAGCATTAATTCCAATGCATGCTTAATGTCTTTTTCTTTTAGTAAATGCGTTGTTATTTGATTGTTTGTTGGTTTCATCTTAATTTGAGAAATATCCATATCCCCATAGATAGTTAAGGCGAGAGTACGAGGAATTGGTGTTGCACTCAAATATAAGACATCAACTTCTTCACCTTTAGTTTGGAGATTATGACGTTGTTTAACCCCGAAACGGTGTTGTTCATCAGTAATAACCAACCCTAACCTTCTTGTTTTAATATTTTCATTTAATACTGCATGCGTACCAATAAGAATATCTATTTCTCCTTGTGCTAGTTTTTCTAATATTTCTTCTCGTTCCCTCTTTTTAGAAGAACTAGTTAAGATGGCAATCTTTAAGTTAGTATTAGTAAAAGTTTTCTTGCTGTTATTAAAATGTTGAAAGGCTAAAATTTCCGTGGGAGCCATCATGATGCCTTGATACCCCGCTAAGTAATTTATATATAAAGCAATGAAGGCAACAATGGTTTTACCACAACCAACATCACCGATTAATAGACGATTCATTCTTTTTTTAGAAACAAAATCTTTTTTTATATCTTCTATAGCTGACATCTGGTCTGTCGTTAATTTAAAAGGCAACTGGTTAATAAAACCGGATATAACATCTGTATCATATACTTTGCAAACTGATTCAATCTGACTTTTCTGTTTCTTTAAATAATTGATCTTTAACATGAATTCAAAAAATTCTTCATAGATTAATCTTAGTCTAGCTTGTTTAATATCAGTCATTGAATTTGGTAAATGAATTTTTTTTACTGCGGATAATTTATCTATAAATTTATATTTATAATCTAGGTATTCGGGAATCGGACTTGGTAAATATATATTCTTGGTTAAAGCATTACTAATTATTGATCGCAAATTACTTTTCTTTAAACCACTGATTAAGTGATAAACTGGTTCAATTTCATCTTTAATAATTGGTTTTAAACGAATATCATTTGCAATAAAAGCATTTTTTAATCGATTATATTTACCAATTAACGAGATTGTCTTCCCGATTGATAAATGGTTCTTAACAAAGGCACGATTAAAAATCGTAACACTTGTTACTTCATTACCGGTATTGAAATTAAAAGATAGTCGATTAAAATTTTTTCTAATATAAGCAATCTTTGGTTGACTTTCTACAATTCCGGTTATGACGATAATTTTATCATCATTAGCATTGCTCAAGTTAGTCGGGTGATAGTAGTTATAACGAAAAGGATAATAAGTGAGTATGTCACTAATACTATTAATATTTAGTTTATTTAAATAAGCAATTGTCTTAGGGCCTACCCCTTTTATTTCTTCTAGCATTTTATCACTCCAAAACTTTTACATTTCGTTAGAAAAAGGTTGACAAAACAACTCTTTTCCATTAGTATATAAATCACCAATTCACTTTTTAGGCGAATTGGTGCTAGTATCACACTAGCCAACCCCTTTTTATTCTTTGTGGCTGTCCAGGGGGCGGCCACATTTTTTTTATTTGTTAGCTAGTTCTTTATATGAATTATATCTTGCAATTGCAGCTTCTTTGTTTAATGTGAGTAGTTCTTCTGCTATTTTAGGGTCCTTAATCTTTAAAGCATGATATCGCACTTCTGTATCAAGCATCTCTTCATAACGTTTGAAATCAGGTTCACTAGAATCTAAATATAACTTATCATTAGTAAAACGCATTAAAGTGACATAACCAACATCTACTGCTAGTTTTTGTTGGTCATAGGCATTAACCATACCGCCTTTAATCCCTTGCTCAACACATGGAGAATATGCGATGATAATGGCTGGTCCATTATGTTCTTCAGCTTCTTTAATAGCTTTAATCGTCTGCATTGGATTTGCCCCTAAGCATATTGAAGCAACATAAACACTTGGATAGTTAGTAACGATTTTAAATAAGTCTTTTTTATGGGTTCTTTTCCCCATATTTGCAAACTCAGCAACTACTCCCATGCGACTTGATTTACTGGTTTGGCCACCAGTATTAGAATATACTTCTGTATCTAGAACTAAAATTTTAACTCTTTCATTACTTGAAAGAACATGATCTAATCCACCAAAACCAATATCATAAGCCCAACCATCTCCGCCTAGGGTCCAAACACTTTTTGGTGGAACGTAATCAAGTAAGTCATCAGGTAGATACCCTTTAAGTTCTTCTTTAAAAACAAGCATTTTTGGATAATCATTTTTATTTTCTTGCCAGTAAGTATTTAATGCTTTTATTTTCTTATCTTTACTATTTATTAGAATATTATCTATTCGTCTACGCATTTTATTATAGGTCTCTAAAATACCAAAACCAAACTCGGCATTATCTTCAAAAAGACTATTAGCCCATGATACTTTATACGGTGTTGATGGACAAGATGCACCATAAATACTAGAGCAACCAGTGGCATTTGCGATTACTAATCTTTCACCAACTAATTGAGTTAACAATTTAATATATGGAGTTTCACCACAACCAGCACAAGCACCAGAGAATTCAAATAACGGTTGTTTAAAGCCAATCCCCCTAATTGTATTTAAGGGGTACAGCGGATTTTGATGATTATTAAATAAATCTTCCGCTATTTTTTGCTTTTCTTCATCATATATATCTGCTTTAAAGCAACTCTTGGGGCATTTTTTGATGCAGATTCCACAACCAGTACAATCAGCTTCACTTACCGCTATATAGAAATCCTTATCTTTCTCAATCGCGTTACGGCATAATTCTGCATACTTATTACCTTTGTTAAGGAGCATTGGCCTAATAACCGCATGAGGACAAACTAAAGCACATAACCCACATTCAATACAGGTGTTTTTATTCCATTTTGGTACAAGTGTACTCATTTTTCTTTTTTCTGCAGCACTAGTTCCCCCAGGGAAAGTACCATCTGAATAAGTCTGTAATTCTTTAACCGTTAAATTTCCACCTTCACGTGCATTAATTTTTTCAATGACAGTTTTTGGTTTTTGTAAACTAAAACCTGGATTTTGATCAATTTTAATTAAGGATAGCGCTTTTTCACTTTCCTTAAGGCAGTTAATGTTAGCATTAACAATGTCATCGCCCTTTTCTTTAAATCTTTCAACAATCACTTTCGTTAGGACTTTTTCATAATCACGATACCCTAGTAACATTAATACTACTCCTTCGAGGATTAAACTAATTTTACCGGGGATTTTATTTTGACGCGCAATTGACTCGGCGTCAATAACATGAACTTTCACCTTGCGATTTACCAAAATCTTTTTAATTTCCGTTGGTAAAAAGGTATTTAATTCTTTACCGGATAAATAGGTATTAATTACTAAAGTCCCTCCGGGTTTAATATTCGAGATTAAGTCAAATTTATGGAAATACTCTGCTTTTGAAACCACAATTAGTTCTGGCTCTGATAAATAATAGGGGGCTTCGATTAAGTTTTTGGCTACTCTTAAGTGAGAAATGGTAACTCCCCCACTCTTTTTTGAATCATATTCAAAATAACCTTGAACGTATCCCTCCTTACCTAATACTTTTAAAATATCTTTGCTAGCACTAACCATCCCGTCTGAGCCAAAACCGAAGATTTTAAATTCACGGAACTTTTCACTATGTTTATACTCATGTTGTTTTAATGATGTTTTATTCAAATCATCAACAATACCTAAGGTAAAATTAGCTTTTGGTTTGTTTTTTAGCATCATAAACACATTATAAATATCACTTGGGGTAGTATTCTTACTTGATAAGCCATAACGCCCCCCAACAATATCTATCTTCCTATTTTTCAGGGTTGATAATACATCTAAATATAAAGGTTCGCCTGTACTACCCTGTTCTTTAGTACGATCCAATACCGCGATTTTAGTTACTTCTTTTGGTAAAACCTTTTCAAAATACTTCTGACTAAATGGGCGGTATAGATGAACCTCCACTAAGCCATATTCATTTTCTTGCTTATTTAAACTATCAACTACACTTTTAACTATATCACAAACTGAGCCCATGGCAATAACGACATATTTAGCTTTTGGGCTACCATAATAATTGAAAGGTTGATAATCACTTTTAATTATTTTATTTAATTTATTCATATATTCAGCAACAATATCAGGAACCTGTTCATATAGCGGACTTCTTGCTTCCATACTTTGAAAGTAGATATCTTCATTTTGAGCAGTCCCTTTAGTAATGCTTTTTCCAGAATTAAGACTACGACTACGAAAATCATTAATCTTTTGGTAAGGAATAATTTTTTCTAGATCAGAAGTATTAATCTCATTTATTTGATTTATTTCATGACTGGTGCGAAACCCATCAAAAAAATGTAAAAAGGGAATGCTGCTTTCGATTGCCGATAAATGACTAATTAAGGCTAAATTATGAGCATCTTGAACATTAGTTGAGGCTAAAATAGCAAACCCAGTGCTTCTGGTTGCATAAACATCTTGATGATCACCAAAAATACTTAAAGCATGGGTAGCCAAACTTCTAGCTGCTACGTGAATAACAGCGGGCAAACACTCTCCGGCTATTTTATACATATTAGGAATCATTAATAATAAACCTTGACTAGCGGTAAAGGTGGAGGTTAATGAGCCAGCTACTAACGCACCATGCATGGCGCCTGCTGCTCCGGCTTCACTTTGCATTTCAATTACTTTAACTTCATCATTAAAGATGTTTTGGGTGCCACTTTGACTTAATAAATCAACCTGACTGGCCATCGGACTAGATGGTGTGATAGGGTAAATAAAACTAATATCACTAAATTTATATGCCGCATTAGCACAAGCTGTACAACCATCTGTTACTTTCATATCATCACGTTCTTTCTATAGTAATTATATTATAAATAAGGTGGTTAAGCAAACAAAAACGCGGGGCTATCTCACGCGTTCAAAAAGGGTTACTTCCCCGGTTTCATACTCCAAAAAGGTAGTTTTAAATGGCTTGCTTAACTTTTCTTGAATCTCATTATACTTATCACTTATACCGATTAAAATACACTCCTTAGAAAGTCTTTTATTATAATTAGATGTTTGCTTAACATTAGTTAATACCCCATTAATAGTTAAATATTCGTCCCAAATAATGATTTCCTTCTTGTTTTCAAGCAGTGATTCTTCTTTAATAAAACGGTATTTAATATTTGGAACATGTCTAGCAACATAGTCATAAAGAAAGTATTCAGCAGGAGTTAATTTATTACTTACTAAAATATTGATTTTGGTTTTAAACAAACTGTATCCTATTTTATCGGTTAGTTTAGCCAATATTTTGATTGCTTTTGGAACATTATATATTTTGAGATTTTTTATTGTCTTACTGGGAATCGGTTCTTTGGATAATTCTTTGGTCTGATGATTATAGAGATAAACATGTCTATCAGTCATCTTTAAAGAATACATACTTTCACCTTCTTAACGCTTGATGTTTTTTTTTGGTTGCTTCCCCACCCTTAAGATGCCGGATGGTTAGATGGTTTGCTAAAATTCGCTTTACTTCTTCATAAAGGTTAAAATCAATTAAAGAAAGCCGTTTGCTTAAATCGTGATATATGGTACTCTTCCCTAAATTGAAGGCCTTGGCGGTTTCTCTAATAGTCGCATTATTTTGTAATAAGTATCTAGCTTCCATAATAATTCTTTTTTCGATATTGAACACCCCTGATTAGTTATATTTTATGAGAAAGACACTAAGATAATTCCTTAATGTCCATTTGATAGAACTCCTCAGGATTAATCGTTACCCCATTATGACATACTTCAAACAATAACATGTTTTCACTATCAGTTTTAATCTTATTAGGACCGCTGATACCAATAATATCGCCTTGTTTAATGACACTCCCAACTAAAACATGAACTTCTTTTAAACTTTGATAAGTGGTAGTTAAGTTGTTTTTATGCTTAACCGTAACAATATTCCCCATGACTTCGTCAACAGCAACGTCTTCTACTGTTCCATCCATTACACAGACTACATCAAACTGAGCATCATTTGCATATAAAATCCCCGTGTTTTGCATGTATGTATTAGCATATAAAAACAGTGAGTTCTCTTGAATTTTAGCATCTGCATTCATATCATAATAGTTTTTAACAATTACCACACTTTCCGTTAGAAAAGGTTTAATAATTTTTGGTTCAACTTGGTTAACAACCGGGTAATCTTCTCCTATTATGCCACGATAAACATATGATAAGTTATCATATGGGATGGCTTCTTTTAGGACTTTACCTACTAAATAAAGACTGACAACAACTGCGCCTAATGCAATGAGATAAACACTAATTACCACCCAACTTTTTAATTTATATTTTGGTTTCATACTTACACCTTCCTAATAAAAGTGTGAGTATTTTTTTGTTTTTTATACTAGATATTTTCTACTATTGAGTTATTATAGTAATGACTTAGAATTTCAATGTATGTATACCCCTCTTTGGCCATTCCATTGGCCCCATATTGGCTCATCCCCACCCCGTGGCCATAACCACGGGTGGTAATAACAAATATATTACCTATTTCGGTAATACGAAAATCAGTGGAACGCAACCCTAATTTATGCCGAAAATCAACCCCTGAAAAGTCTTTGCCATTGATTCTAATTTTTATTACATGATTGGTGTGACTACGATCAATCGAATCAATTTCGATGGTTGAATCTGAAAGTTTTAAGGCTTTTAATATCTCCTTGGCGGTATATTTCTTTTCAACTTCAAAATTGTTGAGTAAATTATTATCCCATTTTGATTCAGTACCAGTGAAAGTAGTATCACGAAAAACGGTTTGGGAATCTTCAGTGTAACCATTACTCATCGCAAAATAGTATGTTCTCAACACCTTGCCATCTCTTTTAACCACTTGATTTTTAGTCTCTAAGACGGCACTAGTAACTCGATTTAAATATAGGGCATAATTACTACCCCATTTGTTCTGCATTTCTATTTTTGTTAAAAAGACCTGATCACTAACTGACGAACCAATATCAATTAAATTATTTTTTAACTGATAAGCAGCATAACTACGCGCTGCCACGGCTTGAGCTTTTAATGCTTCTTCAGCAAATAAAGCTGGCATCTCCCCTGCTACAACACCAATTACATAATCTTCTAAATCTAAACCTAAATCTTTATCTTTAACATAAACAATAATTGATGGATTGGTTTCTTCAACCAAAAAAATAGTTTTGTCTTTTACTACAAAACTAATAACCACGATTGGTAATAAAAAAATAATGACTAAGATGATTTTTTTAATTGGGGACCTCCTTATATTAAACGTGATGCATCCATAAATGCCATTAAAAAGCTAGCTAATAAATACCCCATAATTAAGCTTATTATCATGGTGAAAATCCTAGCTTCCCAAAGATGATTTTTTTTAAAAAACCCGTTGTAATTAATCCCTGATAATGTAAAACCACTTAGCAAAGTGCAAATGATGTAAAGAAATAATTTAGACATTATATTCGCCTTTTTCGTATTTAGAAATTTTATCAATGCGGCGAAAATGTCTTTCTTCATTGCTAAAATGGGTAGTCAGAAACACATCGATCATTTTAAGTAATTCATTGATATTAGTTTTGATTCCTAATGCCATGACATTGGCATTATTGTGTTCCCTAGCTAGTATTGCTTCATTAACGTTGGTAATATGAGCACATCTTACTCCCAAAACTTTATTGGCAGCAATAGACATGCCAATCCCGGTACCACATAATAATATCCCATGTGTAGCATCACCATTTTTAATTGCTTCCCCTACTTTTAATGCAAAATCAGAATAATCATCAAGTGGATTGTTATTAGGACTATAGTCAATAATCTCATAATTCTTACTAATCAAATATTTTTTTATCTCATTTTTAATTGTTTCTCCATTATGGTCTGTAGCTAAAGCAATTTTCAATTTATATCACCAAGAATATAATATCACTTATTATTCGCTTTTTCAAATCAAAAATTACACAAAATATGTTGTTTATTGCTGCCCCAATGAATTGATGATATAATTATTTTGTGGTGAAGTGAAGTGAATAAAATCAGTTCGGTTAAGTTTTGGCAAGAGATTAAACGCGCTAGAAAAATAAGGTATTATTGTATTGGTGCCTTTGTAGTTCCTGCCTTAATTTTTGGAATCTGGGGTTTTATTGAGGGGCAACGTGATTTAGGGACTCCGACCTATTTGGCCGATGTGCTTAAAGCCGAGGAATATGCCTATATTGACGTTGATGATATTCCGTACTTGTTTGGCGAAAATGATACTAATAAGCTATACTTCATCTGGGATACTAACGATAATTTCTATATCGTTGATCTTACTAAAAAGCTGTATGAAAAGTTAGAAAATAATCCACAAAAAGATACAATTAGACTTGTTGGCACTTCTAAAACCATTACTAATGAAATCAAAAATGTTGCCATTAAAGTATATAACCGAGATAAATCAGAAGAAATGCCAGCCATGACGAAAGATAATTTCAACGAAATGCTTGGTCGCCAGTATTTAAATGCCAGAGAAGATTTAACTAATCAATGGGTTTTTTATGGCCTTAGTTTTGTTTTTTTAGCTTTTGTCCTTTCCTTCTATCTAGCTCATTGGTTTATTGAAAGAAAGATTAGAAGAGTTATTGATAACTTACCACAAAGTGAAGCCGACTTAATCACGTTTGAAGTTGAAAGTGATAAAACTATTACCTTTCCAAAAAACAATCTTTTTCTAACTGAAAACTATATTATTTCTTTAGGTAATAGTTTAGATATTATTAAATATATGGATATTGCTTGGATATACCATACTGATATTAGGCAAAATGGGGTCTTATCTGCTCGTAGAGTTGATATAATATGTAAAGATAGCACCCACAAATGGATTCCAGTGATGCCATATGGTAAAAACCGTAATGCCCATTTAGATATTATTCAGATAATTGCCGAAAAGCAACCAGAGGTATTAGTAGGTTATACGAATGACAATCAAAAGATAATTAACGAAACTGTTCATAAAAAAGCTAAGAATAAATCTTAGCTATTTTTTTCATTTAATTTAAATTTTTTATTAAATTTCTCAACTGCTCCAGTTTTTTTGTGTTTACCTATTGTATTTGTATAAAACGGATGACAATTATTACAAACTTCTACCAAATGAGCCTCCTTATTGGATAAAGTCTCAAATGAAGCACCACATGCACAAGTAACTACACACTTTTTTGATTCTGGATGAATTCCCTTTTTCATGATTATCTCCTTCCGCCATAACTAATTATTAGTTATAGTAATTCGCTACTAGATAGTATATCATAAACTATCTATTTTGCAACTAATTTTCATCATCTACTATTTTAATATTTGCCCCAACAGTTGAGAGTTTCTCAACAATTTTTTCATAGCCACGCAGTAAGTGCTCAATATTGGAAATCACTGTTGTCCCTTCGGCTATCATGCCAGCTACTAACATAGCAGCCCCTGCTCTTAAGTCGGTAGCAACCACTGTACGTCCTTTTAAAGGGGTTGGACCATTGACTATTGCACTGCGATCAAATAATTTAATCTTTGCACCCATAGCATTTAAATGTTTAATATGACGCATACGATTTTCAAAAATTGTTTCCTCAAATAAACACTCACCATTACACTGAGTAAGTAACGTACTCATCGGTTGCCCCAAATCAGTGGGAAAACCAGGGTATACAAGGGTTTTTACATTAACAGGATTAAGTCTCTTTACCCGATTAATAACTAGAGAGGAACCAACTACTTCAAACCTACAACCAATTTCCTTTAATTTAGTTAATACTGAACCTAAATGCTCTTTAATTATACCTTCAATTTTAAGATTTTTCCCTAGTAAAGCTCCAATAATTAAGTAGGTTCCAGCTTCAATTCGGTCTGGTATAACTTCAACGATGCCATCCCCTAATGTCTCTACGCCTTCTATGGTTATTTCACTAGTTCCAGCTCCATATACCTTAGCTCCCATCGTTGATAAAAAAGAAGCAACATTGACAATTTCTGGTTCTTTTGCAGCATTAAAAATTCTGGTAGTTCCCTTAGCTCTAACTGCGGCAAACATCAAGTTTATTGTTGCTCCAACACTAGCAAAATCCAAGAAAATATCATTGCCAACTAATTTTTTGGCCTTGATAACATAATTATTATCGGTAATTGTTACTTTGGCCCCCAGTTTCTCGAATCCTGCCAAATGTAAATCAATTGGTCTTGCGCCAATCGAGCATCCTCCAGGATAAGATATTTCTGCTAGATGGTATTTAGTTAATAAAACTCCCATAAAATAGTAGGAAGCTCTAATCTTTTCTGCGTATTCTGCAGGAATAATCCCATTTTTACTTGCAGTATTATCAACCGTTAGTACTTCGTTTTCAAAGGTTATTTTAGCACCCAAAATTTCCATCATTTCTATTAAGAGATGGACATCACTAATATCGGGAACATTATAAATAATACTCTTACCATTAGTTAACATTGCAGCTGGCAATAAAGCAACGCTGCTGTTTTTAGCACCACCAATTTTAATGGCACCAGTCAATTCCTTTTTTCCATGAATAATTAATTTTTTCATCTTTATTTATTTTCCTCTTTTTTCATTAATTAAATTTACATTTTTACTATATATTCATTTTCTTATAAAGTCAAATAAAAGACCAGAAATGTTCAAATAGGTTTACAATTGCCAGAATCCATAGGATAAAAGAACCTAATAAGACGGCTCTTTCTTTAAGCAAATGAATTGTATATTCACCAATTAATAAACCTAAGTAAGTGATTATTCCACTGAAGAACGAAAAACTTATCGGTGCCAGATAAATATAATCAGTAAGACTTTGAAGACCAAGACCAATTGAGAAACTATCAACACTAACACAGAAAGCAATAATTACATACTTTAATGGCGAAAAATTGATTGTCTGTGCACCATCATTTCTTTTTAAAAACAGGATAATCCCTAAATAGAAAAATACAACAATCATCAGGATATCAACATTTATTTCAATTATTCTAAAGAGTTTTTCACCTAAAAACACACCCAAATTAGGAAGAATAAAGTGTAGTCCACCAACTAGTAAGGAAAAACACACCTTATTCTTGTCACTAATACTTGTTGTTCCCATGCTAAGAGCAAGGGAAAAAGCATCCATACTTAAAGCAATACTAACTAAAAAAACACTTAACATAGGTCTCCTTGTTAAGTATATTATTTAAAATAATTAAGTATTCTTGAAATATAGAGTTGATATTCTACATCACTACTAGAGTTATCCTCGGTTAAAAAACAAAGCGGGGGAAACAATACACACCACCAATTGTCCCCTTCACCATCACCCAACATAATTACCAAAGACTCATAGTTTCCAGCCGGATATACGACTCCTCGATATGTCTTTTCCGGGAAATCATTAGTGCCAAAACTAATTTGGTAACGCATGTTTAAAGGAGTCATTATCGATGCGACGGTTGAATCAATTATGTCTAAATTTTGCTTAACGAGCTCTTCTGTAGTATTTAATGACTGCGATTCATTAACTGTTTTGCTTAAAATCTGTTCTAAAGCTGCTTTAATTTGCATTTTGGTTTGAATATCTTTTACGTTGTTACTATTAGCAATAATTCTTAATCT
>Ga0209737_10001249_pt1 | contig 18581 bp, 17 predicted proteins | sample TergutCu122P3_FD_187284 | JGI IMG/M metagenome (GOLD analysis project Ga0209737, IMG submission 187284) | Cubitermes ugandensis P3 segment gut microbial communities from Kakamega Forest, Kenya - Cu122 P3 (SPAdes) (version 2) | ecosystem: Host-associated > Arthropoda: Insects > Digestive system...
AGCCTTCCCCCGCAAGCGGGGGAAGGAGTCTGATTCTCTACCCCGCTTGCGGGGAGAAAGAGACCGATTCCCTCCCCCGCTTGCGGGGAGAAAGAGACCGATTCCCTCCTCCGCTTGCGGGGGAGGGTTAGGGTGGGGGTAGCAGCGCAGAACGTAACTAAATCGAAACCGCCATAACGAAAGAAGCGCGGCACTGCCGCGCTTCTTTTTTGGCCCCCGCATGTGCCGTGTCTGCCGGTTTATCCTGAACCTGAGGTTCAGGGGGGTCACCTTCTTTCCGCATCAGGCTCGCCCGCGAGGGGCATGCACACCAGCGTATTATTAGTCAGCAACCTTTCTCATACATTGGTTCACGGAACTCACGGCTTCCACGAACACCGCAGGGGATTGTCCCTTATGCAAACCCACTACAGCGCCTGGTCAGAAGAGCTTTTCCTGCTGGGCCAGCACGCCTTCGATGCGTGTTTGCATGTGTCCAATTCTACGCTTCAACGTCGGCAAGTCAAACCCGCGACCGTGCAGAAGTTGTAAAAATTCGTGCGCAATGTTCAGAGCCGTCATCACCGCCAGGGTTTCGTTGCCAGCGTTCGTCTTCCTGCCCATCTCATCGAACCGCTGCCCAAGATAGGCCACCGCTTCGAGCAGGCTCTCACGTTCGCGCGGAGGGCACGCAACCTGGTATTCCTTGCCCAGGAGGTTGATGTCGAGCGTTTCGGACTCTTTCATTTCATTTTCCTCATTGCGGCAATCTGGCAAGAACGGCTTCGAGCTTTTCGGTGGCAAGACCGATCTTGCTCGTGAGCTGGCGGTTTTCGGCTTCGAGTCGGGACTGATGCGCACGCAATTCGCGGTTCTCGTCATGGAGCGCCGCATACATGCTGATGAGCTGTTCCAGTTGCGCTTCGAGACGATTGAGTTCGGCGTCCATTTCCATCCCCTTAACCTTGCACCTGGGTGACATCGCGCACCGCGCCGGTGTCCGCCGAGGTGGTGAGCGCCGCGTAAGCCTGGAGCGCCGCCGAGACGGGGCGTTCGCGCCCGGCAGGTTTCCATGCCGCGCTGCCCCGCGATAGCATCGCCGCCCTGCGGCGGGCGAGTTCTTCATCGGCAATCGCCAGATGGATGCGGCGTCCGGGAATGTCGATTTCGATCCTGTCGCCGTTCTCGATCAGAGCAATCGCGCCGCCGCAGGCGGCTTCCGGCGAGGCGTGACCGATGGACAGCCCCGAGGTGCCGCCGGAGAAGCGCCCGTCGGTGAGCAGCGCGCATTGCTTGCCGAGGCCGCGCGATTTGAGGTAGCTCGTCGGGTAGAGCATTTCCTGCATGCCGGGGCCGCCTTTCGGCCCCTCAAAACGGATGACGACCACGTCCCCCGCCTGCACTGCGTTGCCGAGGATGCCTTCGACGGCATCTTCCTGACTCTCGAACACTTTCGCCGTGCCGGAAAATTTCCAGATCGATTCGTCGACCCCGGCGGTTTTGACGATGCAGCCCTTTTCGGCAATGTTGCCAAAGAGCACCGCCAATCCGCCGTCCTGGCTGAAGGCGTTGGCGCGGTCGCGGATCACGCCTCTGGCGCGGTCGATGTCGAGTTCGGGCCAGCGCTTGTCCTGGCTGAAGGCTTGCAGACTGGGCACGCCGCCGGGCGCGGCGCGGTAGAACGCGGACACAGCATCGTCAGCGGCGCGCATCACGTCCCAACGCGCAAGCGCCTCGCCCATCGTGCGGCTGTGCACGGTAGGCAGGTCGCGGTGGAGAAGTCCGGCCCGGTCGAGTTCTCCGAGAATGCCCATCACGCCTCCGGCGCGATGAACGTCTTCGATGTGAACATCGCTCGCTGCCGGGGCAACCTTGCACAGACAGGGTACGCGACGCGACAGACGGTCGACGTCCTTCATCGTGAAATCCACTCCGGCTTCGCGCGCGGCGGCAAGCAGATGCAGAACGGTGTTGGTCGAGCCGCCCATGGCCACATCGAGGCTCATCGCGTTCTCGAACGCTTCAAAACGGGCAATCGAGCGCGGCAGCACGGAAGCGTCGTCCTGCTCGTAATAGCGTTTTGCCATGTCTACGATGCGTCGGCCGCACTCACGGAAAAGCGCCTCGCGGTCGGCGTGGGTCGCCACGAGCGTGCCGTTTCCGGGCAGGGACAGGCCCAGGGCTTCGGTGAGGCAGTTCATCGAGTTGGCGGTAAACATGCCCGAGCACGAGCCGCAGGTCGGACAGGCCGAGCGTTCGACCGCCTCGACTTCTTCATCCGAGCAGTTTTTGTCGGCCGCCTTGATCATCGCGTCGATCAGATCGAGCGACACGACCTGCGTTTCCCACTTGATCTTGCCCGCTTCCATCGGGCCGCCCGAGACGAAGATTGCCGGGATGTTCAGCCTCAACGCCGCCATGAGCATGCCCGGCGTGATCTTGTCGCAGTTCGAGATGCACACCAGCGCGTCGGCCGTATGGGCGTTGGCCATGTATTCGACCGAATCGGCGATCAGGTCGCGCGAAGGGAGCGAATAGAGCATGCCGCCGTGTCCCATCGCAATGCCGTCGTCGATGGCGATGGTGTTGAATTCCCGCGCCACGCCTCCGGCGGCTTCGATTTCGCGCGCAACGAGCTGGCCGAGATCCTTCAGGTGCACATGCCCCGGCACGAACTGGGTGAAGCTGTTGGCCACAGCAATGATCGGTTTGCCGAAATCTCCATCCTTCATGCCCGTGGCGCGCCATAGCGCCCGCGCGCCCGCCATGTTGCGGCCGGAAGTGGAGATACTGGAACGGTACTGGGGCATGGAGTGCTCCGGAAAGGCGGAAAAGTGTGGATTTTAGAGCGTTTTCGGCTTAGGCGGATACGTTCTGGATTCCCGTTCAGGGAGTCGCCTCCCTCTTGAGGGAGGTGGCCCGCCGAAGGCGGGTCGGAGGGAGTAGCAGCAGTTCAGTTGCCACATTGTTCAATGATTGCGCGTATCCAAGCGTTGCTACTCCTTCCGTCACGCGCTTTGCGCGTGCCACCTTCCTCAAGAGGAAGGCAACTCCCTCCGTCACCCAGCAAAGCTGGGTGACACCTCCCTCACGAGGGAGGCTACAAAATTTGACCTACGCAAACAGCGCGCCCACACTCGCGCCGCTGTGAATGCGCTCGATGGCGGCGGCGAAAAGCGGGGCGACGGTGAGCACGGTGAGTTTGTCGAGTTGCTTTTCCGGCGCGACCTGCACGGTGTTGGTGACGACGATGGAATCAATCGACGCATCGCGCAGTCGCTCGATGGCCGGGCCGCACAGCACGCCGTGCACCGCGCCGGCATGAACGCTTTTTGCTCCGGCCGCGCGTAGCGTCTCGATGGTGGAGACCAGCGTGCCGCCCGTGGAAATTTCATCCTCGAAGATCACCGCGTCGCGCCCGCTCACTTCGCCGACGACCTGTCCCTGTTTGACCTGCGTATCGCTGATGCGGCGCTTGTCGATGATCGCCATCGGGATGCCGAGTCGCTCGGAAAAGCGCCCGACCCGCTTGGCCCCGCCCGCGTCGGTCGCCACCGCGACCATGTTCGAGAGATCGAAGCGATTCTTGAAATGCTCGGCAATGACCGGAATGGCGGTCAGATGGTCGACCGGCACGCTGAAAAACCCATGCACCTGATCGGCATGCAGATCCATCGTCAGTACGCGGTTCGCCCCGGCGGCAACGAGCATGTCGGCCATCAGCCGCCCGGTGATCGAAATCCTCGGCTTGTCCTTTTTGTCCGAGCGCGCGTAGGAGTAGTAGGGAATCACCGCCGTGATGCGCCGCGCCGATGCGCTACGCAGCGCGTCGAGCGTAATCAGCAGTTCCATGATGTGATGACTCACCGACGCACTGAAGGACTGTATGACGAACACGTCGCGTTCGCGCACGTTTTCCAGAATCTGCACATGCAGGTTGTCGTTGGAAAAGCGCGAGACTTCGAGTTGGGACAGGGGCATGCCGAGGCGGCTGCAAATCTCGCGGGCAAGCGGCTCGTTGGAGTTGCAGGCAAATACCTTGAGGGCGTTTTTGGTCATGTTGGCGCTCCGGAAAAGATTTCCGCAAAATCGTGAATCAGGAATACAGCAGGAACGGGCGGCGGCTTTCACACCAGGCTGTTTCGTCCGCCACCGCCAGCGCGTCGAAATCCGCCGGCGTGGCGGCGGGGTCGTCCACCCATTCGCGCAGCAACGGAGAGCCGTTGATGAAGTCGATGGCCAGACGGTCGTGTTCGTATTCGTAAGGAAAATCGCGCCACAGCGGATAGCCGGGTTCGATCCGGCGCAACGCCTTGAAGGCGAGCGCCATCAGCCGCCAGGGGCGGAAAGCGTCATGATGGTAGTGCGCGGCTTCGACGTGAATCTGCACGCCCGCGCACAGTTCTCCGGCGTGCTTGTGAAAGGTCGGTTCAAACCAGCATTCGCGCAGGCGGCAGCCTTCCATCCATCGAGGCGCGAGCGCGCGCATCGTGCCGAGCAGGGCGGCGGGATCAAGTCCCGGCGCGCCGAAGAGTTCCAGCGGGCGGGTCGTGCCGCGTCCTTCGGAAAGCGTCGTGCCTTCGAGCATCACGGTTCCGGCGTAGGCGCGGGCCATTGAAAGATTGGCCGCATTGGGACTGGGATTGATCCATGCGCGCTCGATCGGCCAGCCGTAGCCCGGCGCGGCATCAGGATGCCAGCCTTTCATCTGGATGACGCGGTAGTCGACGTCGAGTCCCAGGGTAGCGATGAACCAGTGCCCCAGTTCGCCCAGAGTCAGTCCGTGGCGCATCGGCAGCGCGCCTGCGCCGACGAAACTCTCCCAATCGGGGCGCAGCAGCAATCCTTCCACTGGACGGCCCGCCGGATTGGGGCGATCGAGCACCCAGACCGATTTTCCGCAACGGGCTGCTTCTTCGAGCACGTAGCGCAGGGTAGTGATGAAGGTATAGATGCGGCAGCCCAAATCCTGCAGGTCGACGAGCAGAACATCGAAACTGTCCATCATCGCCGCGCTCGGGCGGCGCACTTCGCCGTAGAGGCTGAATACGGGGATGCCGTGTATGGGGTCGATGTAGTCGGGCGACTCGACCATGTTGTCCTGCTTGTCGCCGCGCAGTCCGTGCTGAGGCCCGAACGCGGCGGACAGTTTCACGCCGGGCAGGCTCGCCAGCGCATCGAGCGCATGGACGAGTCCCTCCGTCACCGAGGCGGGGTGTGCCAGCAGCGCCACGCGACGACCCGCAAGCGGACGGGCCAGCTCCGGTTCATCGATCAGGCGTTCAAGACCGTTCAGAAATCGGGAATTCATTGTGTCACCAGTCGGGTGTCGAGCCGCAATGTCCAGCCGTCGGCATGATGAAAATCGGGGCGATCCGCCGGGTGATGGACGGCCCAGTATTCGAGGTTTCCGTCATCAAACTCGATCACTGCCGCAAGGCCGATCCGCAGAACCGGGGAGACGGGCAACAGCATGGGCGGCACTTCGACCGTGAGGGTAAGCCGGTCTTCGCTCCGGGCGCTCGTGACGGATAACGTGAGATTTTCTTCTTCAAACGCATGCCCGATTTCGCGGTAGTGCAGGAATTCGCTCGCTGCCCACTGTCCGGCGGGCGAAAAGTTGTATTCGCGGTAGTTCTCCCCGTCCGGCGCGGAAATGAACGCCTCGAAGCAGGTGTGCTCCCATAGCGGGCCGGGCGGCGGCGCATCCCTGTGCGGCACGCGCAAGGCGTTGATACAGCCTTCGAGTGCGAATTCAAAACGGAGGGCGCGGGTGGGCAAGGCGCAAACCGTAACCAGTAGCGTCGATACTTCGGACGGATGAGAGTCGAAAGGACGCAGGCCGACCGTAATGGCCGGAATCTTTGTGGTGGGCGTAGTCACATTTGCTCGATCAAATAGCCGCATGAGGCGAGTCATGATTCTGTCAGGGCGCAATTTTACCCGTTCCGGCTCCCGTTCACGCACGCAACAATCCTTCCCGGCTACCGAGCCAGCGTGTGAGTAGTTTACCGACGGCTTTCGGGTCGTCGGCAAGCAGCTCTCCGGCAACTTCCCGGGCCGGTTCGATCAAGGCGTCATCCCGTTCGAGATCGGCGTAACGCAACAATGGCAGCCCGCTCTGGCGCGCGCCGATGAATTCGCCGGGGCCGCGAATGCGCAAGTCTTCGCGGGCAATGGCAAAACCGTCGCTGTGCTCGAAGATGACCTTGAGCCGTGCGCGCGCAGTTGCCGAGAGCGGCGACTCATAGAGCAGCACGCATGAGGATTGCGCCGTGCCGCGCCCCACCCGGCCCCGCAACTGGTGCAGCTGCGCCAGACCGAAGCGCTCCGCATGTTCGATCACCATCAGGCTGGCGCGGGGCACGTCCACGCCGACTTCGATGACCGTGGTCGCGACCAGCACATGCAGCTCGCCCGTGGCAAAGGAGGCCATCGTCGCCGCTTTTTCTTCCGCCTTGAGACGACCATGAATGAGGCCGATCCGCAGTTCCGGCAGGGTGGCTGACAGGGTTTCCCAGGTTTCCAGCGCGGTTTTCAGTTGCAGGGCTTCCGATTCTTCGATCAGGGGGCACACCCAGTACGCCTGCTGGCCTTCACGGCAGGCAGCCCTCAGGCGGGCAATGACTTCCTCGCGCCGCGCCGTCGAGGCCAGATGAGTGTGAACGGGCGTGCGGCCCGGCGGCAGTTCGTCGAGCGTGGAAACGTCGAGATCGGCATAGTGGGTCATTGCCAGCGTGCGCGGAATCGGCGTCGCGGACATCATCAGCATATGGGGACGCGCACCGGCAGTCCCCTTTTCGCGCAGGGCCAGCCGCTGGCGCACGCCGAAGCGGTGCTGTTCGTCGATGACCGCCAGCGCCAGCCGGGGCAGATCGACCGGGGTTTCGATCAGGGCATGGGTTCCGACCGCGAGCAGGCATTCGCCGCTACGCAGCCGAGCAAGTTCGGCCTCCCTTTCCCGCTTTTTGCGCCCGCCCGAAAGCCATGCAATGTCGACGCCGAGCGGATCGAGCCAGGCGGCAAGTTTGCGGTAATGCTGTTCGGCAAGAATTTCGGTCGGGGCCATCAATACGGCCTGCCAGCCATTTTCCGCCGCCTGCAACATGGCAAATGCGGCGACGATGGTCTTGCCGCTGCCCACGTCGCCCTGCAAGAGCCGCTGCATCGGATGAGGCGCGGCCAGATCGGCGGCAATCTCGCCCATCACCCGTTGTTGCGCTTGAGTAAGGGCAAACGGCAGGCGTTCATGCAGCGCGCGGGTGAGCGTGCGGCGCGCGGGCAGGCACACGGCCTCATGGGTGCGGCGGGCGTTGTAGGCGCGGCGCAGCGACAACTGCTGCACGAGCAGTTCTTCAAACTTGATCCGCTGCCAGGCCGGATGCTCGCGTTCCGCCAGCAGATGCGCGTCGGCATTGGGCGGAGGGCGATGGAGCGTGTGAATGGCCTCGGCAAAGCCGGGCAGCGCCAGCCGCTGCCGGATTGCGGCGGGTAACGGCTCATCCAGAGGCACGGCCTCCAGCGCAGCATCCAGTAGGCGGCGCAGAGTCGATTGCCCAAGCCCGGCGGTCGTCGGATAGACGGGAGTCATTGCCTGCGGCAGAGGCTCGCCCTTGTCTACCAGACGCAGGCGCGGATGCACCATCTCCACCCCGAAAAAACCGCCGCGCACTTCGCCGAACAGCCTGACCCGGCGGCCGGGCGCAAGCTGTTTTTGCAGCGAGGGATAAAAGTTGATCCAGCGCGCGACGAGCTCAAAACCTGCGTCGTCACGCAGACGGGCAAGCAACTGGCGGCGTGGCCGGGTGATTTCGCATGAAAGCACCTCGGCCTCGATCTGCACGCTCATGCCGGGCTGCGCCTGCCCGATGGGCGTGAGGCGCGTTTCGTCCTCGTAACGCAGGGGCAGATGCAGAACGAGGTCTTCCGGCCGATGAATGTCGAGCCGGGCCAGCAGGCTCGCCTGCCGACTTCCTTTGGTCGGCCAGTAAGTGGCCCCGGACATTAGAGCGGTTTCAATTCAATTACATACATTTTTTACGCTGCCTGCCCCCATCCCGGCCTTCCCCCGCAAGCGGGGGAAGGAGATTTCCTCAAACCCGCCGCAAGAAGATATTCCCTCCCCCCTTTGTGGGGGAAGAAAACCGATCCCCTCCCCCGCTTGCGGGGGAGGGTTAGGGTGGGGGCTAACAGCGCAAAAACGTACATGACCAAGCCAAAACTGCTCTAGGAATCAGCCGAGGAAAAGAATGGCGTCGGCCTCGACCAGCGCGCCCCGTGGCAGTTCCTTCACGCCCACGGCGGCCCGAGCCGGGTAAGGCTCGGTAAAGTAGCGCGCCATGACCTCATTGACCTTGCCGAAATTGGCGAGATCGGTCAGATAGAGGGTTACGCGCACGACCTGCGCGAGCGTGCCATCCGCAGCCTCTGCAACCGCTTTCAGGTTTTCAAACACACGCGCGCACTGCGCCTCGAACCCCTCGACCAGTTGCCCCGACTCCGGTTCGAGGCCGATCTGGCCGGAACAATAGACGGTATCGCCAACCCTCACCGCCTGCGAATAGACGCCGATGGCAGCAGGAGCGTTGGAAGTGGAAATGATCTTGCGGCTCATGCCCGGACTCCAGATAAAAGAAAAAAGGGCGCGGGTTTTCCGCGCCCTTCGGGATGATGAATGATCACTGGCTGCGCTTCAACCGCGCACACGCAAAATGATGTCGCAACTGCCTTTATCGATCACCTTTTGCAGGCCGCGCTGCTGCCGGATGTTGATGATGACCGGCGCCATGAAGTTGGCGCGCAGACCGGCGCTCGTCGGCGCCTCGTCACCCTTGCGGATGATGACGGCCACCACGGCATCCTCCGGGCGGGACAGGAGCAACGCATTCTCCTCTTCGGTCGTGAGCGGAAATTCGTAGGTGATGCCGAGTTGCTCCGGCCCGGCGAGCGAAAACATTACGCTGGCGTCGTCCAGGCTCTGAAGCAGGAAAACCTTGCCTTCTCCGCCTTCTTCATGCAAGAGCGCAAAGCGGTGCAGGTTTGCGAACCCCGGCAATCCCATCGGAAACTCCACAACCTTATCATCGGAGACTTCAATGGCGCCCAATACCGGATTTTCAATCTTCATACAGACTCCCCCAATAGCTCGAACGGTCCGCGCGGGGACGGATTACTTTGCGCGACGCCGTGATTTCGCCTTGGGGTTTTCGTCAGCCTTCGCGGTTTTCTGCGGGGGCAACACGACTCCTTCCGCAATATTCTTCAGACGGTCACGCGCCGCCTCGGCCTCGCGCTTGTTACGAAAAGGCCCGACCATGACCCGCGACTGAACGTGGGCAGGCAGGCCGAGTGCAACGGCATTGTCGAACACCCTGCCGGTATTGTCTGTGTCATCGAACACGCCCAATTGAACAAAATACCCATCCGGCAAGGAAACGGACTTCGCGGGCGCAGCGGCAGGTTTCGGGGATTGCGTTGCCCCGTTGCCTGAGAGTTTTGTTGACCCGTTGCCTGAAGATTTCGTCGAGCCATTGCTTGAGGATTTCGTCGATCCATTGGTTTTTTTCGACGATTTCGCAGGGGTCTCGGGCGACTTCGGCGGCAAGACAGCCTGTGGCGCCGCTTCGGTTACTTCCGGTGTGACCGCGGCTTCTTCAACCACGGGAGCAGGAATTTCTACAGGCTTGTCGGCCGTCTGGGCGGTCGCATCAGGCTCCGACGCAAACGTATCGCGTTCGAGCACGAACGCGCCGGACTGCTCCGGAGCGACATTTGCAGACTCGGACGGCGGACGCGGCGGCTGACTGCTATCCCCGAACCACAATACGGCCACCAGCAACGCCAGCGCCGCCGTCACGGCCAGCCCTGCGCGCTTGAGCGCCGTCCAGCGAGGATCGGAAGAAAACGAAACCCTGCGCCGCCTCATAAAGCCTCTCCCACTGCTTGCCGTTGCCGTCCCCGCGCCGCCAGCGAAGCAACCAGGTCGGCCTCGGCGCGGGTAATGCCACAGCGCGAGGCAATCACATCGGCCATGATTCCACGGCGCGCCAGCGCCAATGCTTCATCGTACTCTGGCGACATGTCCGGCTCCTGGGTCACGGACGGAATCGATGCCTCGATTGGGGCTGTTGCCGGATTTTTCGCTTGCAGGGAGGCGATTTCTTTTTGTTGCGCCTCGACCATCTCCCGCAGAGCGCTGATTTCAAGTCGCAGGCGCTGTAGTTCCAGTTCGATGGCAAAAGAATCGAGAGGAGTTTCTTTCACACTTTCAGGCGGCGGCATATCCGATTGTTTATGTGAATAGACCGTAATGGTTGTACCGGACTTCGGTTCTCTCACCGATGCAGGTGCGTCGTAATTGAAAAAAGCGTCATCCAGATCCCTCTTTCTCGTTTCTTTCGCGGTCAGAGGAACCGTCTGCCGACGAAAACCGATACGCAGGGCGCGAAAAAACTGCCAGCCGCCATAGACCAACAGCAGCGCGATCAACCAAAAGATTAATTGCCGCATGATCCGCTACTCCATGACAAGAGAACAGGATATCAACAGTAGAGATGCTCCACCTTCCACAAGCGCTTGCGCGCCGGATATTTTGATAATACTGCTGTTTTCTCCAAAAAACAGTATGGCTTTCCTTCTTTTTTATCTGAATAGTCCCGCAAAGTATACCGTATTGACTTGCTCGAGTCTTTCGACCGGAGCGAGTCAATACGGTTCAGGAGAGCCTGCGGCGCCCCACAGACGGGGCCAGGTGTGAGTGCGACGGAAGCAGCTGTCTACCCCGCTGGGGCGGGGTTGGGGGCGGCTTCATCCGGGTTGGCGTCGTCACTGGCCTTTGGCGCAGGATCGGGCGCGGGTTTGGGCGGACGCGGCGGACGGCCGGACATGATGTCGTCGATCTGTTCAGCGTCGATGGTTTCCCACTCCAGCAGGGTCGCCGTCATTGTCTCGACCTTGGCGCGATTTTCTTCCAGGATCTTCCGCGCCAACGCGTATTGCTCGTCGATGATGCGCCGGACTTCGGCGTCGACCCGCTGCATGGTCGTTTCAGATACGTTGCGGTGCGTCGTCACCTGCCGGCCCAGGAAAATTTCGCTTTCTTCCTCGCCATAGACCATCGGCCCGAGTTCGTCGGACATGCCCCATTGCGTCACCATGCGCCGCGCCAGATCGGTGGCGCGCTGAAAGTCGTTCGATGCGCCGGTGGTCATCTGCCCCATGAAAAGCTCTTCGGCAATACGGCCGCCGAACAGCACCGCGATGGTTTGCAACAGGCGCTCCCGATCCTGACTGTAACGGTCTTCGGTCGGCAACTGCATGGTCACGCCCAGCGCGCGTCCGCGCGGAATGATGGTGACCTTGTGCACCGGGTCGGTCTTGTCGAGCATGCGCGCCACGACGGCATGCCCGGACTCGTGGTAGGCCGTATTGCGGCGCTCTTCTTCCGGCATCACCGCCGAGCGGCGCTCCGCGCCCATGATGATCTTGTCCTTGGCGCGCTCGAAGTCGTCCATGTCCACCAGACGCTTGTTGGCGCGGGCGGCGAAAAGCGCCGCCTCATTGACCAGATTGGCGAGATCGGCCCCGGCAAAACCGGGCGTGCCGCGCGCCAGCACCTGCGCGTCGACGTCGGGCGCAATGGGCACCTTGCGCATGTGAACCTTGAGAATCTGCTCGCGGCCCCGAATGTCGGGTAGCGCCACGACCACCTGACGGTCGAATCGTCCGGGACGCAGCAGCGCGGGATCGAGCACGTCGGGCCGGTTGGTGGCGGCGATGACGATCACGCCCGTCTGACCCTCGAAACCGTCCATTTCCACCAGCAACTGATTGAGCGTCTGTTCGCGCTCGTCGTTGCCTCCGCCCAGACCCGCGCCGCGCTGGCGGCCTACGGCGTCGATTTCGTCGATGAACACGATGCAGGGGGCGTGCTTCTTGGCCTGCTCGAACATGTCGCGCACCCGCGCCGCGCCTACGCCGACGAACATCTCAACGAAGTCCGAACCGGAAATGCTGAAAAACGGCACCTTGGCCTCGCCCGCGATGGCCTTGGCAAGCAGGGTCTTGCCCGTGCCGGGGGAGCCCACCATCAGCACGCCCTTGGGAATGCGTCCGCCGAGTTTTTGGAACTTGGAAGGATCGCGCAGGAATTCGACGAGCTCGCCGACTTCTTCCTTGGCCTCGTCGCAGCCGGCGACATCGGCAAAGGAGATGGAATTGGCGCTCTCATCGATCATCCGCGCCTTGCTCTTGCCGAACGAAAACGCGCCGCCCTTGCCGCCGCCCTGCATCTGGCGCATGAAGAAAACCCACACGCCGATGAGCAACAACATCGGGAACCACGACACGAACACGCTGGTGAGGAAGGACTCGTCCTTCGGCTCTGCCGCCTTCACTGCGACCCCGTAACGCATCAGATCGCTCACCATCCAGATGTCCTGAAGGCCGGGAGTGTAGATCGTGATTGGACGACCATCCTTCGTCGTCGCTTTCAACACGCGATAATTGTTATCGACGAGCACCGAAGCAATCCGTCCGGCCTTGGCCTCGTCCATGAATGCGGAATAATCCATCGACGCCGAGGATGGCGGGTAAGTATTGAGCTGATTGAACAGCGTCAGCAATACAGCGCCGATCACGACCCATAGCGCGAGATTCTTGAAAAGATTGTTCAATGCCCTTTACCTCGAAAACCCGTAACGAACGGGCGTGCAAAACAGTAAAAACAGGTGGGAATGTTTGATTCTAACGGCGATCCACATGCCCGGCAAACCGATACTCATATTGTCTTATCCACGCCGGCCGGTCTACGGCATTTGCCGCACGACGCGAACATCAACCGCGTGGTTTCTCGCCAAGCAGATAGGTCTCTGCGCTGCGGTCACGCGATGCCTTGGGCTTGCGCGTCCGCACCGTCTGAAAGCGGCGCTCCATCTCCCTGCGAAAATCCATGAACCCTTCCCCCTGGAACACCTTGACCAGAAACTTGCCATCGGGCTGAAGATGATTGACGGCAAAATCCAGCGCCAGTTCGCAGAGCATGATCGAGCGCGCCTGATCCGCCGTCGCTACACCCGATATATTGGGGGCCATATCCGAAATTACAAGATCGACCCGTCGACCTTCCAGTCGACGCTCGAATTCGGCGAGCACGGTTTCATCGGAAAAATCGCCCTGCAAAAAATCCACCCCGGCAACAGGCTCCATCGCCAGCAGGTCGAGCGCGAACACCCGCCCGCCGGTGCAGCGCTCAACAGCCACCTGACACCACGAACCCGGCGCGGCCCCGAGATCGACCACCACGATCCCGGGACGCAGCAGGCGGTCGCGCTCGTCGATTTCCATCAGCTTATAGGCGGCGCGCGCCCGGTAGCCTTCGGCATTGGCGCGACGGACGTAAGGATCGGCAAGATGCTCATGCATCCATGCCTTGCTGGTCTTGCTTCGCTTCATCGAAGGCATTCTCCGGTTTGAAACCTGATAGGCACGGGAGGAAAGTAACCTCTTCCGCTCCATGTCATCGTGCCGGATGTGGGATGTGAATTGAAGTATATCGAGTAGAATTCCATCCCTTACCGAGATTGAAACTCCAAATGCCCAAAATCGAACTCACGCCCGCCGCGCGGCAAGAATTACGCGCTCGCGCTCATGCCCTGCATCCCGTCGTCACCGTCGCCGGGAACGGCCTCACTCCCAGCGTTCTTGCCGAACTGGAATCTTCGCTCCAGGCGCACGAGCTTATCAAGGTGCGCGTCCAGGGGGCAGAGCGCGAAGAACGCGCGACGCTGCTTGCCGAAATCTGCGACCAGCTCGATGCCGCGCCCGTTCAGAGCATCGGCAACATCCTCGTCATCTGGCGTCCTGAGCGCAAGAAAGAAGCGCCGGAAAAAAAGGCTCCCACGCCCCCTAATCCTGCTACCGCCAAATCCGCTGCCGCCTTCGCCGCTGCCGCCCGCCGCGCCGCGCTTGCGAAAGCCACGTCCGAGCAGAAGCGCAGCGAAAAACCGCGCCATTACAGGAATCCTCCCCCCGGAAGCCAACCTTCGCGTTCACGTACAACGCCACGCGGCGGGCGATAAGGATACGCGATTCCCCAAGCGCGGGGGTTGCCCCTTCCCCCGCTTGGCGGGCGAGAAGGCCGGGATGGGGGCGAATGCCGCTGAATACCCCCACCCCAACCCTCCCCCGCAGCAAGCGGGGGAGGGAGTCAAGCATGTAATTCCCTTCACCCAACCCTGGGCTGATTCCTCCTTCCGTGCTTCACCACCCACCTCGCCGGTGCGGAAAGCGGACCGCCTTTTTCCCACTCGTTGATGATTTCTTCCGCCTTTTCGGGCGCTTCCCTGTACAGATCGTTGAGGTTGTTCCCCACGCTCTTTTGCACGAACCTTGAGGGATCGTCCTTCAGATTGCCCAGGATCGTCCTGAAGTCGTCGAACCGCTCCAGCGCAACGGTCAGTTTCTTTGCCCACGGCAGGCGGATACGCATCCCTTCGCTGGACAGCCGTCGGACATGGACGTTCTCATCCAGGCTCCAGTCCCGCATCACCGCCATCATTTCTGCGGGGAAAGCCACAAGCAGCGGACGGACGGCGAATTCGCCCGTGTGCCGCTTGGTGAGTTCGCGGATGAAGGCCGCCGACGCGGCGAAGTCTTCCGTGGCGCGTTTTTCCACGTAACAGGCGATGGGAGAAAGCCACCAGCCTTGCGTAAACATGCCGGTTTCCGTCTGCAACTCGGGGCCAAGCAGCGGGTGCAGCGCGGTGATATGTTGCGCGTAAGCGCCGGGCAGGCTGCGCTCGAGTGCTTGTGCGAAGAGGTCGAGCCGGGCGGAAAGCGTCTTGTCCTCAAGCTGGCCGACGAGCGTTTCCATGAAACGCGCACGCATAAACCCCGGTAAAACGGCATCGATCCGGGTTGCGAGCATGTCCACGCAAGCGTCGTCATAGTAATCCTTGAATTTTTTGGCCATTGTGTTTCCTGCCGGATGCTCTATGAGAGAGAAGAGTATTTGAACATACCAGCCCCCGCTTTTCTGGTGAAGTTTGGGCGTTTACGGGTGGGCATTCGTGGGTTGACGTGGCTGCTCACGGTTATTACAGTTGAGATATGAACGCCATCACCTTCGATACCCTCAAATACGCCAATACGCTGAAAAAGGCCGGGGTTTCGCATGAGTTGGCCGAAGCGCAGGCCGAGGCGCTTTCTGACGTTCTGGAATTGAACATCAAAGACCTTGTGACGAGAGAGTATTTGGATACGCGTCTCATCCAGCTTGAACAGCGCATGACCATCAAACTCGGGACGATGCTTACCGTCGCGGTCGGCGCAATGGTGGCTCTTACGAAGCTGCTCTGAATTTTCTCTCTTCTCAGACAGCGCTCACCCGCCCGCACCCACCATCCCCGTCACGCGAATCGTGCGCGATTCCGGCACTTCGCTGTTGGCAATGACCCGTAGCGCAGGCACGGCGCGGCGCAGGAATCTCGATAGCAGTAGCCGCAGTTGCGCGGGGACGAGCAATACCGGCGGCAGGCCGATTTCTTCCTGACGCTGGGCAAGCAGGGCAGTCTGACGCAGCAGGGTATCGGCCAGCCCCGGTTCGATCACTCCGTCGCCTCCTCCCATCGCTTGCAGCAGGATGCGCTCCAGCCCCGGTTCGAGCGCCACGACCTGCACTTCGGCATTGCCTGGGAAGAGCGTCTGGACGATGGCGCGCCCAAGCGCCTCGCGTACCCGCGAGGTGAGCTCAGTAGCGTCCTGCGTGCGCGGAGCGTATTCGGCCAGCACCTCGATGATGGTGCGCATGTCGCGGATGTTGACCTCCTCGGCAAGCAGGTTTTGGAGCACCCGCTGTACCACGGAGACCGGTAGCAGCTTGGGAACGAGGTCTTCGACGAGTTTGGGAACTTCCTTCGAGATGTGGTCGAGCAGCGCCTGGGTTTCCTGGCGGCCCAGCAGTTCAGCGGCGTTTCCGAGGATGACGTGGTTGAGGTGCGTTGCGACCACGGTGCTGGCGTCGACCACCGTGTAGCCGAGCGCATGCGCCTGTTCGCGGGTGATGCCGTCGATCCAGTACGAGGGCAGCCCAAATGCAGGATCGATGGTTTCCCGCCCGGCAAGCGGCCCCACGACCCGGCCGGGATTGATTGCCAGGAATTGACCGGGAAACGCTTCGCCTGCGCCAACTTCGACCCCCTTGAGGGTGACGCGGTAGGCGTTGGGCTTGAGTTCGAGATTGTCGCGGATGTGCACGGGCGCGGTCAGAAAACCCACGTCCTGCGCGAATTTCTTGCGCAGTCCCCGGATGCGCCGCAACAGTTCGCCGTTCTGGCTCTTGTCGACCATCGGAATCAGGCGATAACCGACTTCGAGGCCGAGCACGTCGACGGGCGCAACATCGCTCCAACTCGCTTCCTGCGCATCGGCAGCGCGCGCTTCGGCGGGCTCTTCCTGCTGCGTCGGCGCTTCCTCGCCCGTCCGGCGCTTGATGCGCATCCATGCAAGCCATCCGATTGCCGAGGCAAAGAACAGGAACACAAAATTGGGCATGCCGGGAATCAGCCCGAGCACGCCAACGATGATGGCGGTCAGCACGAGCACCTGCGCATTGGAGAAGACCTGACCAATGATCTGCGCGCCGATGTCGACATCATCATCGCCCACCCGCGAGATCACCAGACCCGCCGCCACCGAGATGATGAGCGCGGGAATCTGCGCAACCAGCCCGTCACCGATGGTGAGGATGGTGTACGCGTGGGCCGCATCGCCAATCGCCATGTCGTGCTGGATGGTGCCCACAAACAATCCACCCAGGATGTTGATGATCAAAATCAGGATGGCCGCAATGGCATCACCCCGCACGAATTTGGAAGCGCCGTCCATCGCCCCGAAGAAATCGGACTCCTGCGCAACTTCCTTGCGGCGGCGCTTGGCGGTTTTTTCGTCGATCAGGCCCGCGTTCAGATCCGCGTCGATTGCCATCTGTTTGCCCGGCATCGCGTCCAACGTGCAGCGCGCGCTCACTTCCGCGATCCGGCCCGCACCCTTGGTGATGACCACGAAATTGATGATGGTGAGAATCACGAACACCACGATGCCCACGGCCGTATTGCCGCCGACGAGAAACTGCCCGAACGCCTCGATGACCTTGCCCGCAGCATCCGGGCCGCTATGTCCGTGGAGCAGCACGATGCGGGTGGAAGCCACGTTGAGCGAGAGCCGCAACAGCGTGGTGACGAGCAGCACCGTGGGAAACGCAGAAAAATCCAGCGGCTTGCGCGTATACATCGCCACCATCATCACCATCACAGCCACCGCGATGTTGAACGTGAAGAGCACGTCCAGCAGAAACACCGGCAACGGCAGCACCATCATCGCCAGAATCATGATGATGAGAATCGGGGCCGCCAGCGCGCGCAGGTTCGCGGTTGTAAAAAACTGGCGCAGACTCAGGACGTTTTCGTTAGCCATACCGGGTCGTGTTCGTTGTTATGGGTCAGTCTTCCGGAGGCGGGCCGGGATCGAGCGCGGCGGGAACCGGCAGATCGGCGGGCGGCTGCGGCGTGGGCAGGCCGTTTTCCATCGCCTCGTTCAACTGATAGACGTAGGCCATTACCTCGGCCACTGCGGTAAAGAGCGGAGCGGGAATCGCTTCTTCCAACTCGCAATGCGCATAGAGCGCACGGGCGAGCGAGGGCGCTTCCAGCAGGGCCACGTTGTGTTCGCGGGCAATCTCCCGAATTTTCAGCGCCAGTTCGCCACGCCCCTTGGCCACGACGATCGGCGCGGACATGCGCGCCGCGTCGTAGCGCAGCGCCACCGAGAAGTGCGCGGGGTTCGTCACCACCACGTCGGCCTTCGGCACCTCGGACATCATCCGTCTGCGCGCCATCTCCCGCTGCAATGAGCGGATGCGGCCCTTGACGTGCGGGTCGCCTTCCTGTTCCTTGTTCTCGCGCTTGACCTCTTCCTTCGTCATGCGCAATTTCTTGTGGTACTGCCACAGTTGAAACGGTACATCGAAGAGCGCGAGCAGCCCGAGACTCATGACGATCAGCAGCGCGATCCAGGACACCGTGGAAGCAAAATCGCTGATTGCGGGTTGCAACGGTTCTTTCAGGAAATCGAAAAGGCGTTCGCGGTTGCGCCACAGCACCGTTGCGCCCACCCCTCCGATCAGCAATGCCTTCATGACCGCCTTCAACATCTCGGCCAGGCCATGCAGCGAAAACATGCGCTTGAAGCCCTTGAGCGGATTGAGCCGGTCGAATTTCAGGCCCAACACCTTGGGCGCGAAGAGAAGCCCCCCGAGCATCAACGGAGAAGCCAGCGCCGCCAGGATCAGCGTGAGAAAAAGCGGCATCAGCGTCAGCAAGGCGGTGCCGAGTAGGCCCTGCACCCATTCGACGATCACCATGATGTTCGTCTCGAACGCCAGATGACGATCAAAGGAAAAACCGCGCCGCATCAGTTCCAGCAGCCGCCCCCCTATCCAGCCGCCAAGCATCCAGAGAAAAAGCGCGCCCGTCACCGTCACCAGGAAGGTCTGGAGTTCGCGCGACTGCGGAACCTGCCCCTCTTCGCGAGCCTGTTGCAATCGT
>Ga0209737_10001250_pt1 | contig 18575 bp, 18 predicted proteins | sample TergutCu122P3_FD_187284 | JGI IMG/M metagenome (GOLD analysis project Ga0209737, IMG submission 187284) | Cubitermes ugandensis P3 segment gut microbial communities from Kakamega Forest, Kenya - Cu122 P3 (SPAdes) (version 2) | ecosystem: Host-associated > Arthropoda: Insects > Digestive system...
GCGGGGGATAAACCTGTGGCGTTTGTGAAGCTGGATTTCCTCAGCGTCTCCATCCTCCTTTAGTGACTCCCATGTATCTGATACACCCCATAATCGATCGCAAGATTCGTTTCGCCCTTGTAGGTTGCGGGCGCATTGCAAAAAACCATTTTGCCTCCATCCGGCAGCATGAGGCGCGGTGTGACCTCGTGGATGTCTGCGACGTTGAGCCCGACGCGCTCGCGCTCGCCGTAGAAGAGACAGGCGCCGTAGGGCATCGCAGAATTGAAGACATGCTGGAGAAAACCTCGGCGGATTGCGTTGTGCTCGCCACTCCCAGCGGTCTGCATTCTTCGCAAGCGATTCTGGTGGCGGAGTCCGGTCGACACGTCATGACGGAGAAGCCAATGGCAACCCGTTGGCGAGATGGGCTCAACATGGTGACTGCCTGCGACAAGGCGGGCGTGCACATGTTCGTCGTCAAACAAAACCGGCGCAATGCCACCTTGCAACTCTTGAAGCGCGCCATTGAACAGAAACGCTTCGGGCGCATCTACAACGTCGCCGTCAACGTATTCTGGACGCGTCCGCAAGAGTATTACGACAGCGCGGCATGGCGAGGAACCTGGGAATTCGATGGCGGAGCGTTCATGAACCAGGCCAGCCATTACATCGATCTCCTGGACTGGCTGATTGGCCCGGTAGACAGCGTCATGGCCTATACCGGCACACAGGCGCGGAACATTGAAGTGGAAGACTCGGGTGTGGCCGCATTGCGTTGGCGTAGCGGCGCGATGGGCACGGTCAACGTCACCATGCTGGCTTACCCGAAAAACCTGGAAGGCAGCATCACCGTTCTGGGCGAAAAAGGCACAGTGAAAATAGGCGGCGTCGCTGTCAACGAAATCCAGCATTGGGATTTCGCCGAGAAGCTGCCGGAGGATGAAAACATCGCCCAGGCAAATTACGCTACGACAAGCGTCTACGGATTCGGGCACCCGCTCTATTACGACAATGTTATTAACGCGTTGCGCGGCGAAGCCATGCCCGAAACAGACGGCAGGGAAGGTCTCAAAAGCCTTGAGTTGCTGATTGCCATGTATCTTTCGGCTCGTGACGGCAGGCGCATTGCATTGCCGTTGGAATACTGAAATGACTGTTACCGTTCATCCCAGCGCTATCGTGGATCATGGTGCGCAAATCGGAGACGGTTCTCGCGTCTGGCATTTCGTCCATGTCTGTGCGGGTGCGCGGATTGGTCGTAACGTTTCGCTGGGTCAGAACGTATTCGTGGGGAACAAAGTCCTCATTGGCGACCATTGCAAAATCCAGAACAATGTTTCGGTCTATGACAACGTTACGTTGGAGGAAGGCGTTTTCTGCGGGCCGAGCATGGTTTTCACCAATGTTTACAATCCACGCGCGTTGATCGAACGTAAAAACGAGTACCGGGACACCCTGGTTCGCCGGGGAGCGACGCTTGGGGCCAACTGTACGGTTGTCTGCGGCGTTTCCATTGGCGAGTTTGCCATGATTGGCGCGGGGGCTGTCATCAACCAGAACGTACCCGCCTATGCTCTGATGGTGGGCGTGCCTGCCCGTCAAGTTGGCTGGATGAGCGAATTCGGAGAGCAAATTCCTTTGCCGCTGGAAGGCGAAGGCGAGTATCTCTGTCCCCATACCGGACAACGTTACCGGTTGAATGGAAAAGTCCTGGAGCGTACAGACCCGTGAGCATTCCTTTCATCGACCTCAAAACGCAATACAGGGCCTTGCAATCCTCGATTCAGGCGCGCATCGATGCCGTGCTCGAACATGGGCAATACATCCTGGGGCCGGAAGTGCGAGAACTGGAAGAACGGCTCCAGATTTACACGGGAGCGAAACACTGCATTACCGTTGCCAGCGGAACCGAGGCGCTGCTGATCAGCCTGATGGCCTTGGGCATCCAGCCGGGCGATGAAGTCATTACAACCCCCTTCACCTTTGTGGCTACGGCAGAAGTCATCGTCTTGCTGGGTGCAATCCCGGTTTTCGTCGACATTGAGCCTGACACCTGCAACATTGATGCGTGTCTTGTTGAAGCAGCGATTACGCCAAAAACAAAGGCCATCATTCCCGTCAGCCTTTACGGGCAACCGGCGGATATGGATGAAATCAACGCCATTGCAGCGCGTCATGGAAATATTCCGGTCATTGAAGATGCGGCGCAAAGCTTCGGTGCGGAGTATAAAGGCAGGAAGAGCGGCCATCTTTCCACTATAGGCTGTACCAGCTTTTTTCCCAGTAAACCCTTGGGATGCTATGGCGACGGCGGAGCAGTTTTCACGGACGATGATGAGGTTGCTCAGATTTGCCGCGAAATTCGCATACACGGACAGAGTAAACGCTATGTTCATACCCGCATTGGCGTTGGCGGGCGTATGGACACCCTCCAATGCGCCATTGTATTGGCAAAGTTGGAACGATTTGATTGGGAAGTCGAACAGCGCATTGCCATTGGCCGTCGTTACAACGAACTGATGGACGAGGCTGGTGTTGTCCGCGTTCAGCAGAGAAATGATCGCACCAGCGTATTTGCGCAATATACGATTGTTTCCGAAAGCAGGGAAAGCGTGCAAGCTACATTTCAACGAGCCGGGATTCCGACAGCGGTTCACTATCCTGTTCCGCTCTGTCAACAGCCTGCCTATTCACGTTTTTCCGATCTTGAATCCAACCCGATTTCCAGAGCAATGGCGAAAAAAGTAATGAGCCTGCCAATGAGTGCGGATTTGACATGCGCGGATCAGTTGGCAGTTTGCGAGTTGTTGCGGCAAGGTGTTGGCGGATGAAAAATTATGACCATCGTCTGACCCACATCCCATCATTGTTTAATGATGGTAACATTATAACGATTTCTGAACCGCCCCATTTTTTGTCCTGCCCCCATTCATGCTTATGTGCGCAAACCCTTCCTTAGAGGGCGATATTACCCTCGCCCAGATATGGCAGATGTTGAGCCGCAACCGTTGGCTCTTCGGACTGATTTTCGTTGTCTTCATGATCGCGGGGTACGCCCTGTGGTTCGTGCTGCCCCCTGCCTACCAAGCTCGTGCACAGATCAATATCGGGAAAGTCAATGTTGGGGAAGTGTTACGCCCCAATTTTCTTGAACAACCAAGCGATCTGATCGTGCAGCTCATGAGTGAACACGGTCTGGTCAAAGCCGAGGGTGCTCCTGCCCTGAAGATCGCCAAATTACGCAGTGGGACGACTAGTACGGTGGAACTCGTGGCCGAGGGCAGGGAGCGAAGCGCTACCCAAGCTTTTCTCGAAAGCATCGCAAAAGAAGTGCTGGAAGGTCATCAGCAGATCTATGATCACAACATCACCGTACTGACTGCTCAACTGACAGCATTGGACAGTCACCAGCAGGCCTTGGAGAAAGCCTATACCGAGGTTTCGCGGTTTATCGGCCAGAACCTGAACGTGCCGAAACCCGATTCGCTGCAATTCGCGCTGCTCTCCGCTCAACGCACCCAACTCAGGCAGCAGCTTATCAACCTGGACGCGACACGTCCTTCAATTATTGCGAACCTGAGCTCGCCTCGCACGTCTCCGACCGTTCTGGTAGGAGAAATCGACGCCCCTGATCGGCCTGTTGCCCCCAAGCGTGCCTTGATCATGGCTGCTGCGGCTATGCTGGGCATGGTTTTTGGCGTTCTTGCCGCGTTTCGCCGGGATATTGCGCGCGTGGCCCGTTCGGCCCAGTCCACTGTCTAGGCCTTTATCGCTGACACGACGTGAACGCCATCAACAAACGCAGCTTTCTGCGCAATGTGTTCACCCTGGCTGGGGGCACGGCGATCAGCCAAGGCGCAGTCGTACTGGCCTCTCCAGTCCTGACGCGCTTGTATACGCCAGAAGTATTCGGTTCGTTTGGAGTTTTTGTTTCGCTGGTGATGGTGTTCGCATGCGTCGCCACCCTGTGCTATGAATTTGCGATTCCTTTGCCGGAAGACGAGAATCATGCACTGGCAATCTGCGGCTTGTCGATGGGTATCGCGCTGTTTTACACGCTGCTTCTCTCCATCCTCATTCTTGTATTTGATGCCGATATCGCACGTCTGGCCGGTGTGCCCCAGCTTGAACGATATTTATGGCTGTTACCCGTTGGTGTTCTAGGCATCGGTCTGTACCAGCCCCTTTATTATTGGTCCGTCAGGAAGGCGCGCTATGCCACGCTTTCCCAAACTCGCATTACACAATCACTGGTCATGCAGGTCATACAGATCGCAGCCTATGCGGCAGGTTTGGTCGGATTACTTGCCGGGTATGTCAGCAGCCGCTATGCCGGAATTTCTTCCCTGCTGCGTGCCTTCCCTTCCTGGCGCACTTTCCGTGCGGCCATCACGGTGTCCGCCCTGACCAAACAAGCTCGGACGCACAGGCGTTTCCCCTTGTGGTCTGCACCCGGCACTTTGCTGAACACGGTGGGAGTTGAGGTGCCCATGCTGGCATTTTCCGCACTGTTCTCCCCGCATGCGGCGGGTCTATATGCTCTGACGCATCGTGTCCTGAGTCTTCCCGTTGTACTGATTGGTAATGCCGTAGCGGACATTTTCTTTTCCGATGCCGCCGAGGCCCATCGCGAAGGTCGCTTGGGTATTCTCGTTGGCGATATGCTCAATCAGCTTCTGTGGCTGGGTCTGCCAGCAGCAGCGGCGTTGATGCTCATAGGCCCAACGCTATTTACAGTCGTTTTCGGGCAAGCGTGGACGCAAGCCGGAGAGTTGGCCATTTACGCTTCCCCCTGGCTCTTCATGGCCCTGCTGGCATCTCCCATATCGAGGGTTTTTTGGGTGGTGAACAAGCAGAGAGAGCTTTTTTTGCTGCAATTGCTCCAGTTGACCACGGGAGTCTCGGCTATTGCGGCAGGTATTTACCTGCGATTCGACTTCTTGCAGACATTTGCATTTTTTGCCGCTGCTTATTTTTTATTCTATCTCTTCTATTTATGGTGTAGCTTGCGGGCCGCTACGGCGCGTATCGCTTCCAGCATCGCATATGGCTTGCGGGTCGGGGTAATCACGATCTTGATTTCCGTGCTGCCTTACAAGCTGCTGCTGCCCCGGCTTCCCTTGCAGGGGCTCTGGCATCAACTGCTTGCCATCGGATTGTGTGTTCTGCTTACTCTTCTCTGCTATGCTGTACTGTCTGTCACGAACAGGCAACAAACGCGACAGCGTGGGGCACGTCATGCTGATTCAGTCCAAAAAGCAGGGAGCCATCGTGATTGATACTCTGTTTGTACTGACATGCAGACCGCTGTATGCGGCTTTTTGTGCCGTGATAATAACTGTTTTGGGCAAATGCGAATGACATCGCGCGTGACACTTATGACGCTTGCCTGGATATTCATGTATCCTTTTCTTGCGCTGGGGGTTGCTGTTAGTGCCTACACAGGAACTCAAATTCGAGGAATCTACTCGATGGGGTTGGTACTGGCTTGCGCGTCCGGGATCGTTGTAATGTGGCGGTGGCGCCTTGGTGTCATGGACGGTGTTTTTGCAGCTTTCCTGACTTGGGTTCTTCTGTGCACCATTGCATGCTATGCATCCGGGACGCACACGCTACAAGAACTCAGCCCATACCTTTTAAGTATAGGATGGTACATGGGCGCTTATTCATTGGGGCGACAATTCAATTTCCTGGCTGAGCGTGAACGGTTGCTATTGGCTCTTGTATTGATTGTCGCGACGCTACTGCCATGGATCGACTGGAATTATTTATACCTTGCGGTAGAAGCCCCTGAGGGCGGGGATCGCGGCAGCTACCAAGAAGCGGCGAAAGCCATGTCAATGACAGCCATTTTTGCTCTGTGTGTAATAGAACGAAAATGGCACATATTATTTGTAGTTACCATAACCATTGCAATGTTATTCGTGATTGGTGCACGTAGCGAATTTTACTCTTTCGTGGGTGGAATTGCCTGCGCGATAGTTTTACTCAATTTTAGACCGTATTTCTGGATTCGAGCAGCCTTGGTGGTGGGCATCATCATGATGCTCATAGGTATTTTTTATAGTGACTTAGATTTTTCTAGTCGTAACTTTCAGTTGCTGACCGGTCACGATAGATCGCTGGAAGTTCGGTTGGCGCTGTTCGCTCCTATACTTGAGCCTTTGCTAGAGGATGGGGTGTCTATTTTGCTCGGCGATCTGCTGAGCTACCAACGAATTACCGGCAACGCTGGCCTCTACATCCACAATGCTCTATCTGTATTTTCTGATTTCGGTATTATGGGTTTTGGACTTTATATGAGCCTTTGCTTGGGTGCCATCGTGATACTAATCAAACATAATGGCGGGTACCAGCGGTTTGGTTTGTTTGTACTCATGTTTTCATCGATATTTATGATAATTGCCGCGAAATCATTTTTTTGGTTTGAAATAGCATTTTTCTGGGGACTGGCGGCACAACTTGTCGAACATGCCAAAAATGCAGAGAGGGGTTTATCTTGGTACTCGATTAAATGTATTTTGCCTGACAGGCAAATAAGGAGGGGGCTATGATCGCTGGAAAAAAAATTCTTTATATTGACGGCGCTGGACCATTTGGAGGTGCAAGCAGAAGTCTGTTTGAAGCAGTTAGCTGCTTAAAGGAAAAAGAAAATGTGCGCCCATTTTTTTGGGTGGCAAGGGGGAGTTCGAATAAATACTATGAAAAAATTGCGGAAGATATAATCACAGCTCCTGGAATGTTTAGATTTGATAATACCAGATATGGTTATTATAGAGGCGTTAGGTGGGCCGTGTTTCTGCGAGAACTGCTGCACATGCCTTTTACTCTATCTTCGTTTCTGAAGGTAAAGAAAAGGTGGGTGGGTGTTGATTTAATTCACGTGAATGAGATAACGGAGCTAATTCCAGGGCTGTTAGCAAAAAAAATATTTAAATGCCCGTTGATTGTGCATGTTCGCTCAGTACAGTCCACAAAGAAAAATATCAGAACTAAAGTTATCAATAGAATTTTACGTAATGTAGATGGTGTTATTTGCATAGACGAAACTGTCGCACGAAGTGTGGATTCGGGTAATAAAATTGTGATTCATAACTCATTTACCGTGAACGGTGATGAAAAGGATGGTAAAATTAGAGATAGAATTGCAGATTATGCTGGGTTATTCAGAGTGGGATTTGTTGGGAATTTTCAAAAAATGAAAGGTATTGTTGAGTTGATAGAGGCTGCGAGAATTTTGAAGAATAAACCTAACATAAAATTTCTAATTGTTGGCGATGAAACGGAAAAAAAATCAGCTTTTAGAAGGTTCGTCGAGATTGTTACTGGACTGAGTCAAGATGTGAAAGAGCACGTTTTTGAGATAATTAAAGCATCAGGGCTAGAGTCTAATGTTATTTTCTTCGGACGCACCGGAGATATTTCTGCTGCGTATGAAAATTTTGATGTGCTGTGTTTTCCCTCGCATCTTGATGCTCCGGGGAGACCTGTTTTTGAAGCTGCATTTTTTAAGGTGCCTTCTATCGTTTGTGTAAAAACACCGACGAGAGATACTGTGATCCCTGATGTGACTGGATTAATAATACCAGAGAAGAATCCTGAAAAATTGGCAGAGGCAATCGAATTTTTGGCAAACGATAGAGAGAAATTGCAACGTATGGGGGCTGCCGCTTATGAGCTAGCTTTAGAGAATTTTTCTCCACAGAAAAATGTGGTAAAATTAGCCGCCTTTTATCAATCTGTATTGGGAGTTGTGTAATGGTCACAGCCTATCGAATTTGCTCTCATTGCATCATGGATTCGTCTGATCCGCACATCACGTTCGATGAGCGTGGCTGGTGTAATTATTGCTGTAACTTTGACGCCGCCATTAAGCCCAATTGGGATACTGGCGAAAAAGGCCAGCAGGCATTGCAGAAAATGGCGGACGCCGTACGCAGCGAAAGTAAAGGCCATGACTTCGACTGCATCATCGGCCTGAGCGGAAGCTTGGATAGTTCGTATACTGCCTATGTCGCCAGGGAAGTCATGGGCTTAAAGCCGTTGCTGTTCCATGTTGACGCAGGCTGGAACTCCGATCAGGCAGTTAGCAACATAGAAAAGCTGGTAGACGGCTTGGGGCTGGATATCCATACCGAGGTTGTGAGCTGGGAGGCCGTCAAACGTATGCAGGTTGCCTTCCTGCGAGCGGGCATTCCCGATCAGGACTTGGTGCAGGATGCTGCCTTCTTTTCAGGGTTGTATAAGTTTGCCCATAAATACAAGATCAAACATATTTTCACAGGCTCCAATTTTTCAACTGAATGTTGCCGTGAGCCTGAAGAATGGGGGGGGTATCTAGGGATAGACAAGACGCTTTTTGGCGATATTTGGAAAAAATGTGGCGATGGAATGCCCAATGATGATTTCCCGCTAGTGGACATTCTTGTTTACAAGCTGTGGTATCAAAAAGTGCTGGGCATGAAGATTCATCACCCGCTTAATTTGGTTCCTTATATCAAGAAAGATGCTGAAGATGAGTTAGAGCGCCGCTTTGGCTGGCAGCGCTTTCAGCACAAGCACCATGAATCACGCTTTACCCGTTTTTACGAAGATTATTGGTTGCCAAGACGCTTTGGCTATGAGAAGCGCCGTGCTCACTTTTCGAGCCTGATCATGACTGGACAAATGACGCGCGACCAAGCACTTGATCGTATTTCGCGCTCCGAGTTGGACGAACATTTACTCAAGCAGGAATTTGAATACGTCGCACATAAGTTGGAGTTAACGGTTGACGAGCTTCAACATTGCTTCGAGCTGCCGAAAAAAACTTACCGCGATTATAAAAACAAGCGTTGGCTCATTAATCTTGGCGCCAACGCCATGCGCTGGCTTGGTCTTGAAAAGCGATACTTTCGTTGATTGGTATTGTTGACTACAGAAATGATGCTTTTGTTGATAAACAACATAAACAGCCATTACGGGGAACGGGCGAGTTACTTTCGATAACATGCCCGTATCTATCAAAACACACAAGACCAGCAATGGAGGAGTCAATGGAACAGAATAAATGCAAAATTTGCGGTAGCCAATCGCTAGCTGTGTTTGCACACACGGCAAAATGCAGTATTTGCGGTGTTCTGTTGTACTATCCCTACCCAGATGACGATAGTCAGTTGTTACAAACAGGTGAAGGAAAGGCTTGGCCACGGGAACAGGTATTGTCTTGGTATTCCAGGGCATCCTTTTATAATCACACAAATTTCACTAATATGATTCGCTTTGCTATGAGCGAGTCTGACAAAGGTAAGAAGCTAGATATTTTAGATTACGGAGGTGGAGGCGGTCAATTTGCTCTAGTGTGCAAGTCACATTTTCCAGAAGCCTCAATATATATTACTGATATCAGTGATGCATCTCTGCTGGCAGAGTGGAGTGCGCTGCAGAAACAAATCCCCTTCATGGATTTTGCAACGGATGAAACAAAATTTGATTTCATTTATATGAATGATGTTTTTGAACATGTTAGTGACCCGCTCTTTGTGCTCAGGCAGATGTCTGGAAAGCTAAAGAAGGGCGGAAAAGTGTTCATTGATACACCAAAACAGTTTTGGATATACCCGTTTACGAAACTGGTTCATAGGCATCTCTATATGAAAATCCTCAAAGGGACAGTTTCGGCGAGCCATCTTCAAATTTGGTCAAGACAATCTTTTGAAATGGTTGTGCGCAAGAGCGGGTTAAGCATAACCAAATACGAAGAAACGAGCGAGTACACCATGCCAGCCGATTTTTACATGAAGAATATGGGCATAGCGAATCCAATATTGAGGATGGCGGGTCGCATCTTCTACGCAAACGCAAAATGGCTTGCTAAAAATAAAATAATATGCGTGTTGTCAAATAAATGTGCATAGGGGGATTACATGTTTACCAATAAAGTCCTGCTGATAACTGGTGGCACCGGATCTTTTGGCAATGCCATCTTGCGACGTTTTCTTGACTCGGATTTACACGAGATTCGTATTTTTAGCCGAGACGAGAAAAAGCAAGATGATATGCGCAAGAAGTACAACAGTTCGAAACTCAAGTTTTACATTGGTGATGCGCGCGATTACCAGTCAGTCCTCAGTGCAGTGCGTGGGGTAGATTTTATTTACCACGCTGCCGCCTTGAAGCAGGTGCCATCCTGCGAGTTCCATCCACTTGAAGCGGTCAAGACCAACGTGATTGGGACTGAAAACGTATTGGAGGCGGCCATCAATTGTGGAGTCGAGCGAGTGGTATGTCTTAGCACGGACAAAGCGGTATATCCCATCAACGCCATGGGGATTAGCAAGGCCATGATGGAAAAGGTGGCCGTGGCAAAATCTCGCTCCAGCAACGGCACGGTGATCAATGTTACCCGCTACGGCAACGTGATGGCCTCTCGTGGTTCGGTGATTCCGTTGTTTGCACAGCAGATACGCTCAGGCCAACCCATCACCATCACTGACCCGAACATGACCAGGTTCATGATGACGCTGGACGATGCGGTTGACTTGGTGTTGTTCGCTTTCCAGCATGGGCAGGCAGGTGAGATTTTTGTGCAAAAGGCTCCCGCTGCCACCGTTGAAGTGCTGGCTAAAGCACTGACTGAGTTGCTGGAAGTGCCCGAGCATCCGGTCAACATCATCGGTACTCGCCATGGAGAAAAGTTGTTTGAAGTGCTGCTCAGCCGGGAGGAAATGGTCTCAGCCCAGGATTTGGGTGGTTACTATCGAGTGCTTCCCGATATGCGCGACCTGAATTACGGTAAATTTGTGGATCAGGGTGAAGTGAAAATTTCCGAAGCGAAGGAATACAACTCGCACAACACCACACGCCTGGATGTGCCAAGCATGCAGGCCTTGCTTATGAAGCTGCGCTTCATGCAGGCTATGGTGCGTGGCGAACATGTGGAGCCTGAAGAATAAGAGCTTATCCATAAATAATGTGGTATACTTCCCATCTGTTGCTGTCGCGGGCGGCGGTAAATTGCTATTTACGGGTAAACTCTAAACCATGAAGGTACTCATTACTGGAGCCAACGGGTTTATAGGCAAAAACCTACAACTTCATCTTGCCGAACGCAAGGATGTCGAGGTGCTTTGCTTCACGCTAGACAATGATGAATCCCATCTGCCAGATCTGCTGAAGGACGTCAATTTTGTTTTTCATTTGGCTGGCGTCAACCGTCCCCAAGATCCCCAGGAGTTTTCCACTGGCAACAAAAAACTTACACAAAAACTCTGTGATGCCATCGCCAGAACTGGACGTGAAATCCCTATAGTCTACACCTCATCTACACAAGCGGAACGCGATAATCCCTACGGTATAAGCAAACGTGCTGCTGAAGATGCATTGTTTAATCTACAGAGAACCCATGGTATTGAAGTTCATGTGTTTCGTTTGCCAAATGTATTTGGAAAGTGGTGCAAACCAAACTACAATTCGGCGGTGGCGACTTTTTGCTACAACATAGCGCGAGGGCTTCCCATTCAGATCAATGATCCCGCTGCGCCTTTGACTCTGGTGTACGTGGATGATGTCATTGAACGATTCATTCACTTGATGGATGGCGCTGACCGTAATCTGGATTCCAGCGGTTTCGAGTCTGTATCTCCTCAGTACACCACTACCGTTGGACAACTCGCCGAGCAGATCAAGACGTTCAAAGAAAGCCGATCCAGCTTGATGACGGATCGTGTGGGGAGCGGTTTGATCAGGGCGCTATATTCCACCTATGTAAGCTACCTGCCGACGGAAGAGTTTGCCTACCAAGTACCGCGACATGGCGATCCGCGTGGCGTCTTTGTGGAGATGCTCAAAACGCCGGATTGTGGTCAATTTTCCTATTTTACTGCACACCCCGGAATTACTCGTGGTGGACATTACCACCATAGCAAAACCGAAAAATTTTTAGTCATCAAAGGTCAGGCTCGTTTCAAGTTTCGCCACATGCATACAGGTGAAACCTATGAATTGTTGACCAACGGTGATAAGGCGGAGATCGTGGAAACGGTTCCGGGCTGGACGCATGACATCACTAACATCGGTAACGATGAAATGGTTGTCATGCTCTGGGCCAATGAGGTGTTCGACCGATCCAAGCCGGATACCTTTCCTTGCCCGCTGTGAGGATTTGGTTATGAAAAAGCTCAAGGTCATGTCGGTTGTGGGAACTCGACCGGAAATCATTCGGTTGTCGCGTGTGTTGGCGGCGCTGGATTTGCATTGCAATCATGTGTTGGTGCATACCGGCCAAAATTATGACTACGAGCTCAACCAGGTGTTCTTCGACGATCTGGGCGTGCGCAAACCGGATTTCTTCCTGAACAGCGCTGAAGGCAGCAAGAGCGCGGCCAACACAATCGGTAACCTCATTTCGGCGGTGGACGAGGTGCTAAATGAGGTAGAGCCAGACGCCATGTTGGTGCTGGGGGATACCAACAGTTGCTTGTCAGTCATTCCGGCCAAGCGGCGCAAGGTTCCGATATTTCACATGGAGGCGGGCAATCGCTGCTTTGACTTGCGCGTACCAGAAGAAACCAACCGGCGCATTGTGGATCACACGGCAGACATCAATCTCACTTACAGCACCATTGCGCGAGACTATCTGCTGCGAGAAGGGTTGCCGCCCGATCAGGTCATTAAAACAGGAAGCCCGATGTATGAAGTGCTGCACTACTACATGCCGCAGATTCAGGCTTCAACAGTTCTGAAACGGCTTGGTTTGACGGTTGAACAATTTTTTGTTGTAAGCGCCCACCGCGAAGAAAATATTGAATCAGACCAAAGCTTCGCCAAGCTGGTACAGGTGCTCAATGCACTAGCCGAGGATCATGATCTTCCGGTAGTAGTTTCTACTCACCCGCGCACACAAAGGCGAGTGGATGCTACGGGCACAAAATTTCATTCTCAGGTACGGCTGATGAAGCCGCTTGGATTTCATGATTACGTAAATCTGCAGATGCACGCCAAAGCCGTCCTATCCGACAGTGGGACGATCAATGAGGAATCTTCCATCCTCAACTTTCCGGCACTGAATTTGCGTGAAGCGCATGAGCGCCCCGAAGGTATGGAAGAGGCTGCTGTGATGATGGTTGGGCTGGAGGTTGACCGTGTACGCCAAGGGCTGGTTATTTTGAAAACACAGCCTAGGGGAGTGGAGCGCGCCCTGCGCTTGGTAGCCGATTACAGCATGCCCAATGTGAGCGACAAAGTGGTGCGTATCATCCATAGCTACACGGATTACGTGAAACGCGTGGTCTGGAAGCAATACTGATGAGCCGCTCTTTGCGAATCGCGCTCATTGCAGACCATTTCCCGCCTTTGCGTACATCGGGGGCGGTGCAACTGCGAGATTTATCCCGTGAGTTTGTCCGTCAAGGCCATGAGATCACTGTATTGTTGCCAGAGGCAGACTTGGAAGAGTCTTGGCGAATGGAAGAGATGGGCGGCATTCGGGTTTTGCGCCTGAAGGCGCCCAAAACCAGAGATATCAGCTACGTTCGGCGAGCCATTGGTGAGTTCCTGATGCCGTTCGCTATGCGTCGAAATCTGCGGTGCAGCCCGCTGATCAAGGAAAGATGGGATGGGGTGATGTGGTATTCACCTTCGATCTTTCACGGCCCTCTCGTCAATACGCTGAAAAAAATCAGTGGTTGCAAAGGGTACTTGATCATCCGGGACATCTTCCCCGAATGGGCAGCGGACATTGGCCTGATAAGCCGAAGAGGGCTGCCGTATCGTTTTTTTGATGCAGTAGCTCGCTATCAATACTCGGTAGCGGACGTCATTGGAGTGCAGACTCCAGGCAATCGCGCATACTTCGAGACATGGCTGCAACGGCCCGGTCGAGTACTGGAGGTACTGCAAAACTGGTTGGACAAACCAGCAAATGTGCGATGCTCGATTCGCGTCAGTGAAACATCGCTGGCTGGGCGTAAGGTGTTTGTGTACGCAGGAAATATGGGCGTTGCGCAGGGGATGGACATCCTGCTTGATTTGGCCGGGAAATTATCCATACGACCGGATGTCGGCTTCTTGTTCGTGGGGCGTGGTAGTGAGGCGCAACGCCTGAGAAATACCGCCCAACTCCAAGGGCTTACGAACGTTTTGTTTTTCGACGAAATTCACCCGGATGAAATTCCAGATCTCTACACTCAGTGCAAGGCTGGCTTGGTAACGCTTGAGCCACGGCACCGGTCGCACAATATTCCCGGTAAGTTTTTGACATACATGCAAAGCAGTTTGCCAGTATTGGCAAATATAAACAGAGGCAATGACTTGGCTGCCTTGATTCGTAGCGAGCAAGTGGGACAAGTTTGTGAAAGTAATCAAGTCGATGAATTGGCTGAACTCGCCAATAAGCTCCTGGAACAGATCAGCGCTGATAGCGTACTGCCAGCACGTTGTTACAACCTGTTTGAGCGAGAGTTTTCTACGGAACAGGCCGTTCGGCAGATCGTGAAGGCTTTAACTGGATGAAAATAAGTGCGCATGCTCGTTCTACAGTGACCGGGGAAGCCGCAGCACAACAACTGGCTAAAAAGGAAATAGCATGAAATGTCTCGTTACCGGCGCGAACGGTTTTATTGGCACTCATCTCGTTCGTCATCTTCTCGATGCGGGGCATGAAGTCAGGGCGGTTGATTCTTCAGAGTCGATGGAGACCGTTGCCAGCAAGGGGCTGGAGCGCGTCCAGGTTGCGCACAGTGTGACTGATTCTGCGATCTGGCAAGGCGTTTGTCGGGATGTGGAGGTGGTTTTTCATCTCGCCGGGCGTGCTCATCGTGGAAGCGATCCTTCGGCATCCGTGCGTTCGGTTTATTTCCGGGATAACCTGGAAGTGACCCGTGCCGTGGCGGAAGCGGCGTTGAAAGAGCGGGTACGCCGCTTTATTTTTGCAAGTTCCGCAACCGTTTTTGGCACGGTTTCTGCTGCTGGCAAGGCGTTTCGGGAGGATTCGCCTGTTGCGCCGCACCCTGGCGACGTTTACGCACAATCCAAACAGGCGGCAGAGGCGTTTTTGTTGTCTTGCACTGCCCTGGAACCGATAGTTGTCCGCTTGCCGCTCGTGTACGGTGCGGGTGTGAAGGGAAACATGGCCATGCTCGTGCGGCTGGCGCGAAGTGGTTTGCCCTTGCCGCTGGCAGGGATCCATAACCGCAGAAGTTTTATCAATGTCTCGAACTGCGTGGATTTTCTTCTCGCTGCTGCTTGCTGTCCGGATGCAGGTGGGCGGGCTTTGCTGGTGTCCGACCAGGAGGATGTAACGGTGCCGGATTTGATCCGCGCGATTGCTCGCGAATCGGGGAAATCTGCGCGGCTCTTTTCGATACCGTCCGGGTTTCTGGAGGCGGCGTGCTTCTTGCTTGGACAGAGGGAGCGTTTTGAGAAACTGGCGGGCAATTTTCAGGTCGATCCAGCCGCCTCCTGTGCTCTTCTCGGTTGGTCGCCCAAGGTCAGTTTCGCCGAAGGCGTTGCACAGATGTGTACGGGATATAGAGGAGTATAATGAATACGGGAGGATGTGATTTGTCATGCAGCGTTTTTTTGATCTCGCTTTTTCCGCCGCCGGTTTGATTCTGGGTGGACCGTTTCTTTTCCTTCTTTGGCTCGCGGGGTTTTTCATGATTGGCTCCCCCCTGTTCTGGCAGACGCGGGTGGGCAGGGATCTAAAACCTTTCATGCTCGTGAAGTTTCGAACGATGAAGCCAGGTACGGCCTCGGTGGCTTCTCATCTGGTCGATGGAGCCGCCATTACCCGGTGGGGGCGCTTTTTGCGCCGGACAAAGCTCGACGAGTTGCCGCAGTTGTGGAATGTGCTAAAGGGCGAGATGAGTTTGGTCGGGCCGCGCCCCTGTCTTTTCAATCAGGAAGAGCTTATCCAGGAACGTGCCAAAAGAGGGGTGTACGAGGCTCGTCCAGGCATTACCGGGCTGGCACAGACAAGGGGGATCGATATGTCCAATCCCGTATTGCTGGCGGAAACAGACGCGACCATGCTTGCCGGTTTCCGGCTGGCGGACTATTTTCGCTATATTTTTCTCACGATTGCGGGGCAGGGTCAGGGCGATCATGCGCCTTCCCGGTGATTTTTCGGGAGATGCCCGAGCGCGGCAGATATCAGACCGCAGCCAGACACCGCCTGGCATCCTTCAAAAGCAGCAGAAGCTGCCCCTCACGTAACGGAGAAGGCGCGAAGCCGAAGCGCAGATAGAAGCGGGTAGCATCCATGTCGATGGGGTGCGTGAGCAGCGCGCGGACGCCGGCCTGTTCGGCAATCAGCAAGACGCGCTGGATGGCGTTCAGAAGCATGTCCGCACCGATACCGCGTTTTTGGTCTTGCAGGTGTACCGCCAGCCGGGCGAGGAGAATGACGGGAATCGGATGCCGCCCCATGCCCTTGCGGATGCGTTCGGTCGCTTCCAGCGCGTCGATCTGCCCGACGGTCAGGCTGAAATACCCCGCCACGCGCTTGCCGTTGCAAACGATGAACGTTCTTGCCGAGCCGCTTTGCTGTGCTTGAAGGGCGTGTTGGATCAGCCAGTCATCGAGCGCGGGCTTGCCGCTGCTGAAGTTCTCCAAATGGTGATGCTGCGTAAGGGGTTCCGGCGGAGTATACGTAATGCACATGCAGCAGAAGAAATGTAGAGATGTTGCTGAAAGAATAATCTTACGGCATTTTTACGCATCCCACAGTGCTTTACGCGAAAATAGCCTGTGCAGTCCTTCGTTGAATTGTTCGGGACGATCGAGCAAGTCCAGAAATGCTTGAAATTGACTGTCGGAAACCATGAACAGGCGCTGGTCGAGCAGGGTTTGCTCGGCAGCCCGGCAGGCGCTGTCGAGGATGAAATCGGTCAGCGATTTGTGCGCTGCCTCGGATGCGCGACGCAGCATGGCTTCCTGTTCAGGCGTAGCGCGAAGGCCGAGCCGGGCAGTGCGGGAAGCAGAGGGAGTGGCAACAGACATGGCGACATTCCGACACGAGATTAAATAAACTTGATGTTAGTACAAAAGACGTACACTATGCAAGATAGGCTGATGAGGCGGTGTAGCGTGTAGCGTTTATTCATTGCACCACCCATTGCCCCGGATCAATCCGCCAGTGCCCGAAATCTTCATAACCCGTGATGCGATCCTGCGAGTACCGCAGGTCGACAAGCTCGGGTTTCAGGTAGTAGCCGCGTGTATGAAAAATGATTTTGACGTTGGGTTCCGTGAGTCTGTCCGGGTGCTGTTCGTCGACAACGGCGAGCCGCCCGCTTTCCAGCCGCACCAGTGAGCCGGTGGGGTAGATGCCGATCGAGCGGATGAATACCTGAACCAGTTCCGGGGCGAAGTGGAATTTGCTCCATTCGAGCATCTTGCGTAGCGCTTCGGTAGGCGGCATGCCTTCGTGGTAGCAGCGATCCGATGTAATGGCGTCGTAGACGTCAACGATGGCGCTCATCTGGCCGTAGCGGTCGATGGCTTCGCCCTTGAGTTTGTTCGGATAACCGCTGCCGTCGAAACGTTCGTGGTGCTGGGCGACGACGGAGAGCGCAACGGGGCTGACGCCCGGCGTGGCTTCGAGAATGATCTTGCCCTGCACGACGTGCGTTTTTATCTGCTCGAATTCGGCATCGGTGAGTTTGCCCGGCTTGTTCAGGATGCTGTCGGGGACCGCGGCTTTGCCTACGTCGTGGAGCAGGGCGCCGATGGCGGTTTCCCGGATGATTTCGCGCGGCAGCTCCAGCGCGCGGGCAAACGAGGTCATGAGCGCACATGCCGAGACCGAGTGCTGGAACGTGTAGTTGTCATGACTTTTCAGTTGCGCCAGCGGCAGGAGGGCGTTCTGTTGGCGAAAGATGGAATCGACGATGCGCTCGACGACGTGTTCGACGTGTTCGATGGCGAGTTGCTTGCCCATGCGGATGTCGTTCATCATGCCGTGCACGATGCGGCTGGCTTCGGCATGCAGTTTTTTCGCGTGCTGGCGTTCCTCGCCGAGTCTGACCGGGCGCAGCACGGTAGGCGCTTTTCTGGGCGGAGCGGAAGGCTCGGCCGGAGAGTGCGAGTCCTGGACTTCCTCGATGTCCACGCCGCGTGAGGTGTCGATGCTGATTTCGCCTTCGCCCAAAGCGAGGATTTTTTGCAGTGTTTTTTCGCTGTCGATGGGGAATCGGTTGCGCAGGAAGTCGTGCTCGATCCAGTCGCGGTTGAGATCGTGCACGTACATGCCAACACGGAGTTTGGAAGTGTGAGCGAGCTTGATCATGGGGAGCAGGAAAAGATCCAGGCAAAGGGTAGTCGCCACAGGCATTGCTGGCTGCAACGGGTGTCACATTCGTGTGCAGAAGGTGTGCCGATGCGTTGTAGGGGCGAAAAATTTTTCGCCCCCACGGTTCAGGTTTGAACCCAAACCGTCCTGAAGCCTCGGTTGAGACGTTTCCGCGAGTCGAATGGTTACGCTGTTAGAATCGCGCTCTTCTACCATTCAGGCCCAGGAGTTCTACAGTGCGCATCGTTTGTCTCGACCTCGAAGGGGTATTGGTTCCCGAAATCTGGATCGAATTCGCCGGGCGCACGGGCATCCCGGAGTT
>Ga0209737_10001251_pt1 | contig 18574 bp, 15 predicted proteins | sample TergutCu122P3_FD_187284 | JGI IMG/M metagenome (GOLD analysis project Ga0209737, IMG submission 187284) | Cubitermes ugandensis P3 segment gut microbial communities from Kakamega Forest, Kenya - Cu122 P3 (SPAdes) (version 2) | ecosystem: Host-associated > Arthropoda: Insects > Digestive system...
AAGCAACCCCCTGCCATGGTGGTGGTGAATGACAGAGTGGACATGGCCTTGCTGGCGCAGGCGCAGGGCCTGCATTTGGGCGAGGAGGACATGCCGGTGCCCGTGGCCAGGCGGCTTTTGGGGGCGGGGGTGCTGATTGGCAAGACAGTGCGAAGCCTGGAGCAGGCGAAGGTAGCCCAGGAAGAAGGGGCGGACTACGTCGGCTTTGGCCCCGTGTTTGAAACGAAGACAAAGCCCATGCCTATGGCGGCTTTGGGCCTGGAGGCCCTGGCCCATGTGGCCAGGCACAGCCTGCTGCCGGTGGTAGCCATTGGGGGCCTGGGGGTTGCCAACATGGCCCAGGCAGCCAAGGCGGGGGCCCATGCGGTGGCTGTTATTGCGGACATATGGCAAGCCGCAGAGCCTTTGCAGCAGGCATTGGCGTTGCAGCAGTTGTTTGCAAAGGCAGTGCCCTTGTGAGTGCGGCCAGTGCGGGGAAAAAGCCCATGTTAATGGTTTCAGCGGGCCTTTCCTGGGAGGAGAAGGAGGTGCTGTCCGCCTGCTCCCACGCCATTTGGAGGGCCGGGGGCGTCCCCTTGTTGTTGCCGCCGGTGAATGACGAGAAGCTGCTGGCGGCGACTTTAGAGAGGGCAAGCGGCTGGTTGCTTTCAGGCCTCTATGAGGAAGGCGCGCAGGAAGAGGGAGACAGCAGGAGGGCTGCAGGCGAAGCCCTCATACATTTCGGGCTGAGGCGTGCCATGGCGAAGGGGCTTCCGCTGCTTGCTTGCGGGAGGGCCTGCGAGGTTTTGGCCTCTTTTTGGGGGATGACAGCCCACAAGCGGGTGCCCACCGTGGCGTTTGAGCACCAGCAGCCCCTGCCCAAAACCCAGCCTTTTCACCCCATTGCCTTTCAGAAGGACAGCTGGCTGGAAGCCTGCCTGGGCCAAGGGCAGCTTATGGTAAACTCCCTGCACGCGCCCGAGTATTGGCGAAGCAATGCGCAAGCCGGCATTATAGCCACGGCCTTGGATGGTACGACAGAGGCCATTGAGGGGCGCAACGCCAAGGCCCTAGGGCTGCGGTGGAACCCAGAGTTTCTCCTGGAGGCTGTCCCCTGTCAGGTGCAAATTTTTCGGCATTTTGTTTCTCTTGCCCGGCAGCACCGCCGGTAGGTTATGCCTTTGTGAGAAGATACCCATGGCCACCTCCAACCGTTTGCCTGAAGACGCCCCCCGGGAATGTGCCCCCAAGCCTGCCTGGTTGAAAGTACGCTTCCCCCAGGGGGTTGCCTATGAGCGCGTCAAAGACTTGCTGGCCAAAAGCCGCCTTTCCACGGTGTGCGAAAAGTCCCGCTGCCCCAACTTGGGCGAGTGTTGGAACAGTGGAACGGCCACCGTGTTGTTGATGGGCGAGGTATGCACCCGGGCCTGCAAGTTTTGCCACGTGCCGACGGGGGCGCCGGCCCCGTTGGATGAGGGGGAGCCGGAGGCGCTGGCGCACATAGCGAAGGCTTTGTCGCTGCGCTACATTGTGGTGACTTCGGTGGACAGGGACGACTTGCCCGACGGCGGGGCGGCGCATTTTGCGCGCGCGGTGGAGGTGCTCAGGCGAGAGGCACCCGAGACGAAGGTGGAGGTATTAATCCCCGACTTCCAAGGGAAGGAAGCGCACCTGGCCGTGGTAGCCAGGGCCAGGCCCGCGGTGGCCGCCCATAATGTGGAGACGGTGGAGCGCCTTTCGCCCCTGGTGAGGGACAGGCGGGCAAGCTATGCCCAGTCCCTGGAGGTGTTGCGTTTTTTGAAGCAACGCCCCGAGGGTTTTTATGTGAAAAGCTCCCTCATGGTAGGCCTCGGAGAAAGCGACGAGGAGGTGGAGCAGGCCATGAGGGACTTGAGGGCGGTGGGGGTGGAAATGCTGACGTTGGGGCAGTATTTGCAGCCTTCGCCCAGGCATTTGGCGGTGCAGCGTTTTGTACCTCCGGAGGTTTTTGAGGGCTATGCCCACCAGGCCAAGGAGATGGGGTTTTTGTTTGTGGCCTCAGGCCCCTTGGTACGCTCCAGCTACAAGGCGGCGGAGTTGTTCCTTCAGTCTTCGAGCTAAACCGGTCTCAATGCTGGTGTTGTGCGCCGAAGGTAATGAGGTAGTGCACCATGAGTTGGTGCTCTGGCCGGCTGTGCGTTTTGCTGTGGTTGTATTGCAGGCGAAAGCGCCCAAAGGCGCTGGTGTTGAATTCCGCCATGAGGCTGTGCATCCACAGGTTGCGGCCGACGGTGCCCAAGGAGGTGTTTTCAAAACCCGCGGGTGTCAGCGGCGCGCCCAAAAGCGTATAGCGGTAGCCCAGGCGATAGTGCTTCATAAAAGCATAGGTGGCTTGCGCATAAAACCCCGAGGTTTTCGTATCAACAGCGGCGGAGAGGGGGCCATGGTGGAAGCGGCCTTTTTCCCGGCGGAACATATATTCCGCCTGCAGGGAAAGCGCGTTTGGGTTGCCCGCGGGCGCATAGTGGTATTGGAAGTCCATGGCATACAGTTGGTTGTTGCCGTTGAAGACGAGGCCCTCGGCTTCTCTTCCCAGGCGGCTTTGGGCATAGAGGGCATAGCCCCCCAGGCGCCAGCAGTGGACTTCCCCTGCAGGGTTGCCGATGCGGACGTAGGCGGTGAATAAGCCAGGTTTATGCCCCTGGGCATTGGCCGGAAAGCCTCTGCCGCGAAAAGCCCCGCCGCCCAGTTTGCTGGAGAAGCCTGTTGGCAAACGCAAGGAAGCTTCAATGCCGTCGTCGCTGAAGCCGTCACTGAGGTAGGCGCGGTAAGGCAAGGGCCTGTCCACGAAGTCGTCATCATGCTTGTGGACTTCATTCATATAGCCAAACAGGGGCAGCATGCGTCCCGCCTTGAGGGAGGCGCCCCACGGCAAGCGGAGGGTTTGGAGGAAGGCTTCTTCGAGGGAAAGCTCGTCCTTGCCGTTGTTGTTGGCGAGGAGGAGGGTGAGGACACCGGAGAGTTGGTTGTCCACCTGGGCACTCAAGCGGAGGGCGGACTCCTCCAAGGAGAAGCCCCTGGGGTAGCGCATGCCTGGGCTTGCCGTTTGAAAGCCTGGAATGTTCGCCTCCTCCTGGGAGAAAAGGCCATAGCGCCCACTCAAAATAACCTCCAGGTTGGGCGTCAACACCCACGCTTTTGTCGCCGTGCTTTGTTGCGCTAAAGCCTGCTGCTCCACTTGCCCAAGCCTTTTTTCCAGCGCCTCCAGACGCTGCTCCACGGGGGAAGCCTCTTTAGCCAAGGCGAAGGTGGTTGAGAGTGTGAGACAAAATGCCGCGCCTGCATATAGGTTTTTCATCCAAAGCCTTTTGGGAAAGCCAATAAAAACAAACGCCTCATAAGCTGGGTGGGCCTATGAGAGCGTTTTAAAAATGATAACTATTCTCAATTTCAATTCAAGGCAAATGGATTTTCGGTAATGCCTTTGGGTGATGCCTTTTAAAGGGCAAGGGCCCCCAACGTCTCCGGGTGTGTTTTCAAAAACTGCACCGCTTCATGCTGCGTCTTCCCGAGAAAAAGCTCTCCGTAGAAAAGCCCTTCGTCTTGTCGCGCTACCTGTTGGGAGGCCATCCCCATCTCCAGGGCTTCGGTGGCTTGGCAAATGCCACTGTCGAAGTACATGTCGAATTCTACGGGCTCTGCGGGGGGGGCACATTTGTTTTTGACGATGTTGACGCGGGTGCGCATGCCGGTGACTTTGGAGGCCGACTTCAACAGCTGCACATGTTCCACATGGCAGCGTACCGAGGAGAAAAACTTCAGCGCAACCCCGCCGGGGGTGGTCGACGGAAGGCCCGAAGGGGCGGTGATATAGCGCAGCTGGTTGAGCAAAAGCAGCGTACACGAAGAGTTGGCCAAAGGGCCCGCCAACTTGCGGATGGCATGGCTCAACGTTTGCGCATGCAAGGGGCCAAGCAAGGGCTGCTCGGACTCCAACTCTGCCTTGGGAAGCAAAGCCGCCACCGAGTCCACCACAATCAAATCCACCGCCTTGTCTTGCAGCAAACGCTCCACCACACTCCACGTCTGCTCCGCCGTGGAAGCTCGAATCAACACCAGTTTGTCGGCGTGAACGCCCAGCTTTTGCGCATAACCCAAGTCCAACGCGTGCTCCGCATCCACAAAAGCCGCAAGCCCTCCTTGCGCTTGCGTCGCCGCAATGCTTTGCAAGGCCAGGCTGGTTTTTCCGGAGCTTTCATAGCCAAACAACTCAACAATGCGGCCCCGAGGGTAGCCGCCACAACCCAAGGCGCGATCCAAGGCCAAGGAACCTGTCGGTACATGGCCTATGCTGCTGGGCACCGCCTGTCCATCCAACTGGACGGCCGTCCCTTTGCCGAACTGTTTTTCTACACCACGCAGAACCTCTGTTAACCTCCTCAACCTCTCTGCCCAAGCGCTCATTCAAATTTTCCTTTATTTTCCGACGGGTGAATTTCTCTGGGCGCAACAAAGCCATGCAGAAATTGAACGGCATATAACTGCATGTATTGTTGTGCCTTTGCCACAAGCCATTGAGTGGCAAATTTCATGCCGTCGCCAAGGAGGCGGAGGAAAGGTTTTCAGCGGTGGGGGCCGTCTAAAGGTTCTGCAAAAAAACAAAGCGTACGTTGACAGGGTTGCGGGGGGTGGAGGCTTTCAAGCGCGGGCAAAGCTCGCCGCTTTTGTGGAAGGAGACGGTGTTGTCGCCTTGGTTATACACATAAGTATTTGGGCCTGGCTCTATGCGCTTTTCCTCCACATAGACAACGAGAAGTCCCGGAGAGGAAGGTGTGCCTGACAAGCGGAATGTACAAGGGGCTGGGTCGATGACAGCAGAAATATCTCTCAGCACCCTTATCAGTTCGTCTTTGTTCCCTGCTGGATAATAGGCAACACAGTTGGGGTTCGAGCTTTGGCTGCATTTGCGAAAGTCACTGCCGGCTTTGGCCATTTCATTGAGCACGCTGTGTGCAAGGCCGCTGGTCAGTTCCGCACCAAAGCCAATGACAACGGTTTGGACACCTTGCTCAGCGAGCTGTCGGATGACTCTCAACGTTTTGCTTTCAACCAGGCAGTTGAGCTCGCCACGTCCAGAAGGGCATCGAGTTCTGCCAAGAGGCGTGCAAGTGCCTTCCTCTTCCTTTTGCTGTTGGGTGGGATTGGTGTAGAAGAGGGTGCAAATGCATTCACCCTGTGGGCATTCTTCCCGCGAAGCCTCAGTGTCACAGTTGGGAAGGCCGTCGGTCAGCAGCAATATAAAATTTTCACGGTCGTTTTCTTTCTTCTGGAACTCAGGAATGTGCTTGCGCAAATATTCCAAAGCGGCGGCTGTTGGGGTTCCTCCGCGGATCATATCTGGGTTTTTGGTTTCGTCGAGCTCTTCATAGATATACTTTTGAATCTCGTCGATTCTAGCTTGGAGCTCTGCTTCATTGTCGGAAGTTACCAAGGGATATTCGAAACCGGTTGGACCGTTACATTCCTCGTTGGTTGGATATAAAGTAAGACCGAATCTGCCCAGTGGCCGAGGGTCTTCCTCGCTAAGTTCGCGACTGTTTTCCAAAAAGTTTTTCATGGCCCCCCGCAACTCTTCTATCCGTGTAGGGCAAGGAGGCGAGCTACAAACAATCCGCTCCTTCATGGAGCCCGACTTGTCGAGCAAGAGCATAATGTTGGGTGGCAGAGGGACAGCCGTCAAATGCTTAACTTGCACATGCTGGGTGGCAGCGGCGGGGTTGACGGGTTCAAAGTTGTAGGACTGGCATGCAGCCAAAACCAGGAAAGCGGTGACGAGAAAAGGGAGGGTTTTCATTGAGTTATCTCCAGGTCAGGGCTTTGCTGATTTTAAGCTTGTTTTTTCGGCGGCCAAACTCTCCCGCGCGGAAAGTAAAGATGTTCACAAAACTGAACACTCGAAGTTTAGAAAAAGCCCCCTTCTCCGAAGGCAAAAAAACCGCCGGGGGGCTAGGAGCTCCTCCCCGGCTGAAAACGGGAAATGAATTTTGGACCGTGCCCGGCAAGTCTAGAGGGTCTGCAAAACAGCAAAGCGTACGTTGACAGGGTTGGTGGGGGTGGAGGCTTTCAAGCGCGAGCAAAGCTCACCGTCCTCGTGGAAGTAGACGGTATTGTTGTCTTTGCTATACACATAGGTGTTTGGGCCGGGCTCTATGCGTTTGTTGCCCACGTAGACAACGAGAAGCTCCGGAGAAGAAGGTGTGCCTGTCAGTTTGAATTCGCAAGGGTCTTGCACCAATACCTTGGAGATATCCGCGAGTGCCTTGATCAGGTCATTCCTGTTTCCTGCGGGATAATAGGCAACACAGTTGGGGTTCGAGCTTTGGCTGCATTTGCGAAAGTCACTGCCGGCTTTGGCCATTTCATTGAGCACGTTATGTGCAAGGCCGCCGGTCAGTTCCGCACCAAAGCCAATGACAACGGTTTGGACGCCTTGCTCGGCGAGCTGTCGAATGACTCTCACCGTTTTTCTTTCAACCAGGCAGTTGAGCTCGCCACGTCCAGCAGGGCATCGAGTTCTGCCAAGAGGCGTGCAAGTGCCTTCCTCTTCCTTTTGCGGTGGGGTGGGGGTGACATAGAAGAGGGTGCAAATGCATTCACCCTGTGGGCATTCTTCCCGCGAAGCCTCAGTGTCACAGTTGGGAAGGCCGTCGGTTAGCAGTAAGATATAATTATTGCGCTTTTGTTCTTTTGGAAGGTCATCCTGCTTAAACTCAGGAGTGTTGTTCAGCAAATACTCCAAAGCAGCGGCTGTTGGGGTTCCTCCGCGGATCATATCTGGGTTTTTGGTTTCGTCGAGCTCTTCGTAGATATACTTTTGAATCTCGTCGATTCTAGCTTGGAGCGCCGCTTCATTGTCGGAAGTTACCAAGGGATATTCGAAACCGGTTGGACCGTTACATTCCTCGTTGGTTGGGTATAAAGTGAGACCGAATCTGCCCAGTGGCCGCAGATCTTTCTTATCCGAGTTCCCATTTCCGGGATCTGGATCAAAAGCACGACTTTGCTCCAGGAACTCTTTCATAGCATCGCGCAACTCTGCGATGCGTGTAGGGCAAGGAGGCGAGGTACAAACAATCCGCTCCTTCATGGAGCCCGACTTGTCGAGCAAGAGCATAATGTTGGGCGGCAGAGGGGTCGCCGTCAAGTCTGTTTCTTGCAGGTGCTGGGTGGCAGCGAGGGGTTTGACGGGTTCAAAGTCGTAGGTTTGACATGCGGTCAAAACCACGAAAGCAGTGACGAGAAAAGAGCGGGCTTTCATTGAGTTATCTCCAAACCAGGGCTTTGTTGACTCTAGGCTTTTTTTTTTCTGCTGCCAAATCGTTTGTGGCGGAAAGCGACAAGTGTGCACGAAGTTGAGCATGATATCACCCAATATATCACCCAATATATCATCCAATGTAAGCCTCATGAGTTTCCGTTCCAAAGGCCAAAAGCATGCTAAAGCCACGCTCACACTCAAGCCATGCTCAAGCAAGTTTCAAGCAAGGCGGGAGCCTGGCCGTCTCAGAGAGCAGACTTTTATTTGGAAGAGGTTTTTGTGAAGCACCCTGCGGGCCCCAAGTGTTCCCGAGCGGAACGAGGTTTGAAGCGAGGATTGAAGCAAGGTTTGAAGCAAGGCTCTCCGAGAGAGACGCAATGGGTGTTTGGCCTCAACCCGGTGTTGGCCTTGCTTTCCCATGCGCCGCACAAAGTGTTGCGCCTGTGTTTGGCCAGGGGTTGTGAAGGCAGCCGCTTGCAAGGGCTCAGCGAGAAAGCACAGGCTGCGGCCGTGCCCTTGGAGTGGTTGGAGCGAAAAGAGTTGGACATGCGGACAGGGAATGCCGTGCACCAGGGGGTTTTGGCAGAGGTGAGGGCCTTCTCCTTCCTTTCCGAGGAGGCTTTGTTGGCGTTGGCATTGCCTGCGCGGGAAGACAGCGTGGTGTTGCTGTTGGATGGTGTGGAAGATCCGCAGAACTTGGGTGCCATTGCGCGCTCTGCGCTGGCCTTGGGCGTTTCGGCTTTGGTCATCGGCAAAAACCGCTCCGTTGGGCTGACGCCTGCGGTGCTCAAAGCCTCCGCCGGCGCCTTGGTATACCTCCCGGTGGCCCAGGTGACCAACCTCTCCCGCTTGTTAGAGCGGCTGAAGAAAGAAGGCTATTGGTCCTTGGCCGCCTCTCCTTTGGCGAAAAAAGCGCTGTGGGAGGTGGACACCCAAGGCCCCTGGGTGGTGGTGGTTGGCGGAGAAGGCAGAGGCATTGGCGCCCATTTGTTAAAGCATTGTGACTTTCATGCCCACATTCCCATGTTGGGGCAAGTCTCTTCGTTGAATGCCTCTGTTTCGGCCGGAATTGTGCTCTACGAGCTGTGTCGCCAGCGCGCTGTTTGTGTGCAAACACCAAAAAGCTCAACGTGAAGTTTTCAAAGCTTGACTGGAAGGAGCTGTCTATGTATGGAGCGCTCTTTGGCTTTGGCGGGCTTTCAAGAAGTGTCTTTGGAGCTTTGCCGGTGTAGCTCAGCTGGTAGAGCAACTGATTTGTAATCAGTAGGTCGCGGGTTCGAGTCCCACCGCCGGCATTGTGGTTTGGCATTGTGGTTTTTGTGAGTTTGGAAGCAGCAAGAAAAGAGAGTGAAAAAGCGGCGGCGGCGGAGAAAGCAGCAGAAGTGGTTTTTGGAGGGATGCCCGAGAGGCCAAAGGGAGCAGACTGTAAATCTGCCGGCATAGCGCCTTCGTTGGTTCGAATCCAACTCCCTCCAAGGTGGTGGTGGCATAGAAGAGCAGAAGAGAAGCAGTGAAGCGGAAGCAAGGCACGCGGGAATAGCTCAGTTGGTAGAGCGTCAGCCTTCCAAGCTGAATGTCGTGGGTTCGAATCCCATTTCCCGCTTGTGGGTTTTTGTTGTGGAAGGCTTTTTTGTTGAAAGCTTTGTAGTGTGGAGTTGAGGCAGAAGAAGCGGATGTTTTTTTAAGCCCTGGTAGCTCAGTTGGCAGAGCGCATCCTTGGTAAGGATGAGGTCTCCAGTTCAATCCTGGATCAGGGCACCATTGAAGTGAACGCAGTTTTCGAGAGGGACATATGAGCAAGGAGAAGTTCGACAGATCGAAACCGCACGTGAATATTGGCACCATTGGCCACGTAGACCACGGGAAGACCACGTTGACTGCGGCGATTACAAAAGTGATGGCCAAGCAAGGTGGCGGTCAGGCTTTGGCTTATGACCAAATTGACAAGGCTCCCGAGGAGCGTCAACGCGGCATTACCATTGCCACGGCGCACGTGGAATACCAGACGAAGAACCGCCACTATGCCCACGTGGACTGCCCAGGCCACGCCGACTACGTGAAGAATATGATTACGGGCGCCGCGCAAATGGACGGAGCCATTTTGGTGGTTTCCGCCGCGGACGGCCCCATGCCGCAGACGCGCGAGCACATTTTGTTGGCGCGCCAAGTGGGCGTCCCCTACATTGTCGTGTTTTTGAACAAGATTGACATGCTGGATGACCCTGAGTTGCGCGAGCTTGTGGAAATGGAAGTGCGCGACTTGCTCTCCAAATATGAATTCCCCGGTGATGATACCCCCATTGTGGCCGGTTCCGCCCTCAAGGCCCTGGAAGGGGACACTTCGGAGATTGGTGAAGCCTCCGTCCAGAAGTTGATGGAGGCCGTCGACGCCTACATCCCCACGCCGCAAAGGGATGTGGACAAGCCCTTCCTCATGCCTGTGGAAGACGTGTTTTCTATTGAAGGCCGCGGCACCGTGGCGACAGGCCGCATTGAGCGTGGCCGCATAAAGGTGGGCGAGGAAGTGGAGATTGTCGGCATTCGCGCCACCACCAAGACGGTGGTGACCGGCGTAGAAATGTTCCGCAAGCTTTTGGACGATGGGCAGGCAGGCGACAACATTGGCGCCTTGTTGCGCGGTTTGAAGCGCGAGGAGATTGAGCGCGGCCAGGTATTGGCCAAGCCCGGCACTGTGACGCCGCACACCAAATTCAAAGGCCAAGTCTACATTCTGACGAAGGAAGAAGGCGGTCGCCACACGCCCTTTGTGAATGGCTACAAGCCCCAGTTTTATTTCCGCACCACCGACGTGACGGGGACGGTGAAGCTGCCTGCCGGGACTGAAATGATCATGCCCGGAGACAACATCGAGGTAGAGGTGGAGTTGATAACTCCCATAGCGATGGAGGCGGGTTTGCGCTTCGCCATTCGCGAGGGAGGCCGCACGGTGGGAGCGGGTGCCGTGGTAGGCATCATCACCTGAAGTTGTTTTGGGCGAGAGGGGAAGAGGCCTTTTCCCTCTCGCGGTTTTTCTGAAGCAGTGGTGTTTTGAAGAAGGTGTTTTTATGCCCAAAGGAAACCGAAGCATTATTTCGATGGAGTGTTCTGGTTGCAGTGAGCGCAACTATACAACCACGAAAAACCGTCGAAAGCAGCAGGACAAGCTGCAGCTGTCGAAGTTTTGTCCACGTTGTCGAAAGCATATGCCGCACAAAGAGGGAAAAGTGTGAAAACTAGGCCAGTAGCTCGAACGGTAGAGCAGCGGTCTCCAAAACCGACGGTTGGGGGTTCGAATCCCTCCTGGCCTGTCTTTTTTGTTTGGCATGAGTTCAAGTGGTGTGAAGTGAGCAACAGGGAGGTTCCGTATGTCGGCCACAGAGGCCAGTGAGAAAGCCAACCGGGCAAAAATGGATCCCAAGCGCCTGCTTGCCATTGTTTTTTTGGTATTGGGCGCTGTGTTGGCGGTGTTTTTGGGGCGCATATTCGAGTTGTTTTGGGCGCGGATGGGTTGGTCCAACCCGCCCTTGTTTGCGGGTTTGGGTTGGAGTGCCACCTCGCTGATGGGTTTTGTATTGGCGGCGGGGGCAGTGGCTTGGGCCTATTTTGCGAAGGAGCCGAGGGCCTATGCGGAAGAGGCCGCAGGTGAGTTGATGCGCGTCGTCTGGCCCTCCTGGGCGGAAGTCCGCGTCTCCACCATGGCCGTTGTCATAACGGCTTTCGTCGCCGCCTTCTTCTTCTTCTTGGTTGACACCTTAAGCTATGAAGTCATGGTGGAATGGCTACCTCGACTATGGGAATTCCTCTAATGTCAGAAGAAATGCGCTGGTACGTCATTCACACCTACTCTGGCTTTGAGAATAAAGCGAAGAAGAGTTTAGAGGACAAAATCCGCATGGAGGGCCTGCAGGAGTATTTCGGTGAAATTCTCATTCCCATGGAGCAGGTGGTGGAGATGGTGAAGGGAGAGAAGAAGACGACGCGGAGAAAGTTTTTCCCCGGCTATATTCTCGTGCAGATGAGCATGAACGATCGCTCCTGGCACCTTGTCAAAAACACCCCCAAAATAACGGGCTTTGTTGGTGCCGCACACAACCAGCAGCCGCCGCCCATCAGCGATTTGGAGGTGAAGCGGCTGACGACACAAATTTCGGAAGGCACGCTCAAGCCGCGTCCCAAAATCCAATATGAGGTGGGGGACACGGTGCGCGTTGTCGATGGCCCCTTTGCGAATTTCAATGGCAGCATTGAAGAAGTCAACCCCGAGAAGGGGCGAGTGAAGGTGCTGGTATCCATTTTTGGCCGCTCCACGCCGGTGGAGTTGGACTTCATGCAGGTGGAGAAGTCCAGCGGCTAAAGAGAAGTGTTAAAAAGTTTCAGGGGCTTTTCCCCTGAAAAAAAGTGGGAGGCTTTCAAAGCCGTTTAAACCACAGGAGCAAAGCGAATGAAGAAAATAACAGGGCAAATAAAACTGCAAGTCCCTGCGGGCAAAGCAAACCCTGCGCCCCCCGTTGGTCCGGCCTTGGGTCAGCAAGGCGTCAACATTATGGAGTTTTGCAAGCAGTTTAATGCTGCCACTCAAGTGCAGATGAAGGATGGCCTCATCATCCCCGTCGTCATTACGGTTTACCAGGACAAGTCCTTCACTTTTATTTTAAAAACCCCTCCCACGCCTGTGCTGCTCAAAAAGGCAGCGGGCTTGCATACAGAGAAGAAGAAGGGCTCTGGCTCCAAGCGGCCTGGCAAGGAGAAAGCGGGCCAGGTGACGAAGCAGCAGGTGGAAGAAATTGCCAAGGCCAAACTCAAGGACACGACAGCCGCCTCTATGGAAGCTTGCATCCGCAGTGTTGAGGGCACAGCGCGCTCCATGGGTTTGGAGATTGTCTGACACATTGCTTTTGAGAGGGACAAAACATGGCGAAGAATGGAAAAAAATATCGCGCAGCGGCCCAGAAGGTGGACCGCACCAAGCGCTATTCAGTGGCAGAAGGGTTTAAGCTTCTCAAAGAGACAGCGGAAATTCTCAATACAAAGTTCGATCAGACGGTCGAGGTGGCGTTAAACCTGGGCGTAGACCCCCGGCATGCGGACCAAATGGTGAGAGGAGCGGTGGTGTTAACCCACGGCACAGGCCGGACAGTGAGGGTAGCGGTTTTTGCCAAGGGAGACAAAGCAGCCGAAGCCCAGTCCGCAGGTGCCGACGTGGTAGGTGATGCGGATTTGGCCAAGCGAATGGAAGAAGGCTTTATGGAGTTTGACACCGTCATAGCCACCCCCGACATGATGGGGGTGGTGGGGCGCCTTGGCAAAATTCTCGGACCTCGAGGGCTCATGCCCAACCCCAAAGTGGGCACCGTGACGATGGATTTGGCGAAAGCCATTCGAGATGCCAAAGGCGGCAAGGTGGAATTGCGCGTTGAAAAATCTGGCATCATCCACGCTCCGCTTGGCAAAGTGTCGTTTGAAACAGAAAAGCTCATTGAGAATTTTCAAGTGCTGCTCGAAACCGTCGTCAAGCTGAAACCCGCAACCTCCAAAGGGGTTTATTTGAGAGGCGTTGCCATTTCTTCGACGATGGGCCCAGGAATTAAACTGGAGACACAAGCTTTTTCGGGTTTGCTTCGCTAAATAAAGGAGTGAAAAAAGACATTCCGGGGCGCTTGACAGCGCATGTTGTTTATGCTAGGCGCCCTGGTTTCAAGTTAGGTGTCGTTTTTAGGAGCGCCGCCTAAGCCTGGACGAAGACAGCAGGGGCATCGGGTGCCCAAGGTGTGAGGTGTTGGTTGTTACCCTTTGCTTAAACGGTGTTTGCCCTGCCGAGACAGGACGAAGAGAGGCCTCTCTCTCGCTCTTGCACTTTGTGCCAGATTTTGTGGAAAAGGAGGTGACACAAGATGTTGAAGAGCGAAAAAGAGGCGATGGTTCAAGAGTTGGCAGAGAAGTTTGCCAAGGCCAAGTCAGTTGTGGTTGCCACATTTAATAAGATGGATGTAGCGACGGCGACGCAGTTGCGCAGCAAGCTTCGCGAAGGTGGCGTTGAATACAAGGTGATAAAAAACACTTTGGCGAAGAGAGCTGCTCAGGGGACCCCCGTAGCCGTCATAGCCGATGATTTTGTGGGGCCCACAGCCCTGGCCATCAGCTATGAGGACGTGGTGGCTCCCGCCAAAATTCTGATGGAGTTTCTCAAAGACAGAGAATTTCTAGAAGTAAAGAGCGGCGTTATTGAGGGGCAGCGCATTCTGGCAGCTGAAGTGAGTGCCTTATCGAAGTTGCCGGGATTGTTGGAGCTTCGAGCGAGTTTGTTGGGGCTGTTTATGCAGCCGGCGACTCAATTGGTGCGTACGCTTGCTGAGCCTGGCTCACAACTGGCGAGGGTTTTGGCGCAGCGTTTGGAGAAAGAAAGTTAACATTTGTTTTATTTGAGGAATTGCCATGGCTGATTTAGATCTCATTGTAGAAAAATTGTCCGCATTAACCGTTTTGGAAGCGGCGGAGCTTGTCAAAAAACTGGAAGAGAAGTGGGGTGTTTCAGCAGCAGCCGTTGCGGTTGCTCCGCCGACAACACCTGTAGCCCCGGTGGAGGAGCAGACGGAATTCACCGTCATGTTGGTGAAGGTCGGTGACAAAAAGGTGGAAGTCATAAAGGTGGTGCGTGAAATTACCGGATTAGGATTGAAAGAAGCAAAAGACTTGGTGGAGGGCGCCCCCAAACCCGTCAAAGAGGGTGTGAGCAAGGATGAGGCGAACAAGTTGAAAGAAAAACTGGCCGCTGCCGGTGCGACGGTTGAATTGAAATAGCTGTTTACCCGAATGGGAAGCCGGCGTTTGTTGAATGAAGCGCCGGCTTGTCTGCTGTTGTAGCTGTGTTCTTTTACCACTGGGAAAACGAATGACAACAAGCCTGCAAACCAATTTCCGCGTTCGGAAGAGCTTTGCAAAGATTCCAAAAGTCATTGAAATACCGAACTTAATCAACATCCAAAAGTCGAGTTATGACAAATTTTTGCAGGCGGATGTCTTGCCTGCAAAGAGAGAAGACATCGGCTTGCAGGCCGTTTTTAAATCGGTCTTTCCTATCCGGGACTTCAATGAGACTTCGTCATTGGAGTTTGTCGCCTATCATCTGGAAAAACCCAAATACGACGTGGATGAATGCCACCAGCGCGGCATGACGTTTGCGGCTCCCATTAAGGTTGTCGTGCGCCTTGTCGTCTGGGACAAAGACGAGGAGACAGGCGCGCAGTCCATTCGTGACGTCAAAGAGCAGGAAGTCTATTTCGGTGAAATTCCGCTCATGACGCAGAATGGGACTTTCATTATTAATGGCACCGAAAGAGTTGTCGTCAGTCAGCTACACCGCAGCCCAGGTGCTTTTTTCGACCACGACAAAGGCAAGAGCCATTCCTCAGGAAAACTCCTCTATAACGCGCGCATCATTCCCTATAGAGGCTCGTGGATTGATTTTGAGTTCGATCACAAAGACTTGCTTTATGTGCGCATCGATCGCCGCCGGAAGTTGCCGGCAACCATTTTGATTCGGGCTTTGGGGGCAGTGCAAGACACAGCGCGAAAAAACCCCATCGACTTCAAAGGCTCGACAGAAGAAATTCTCAACTATTATTATGAGACAGAAACCATTTATTTGCTGTCGCCCACGGAGTTTGAAAAGTCCGTGGACTTGGAGCTTTTGCTCAACCAACGCGCCGTTAGAGATGTGAAGTCCAAGTCAGGCGAAATTATTGTCAAGAAGAACCGAAAATTTAACCGGGCAGCTCTCAAGAAATTGCAAGCAGCCGGCATGACGCGCTTGCCGATTGATGCAGACGACTTATTCAGCAAAGTGTCCGCCTTTGACGTTGTGGATGAAACGACAGGAGAGGTGCTTCTTGAGTGCAACGAGGAGATTTCTCAGGAGAAGGTAGACGAGCTTCTGAAGCGGGGTGTTTCAGAAGTCAAAGTCCTCTTCATTGACAACCTCAACGTGGGCCCCTTCCTTCGGGAAACCCTGTTGATGGACAAAATTGACAGCCCGGAGCAGGCGATTATGGAGATTTACCGTCGCCTTCGCCCTGGGGACCCCCCCACTCCGGAGACGGCTGCAAATTTGTTTAACAACCTCTTCTTCAACCCCGAGCGCTATGACTTGTCCAAGGTGGGCCGCCTCAAACTGAATTTCAAATTCAGCTTGGAAGAGTCGCTTGAAAACCAAGTGCTCACCAAGCGCGATATTCTCGAAGTGGTCCGCTACCTTGTCGACTTGAAGAATGGCAAGGGCAACATTGACGACATCGATCATTTGGGTAACCGTCGTGTGAGGGCTGTGGGCGAGCTTTTGGAAAACCAATACCGCATTGGTTTAGTGCGCATGGAGCGAGCCATTAAAGAACGCATGAGTTTGCAAGAAATTGAAACGCTCATGCCGCATGACTTAATTAACGCCAAACCCGTTACCGCGGTTGTTAAAGAGTTTTTTGGCTCCTCGCAGCTGTCGCAATTTATGGACCAGAACAACCCGCTTTCGGAAGTGACACACAAGCGGCGTTTGTCGGCCCTTGGTCCAGGCGGCTTGACGCGTGAGAGAGCGGGCTTTGAGGTGCGCGACGTGCACCCGACGCACTATGGCCGCATTTGTCCCATTGAGACGCCAGAAGGGCCGAACATTGGGTTGATTGCCAGCTTGTCCACCTACGCGCGTGTCAACGAGTTTGGCTTCGTCGAAACCCCCTACCGCCGGGTGGAGGGAAGCACCCCCACGCAGGAAGTGAGTTTCTTTTCTGCCCTGGAAGAAGAGCGCCATACCATTGCGCAGGCCAATGCGGAGTGTGACGCTTCAGGAAAATTTGTAGGCGACATTGTTGGCTCCCACCACGAGGGCGAGTTTGTGTTGGCGAGGGCGGAGGATGTCAACCTCATGGACGTTTCTCCCAACCAGTTGGTGTCGGTTGCCGCTTCACTCATTCCCTTTTTGGAGAATGACGACGCCAACCGTGCACTCATGGGCTCCAACATGCAAAGGCAGGCCGTGCCGCTTTTGCGAAGCTTTGCGCCCATTGTTGGAACGGGCATTGAGTCCATTGTTGCGAGGGACTCTGGGGTGACGGTGGTGGCCCGCCGCAGCGGCACCATTGAAACGGTGGATGCAAGCCGCATTGTGGTGCGCGCAGAGGAGGTGGATTCGGCAGAAGAGGGTGTCAACGAAGTCGACATTTATAGCCTCCTCAAATACCAGCGCTCCAACCAAAACACCTGCCTTAACCAAAAGCCCATTGTGAAGAAGGGCGACCAGGTGAAGGCCGGAGAAATTATTGCCGACGGCCCCGCGACAGAAACCGGGGAGCTGGCCCTAGGTGCCAACGTGGTGGTGGCGTTTATGCCTTGGCAGGGCTACAACTTCGAAGACTCCATCCTCGTCTCTGAAGCCCTGGTGAAGGAGGACATTCTCACCTCCATTCACATTGAAGAGTTTGAGTGCATCGCCCGCGACACAAAGCTTGGCAAAGAGGAGATTACTCGGGACATTCCCAACGTGGGCGACGAGGCCCTCAAGAATTTGGATGAGTCCGGCATTATTTATATTGGCGCAGAAGTGAAGCCCGGCGACGTGTTGGTTGGCAAGGTGACGCCGAAGAGTGAGGTGCAGCTTTCTCCGGAGGAGAAGTTGCTGCGGGCCATTTTCGGAGAAAAGGCCGGCGATGTACGCGACAGCAGTTTGCGCGTCCCCCCGGGGGTGGCAGGCAACGTCATTGGCGCCAAAGTGTTTTCCAGGAAGGGCGTGGAGAAGGACGAGCGCGCCAAGGAGATTGAGTCCGCGGAGGAGGCCAAGCTTCTGAAGGACCAGAACGATGAAATAAAAGTCATCCAAAGCTCAGCCCACAACCGCATTCGCAAACTCTGGGAGGGGCAGCAAGCCCAGGGCAAGCTGGTGGATGACAAAGGCAACCAGCTGCTGAAGAAGGGGGATGTTTTGAATGCCCAACTTCTGGCCTCCATCCCCTATCGCTATTGGGAAGACATTTCCGTCGGTGACGCCATAGACACCAAGGTGCGAAAAATTTTGAGCGACTTGGAGGAAATGAAAGAAACCGTCCGCCAAAATTTTGGCGAGCGAATTTCACGAATTAAAAAAGGCGATGAGCTTCCGCCCGGCGTCATTAAAATGGTCAAAGTCTACGTCGCCATCAAACGCAAGTTGGCGGTGGGCGACAAAATGGCCGGCCGTCACGGCAACAAGGGCGTTGTCTCCTGCATTTTGCCCGTGGAAGACATGCCCTATTTGGAGGATGGTCGCCCCGTCGACATTGTTTTAAACCCGCTGGGTGTCCCCTCCCGTATGAACATTGGCCAGGTTTTGGAAACCCATTTGGGTTTGGCCGCCAAGGGTTTGGGAGAGCAGCTCCAAAAATACATTGAAGCCAACTGGTCCGCCGACAAACTCCGGGGGCGGCTCAAAGAAATTTATCAAAATGAGGGCTTCAACCAGTTTATAGAGAAGCTTCCGGATGAGGATGTGGTTGCATTGTGCCGTCGTTTGCAAAACGGCATTCACGTGGCCACGCCTGTGTTTGACGGGGCTTTGGAGCACGAGGTGAGGGAGCTTTTGGAGAAGGCGGAGCTGCCCAAGACAGGGCAGATGGTGCTGTTTGATGGCCGTACAGGAGACCCGTTCGATCAGGAGGTGACGGTGGGCGTCATGTACATGCTCAAGCTGCACCACCTGGTAGACGAAAAAATCCACGCGCGCTCCATCGGCCCCTACTCGCTGGTGACGCAGCAACCTCTGGGAGGCAAGGCCCAATTCGGCGGCCAGCGTCTCGGAGAGATGGAAGTGTGGGCGATGGAGGCCTATGGCGCCGCTTATACGCTGCAAGAGTTTTTGACAGTGAAGTCGGATGATGTTGTGGGCCGCACAAGGATGTACGAAGGCATTGTCAAAGGAGACCATTCTCTGGAGTCCGGCCTTCCCGAATCCTTCAACGTGCTGCTCAAAGAATTGCAGGCGTTGGCCTTGGATGTGGAGTTGTTGGAGCAGCCGCCGCCGGAGCGTTATCGTTCGACTTTTGGAAGCATTGAGCCCAGCCATACAGCAATGGATGATTGAGTTTGACTTGAAAAACCCTGGAAGAAAAAAGGGAGCCCTTCTGTGAAGGATATTTTTAATTTTTTTGAAAAACCCAAAGACCCGCTTTCGTTTCGAGCCATCCGCATTGCGCTGGCCTCTTCCGAGAAAATTCGCCAATGGTCGCATGGGGAAGTCAAAAAACCTGAAACCATCAACTACCGCACCTTCAAGCCCGAGAG
>Ga0209737_10001252_pt1 | contig 18554 bp, 15 predicted proteins | sample TergutCu122P3_FD_187284 | JGI IMG/M metagenome (GOLD analysis project Ga0209737, IMG submission 187284) | Cubitermes ugandensis P3 segment gut microbial communities from Kakamega Forest, Kenya - Cu122 P3 (SPAdes) (version 2) | ecosystem: Host-associated > Arthropoda: Insects > Digestive system...
CTTTTGCCTGTCTGCCCAACCAAATTATGGGGAAGGGAATTATCAAAGCGCTGAAGGAGCGCCATCCCCAGGCCAACATTGCCGCCATCGACTATGATCCGGGGGCCTCGGAAGTCAACCAGCTCAACCGGATTAAGCTGATGTTGTCGGTGGCCTTCCGAAACCTGGAGAAGGCGGCGGGCGCAGAAGCCGTCTATGAGAAGGCCATTGCATAGGCCGGTTTTCTGTTGACTTGAGTGTGGCGGGACACGCATAAGGACGGCTGGCCTTCCATGTCTTCTCCCTTCTTCCTGGCACTGAGCATCCTCTGCGGAGTGGGTGGAGTGTTGTTGCTTTCTTATAAGTTCCTCAAGCGCAAAGCGGCCGCCAGACTTCCTTTCAGCAAAAAAGCAACAACAGAAATGCCTTGGCCATGCTCAGGCAAAGACAAAGACAGAGACCAAGACAGAGACAAAAACAGCGACACTGAAGACACCCCTCCCCCGCTTAAAGCAGAGCTGCTTTTGGCACAGTCTGAATCTCCGCTCGCCCCCGGAAAACAACCCACACCAAAGGCGAAGAAAAAAAGAGCCTGGGTTTTCCTTGGGTTCGCCATGTCTTTGTCCGCTTTCATTGCTTTTGCACCCTGGCTGTTCCCTTCCGGAAAGCAAACCCTCGGCTTCATCAGCGACTTTATTTTCAGCCTTCTTGCTGTGTTCCCTGCCCTCTATTTTGTCGTAGGGATGTTCAAGAAGGGCTCCCTTCTGAAAGAGCAGGGCTATGGCCCCCTGCTGATTGTCGCGAGCGTTGCGCTCGCCCTCCTGGCGGTCAAAAGCAAATCCGACGCTTCCTATATGCCCGCTCCGCCCCCCAAGCCTGCTGAGCTGTGGCAACTCATTGCCGATGCGCCTTCAATCCGAACGGGGAGCGACGAAGAGGCCTATTGGGTATACGCAGTGGGACAGTTCGACTTGTCCGAGGCCCATTCCATGCGCCTTAGCTTCGCGCCAAGCCAGGCCGGAACAAAGTTTTTGCTGCGTCTTGTTCCCATGGGTTCAGGCTTTAGCGGCCTTCATTCTGAAATATTCAGCATTCCTGCCAGTGGAATTGTTGAAGTGCCTTTGAAGGCAGCAGCTTTTGGCCTAAAGCCCGCGAATATGCGTCAGTTGAAGGAAATTGCCGTCATTTCAGGCAGCCATGCCTGGGGCCGCTCTCTGGAGCAGCCTGCAGACAAGCGTGCCGACTTCAAGAAGATTGAAGTCCAATATTGAAGTTCAATGAGGGCGGCCCCCTCCTTCGAGGGGGGGGGGACAAAAGGGAGGGCATATGAAACCTCACTTCAGCGGAGCGGCAACACAGTTGAGTTATGGCGCCCCCGCGTCTTTTGCGCAGCGAAACCCAAACCCGGGATGACGTCTATTGGGGGGGTAGTTCGTACGGACAGAAGCGCGAAGTATTTCAGGGGTGCCGCCGAAGGTGTTGCGCACAATCCGGTCATCTTCATACCAATCGCTAAGCTCCGTTCCGCGGTAGGGCCTGAACCGTTCAGCAACCCACTCGGCCACGTTGCCACTCATGTGCAAAACCCCAAAAGGGCTTTGTCCACCCAGCATGCTTCCCACGGGCACCGTCTCGCGTCCGTGTCGCTCTTTGGTTGTACAAAGAGAAGCGTCAAACTCGTTCCCCCACGGGTAGAGGCGGCCATCCGTGCCGCGTGCAGCAAACTCCCACTCGGCCTCGGTGGGCAGGCGCCAACCTCTGAAGGCGCAATAGGCGGAGGCTTCGTACCAGCTGACGCCGCTGACAGGGTGCCTGTCTTTGCATGGCGGAGGCTTGCCCTCTCTCCAGGTGAGGGGCCCTGGGTGTTTTCCGGTTGGGTCCGAAAACTCCGAAACCCAACGGTCGAAATCCTCGTAGAAATAGTCGCGATCGAAATCCTTTGAAGCGGCTTTCCAAAAACGCACTTCCTTATAGCCGCCGGCGGCGACAAATTCGGCATATTCAGCATTCGTCACCGGGGTTTTGGAAATTTGGAATGGCGCCACTTTCACCGGGTGTGCCGGCGTCTCCCGAGCAAACACTTGAGACAACCACCCCGCGGATTCAGCCATTTTCCTTGCAAGCTCCTGCTCAAGCCCCATCCGAAAACGTCCGCCTGGAATTTTGACGAAGCTGTTTGCCTCTATTTCAATGGCCTCGCTGTCTTCACATCCGGTTTGGGCTTCCATCTTCTCTCCTTCCTTGGGGGTCTCCTGTTTGTCTTCAATGCTTTCTCCCGCCTCGCCGCTTTGGGGGGCTTCTGGTCTTTCTTCCTCTTCAAAGTTTTTCGGAAAACCCTTCACAAAAAAGGCACAGGCCAAAACAACCAACAACGCCATTCCAATAGATACCCATTTGAGGCCGGTACATTTCATCGTGGTTCTCCGCTGTTGTTCGGCAAGGCATGAAGTGTACGGCCGGCTTCTATTCCGGAATCAGGCAGCTTCGGACGTGCTCTTTGAATGCCACAAGCGTCATGGATTCCAGGCCAATTTTGTTGTTCTCCATGCGACGAGGTGGATTTTGAAGCAAAGTCCCATTTGGAATCTGCTGCGCACCCCACGGGTTTCGAAAATAAACGCGACCATTTTTGAGCTTCTCGACGACGACCGCGTGACCACCGTCTCCCCAGTGCAGTCTGGCATAGGTGAGCTGCCCCGAGTGTGCAATCAACAACTGCTCTATGGCAGCTTTGTTGGTCTCACTTTTGAAATTCTGCCCAAACAAAGCTTTCAGCCCTGCTTGCTGCTGCCCTACATCGAGTCCGCCATAAGCGCTCAAATCCGCGCTTGTACTTAAATCCGTAACGTTGTCATAATTATCCGCTCCATTGCTCAACTCCATCATCGCTGCCTGGAAGAGACGCTCTGAAGCGCTGCGGTTGGTGGCGTTATCGCCCGCCACACTCCCGGGGTCCCTTAGGAGCGTTTCCCCTCCACGCAGCACGACTTGGCCTCCGGCTGATGTGAGCCCTTGCATAATTCGCAGATATTCAGCCGGGTTTTGTTTGTTGAGCATATATTGCATCGAAGTCACCGTGCAGGTGCCCTTCGTGTCTTGGTTGATTTCTCCAGGGTTCGCCGCCTCTTGCATAATGTTGCGAAGCAACTGCTCGCGGGAGATGTTTTCCTGGGCAAATTCAGCATCCAATGCTTGAGTGGCCAGAAGGTGCAGGCTGTGCAGCAAGGTGTTGTTGTCTTTGTCGGTGTCCAGCAAGGCGCTCTTGTCGCCCACTTTGCGTCGGCTCAGCCTCATCAACTCCGCACGGCTAGAAACATCTGCCGCAGCGAAAATATCCAGTATTTGGTCTTTCGCCTGTGGGAAGAGGTTTTGAGTGCCAAGCAAGGTACTCAGGTCACCCAGTGCTTTGGTTTTCTGCTGCGACGAAAGCCTTCGAAAATGAGCGCTGTCCAGCAAAGCGATGAGTTTGGTTTCGGATATGAGAATGTCCCCATCGAGCATTCTCAGCAACATCTGTTGATGGTTCTTCATCAACCGTCGAAAACGGGGTGAGCTTGTCAGCACCTTTCTTTTTCTGGCTTTCACCCGCTCCCACTCCTCTTTCTGGAGTCTTAATTTCTCCTCCCATACCTCTGGAGTCCAGAGTTGGCGCTGGACCCTCTTCGCTTGTTGTTTGCTGCCGCCACCCTCGTTTTGTTGCACACCGTTTTGTTGCACACCGTTTTGCTGAACGCCGTTTTGCTGCACGACGTGCGCAAGCTCATGCGCCAGGAGGTTTTTCTCCGCTGGGGAGGAGGAGGCCCCAAAAGCAATGTCATTCCCGAGGGTAAAGGCTTTGGCACCGAGGGAGTGGGCCATACAAGCAGCCTCCGCACCGGTATGGAGGCGGACTTGGCTGAAGTCCGCGCCGAAGCGGGGCTCAAAAAAAGCGCGGCTTTGGGCATCGAGGGGGCTGCCACCCTTGAGAGCGTTGAGGCTGGCTTCAACCTCAGGCGAAGCCGGCGAGGCTAAGGAGGAAGACGCCAAAGCCTTTTCGCGCTCCAATGGCTCGTCAACACTGCCAATTTCCAGGCGGGGCTGGACGCCCGCGAGGTACAAAACCTGGCGGAGTTGTTGTTGGTGCGCCAGGGCGTTGGGCACCGGCACCCCGGGGGCGCGGGCCGACATCTGGGTTTTGGCGTGGGCGTGGGTTTTAAGCATCCGGACTCCCTTCTGGCCATAGGAGTCAATGGTTCATTGCGCAAGCCAGGTGCGGGTTGTGAGAATTGTGGCGCCGAGTCCCGACACTACGAATGTGCGGTTACCAAAAGCGATACGAATCAAGTTGTCTGAACCCCAAGGAGTATTCCACCGGGTCCAGGTTGTTCCGTTGGATGACCTGATAATATACCCGCCAGCTCCAACAACAGCAAAGGTGCCGTCGCCAAAACCAACGTCATTCCAGCGTATTTCACCCATTGGATGCGTCCTCTGCGTCCAGTTTGTTCCGTTAGGCGACGTGATCAAGATTCCGTTATTTGCGCCCACGACGAAGGTGCCATTGCCAAAACCGACGCCAACAAAGGTAGCCGTTTGCCCTGACCACGATGCTGACGTCCATGTTGTGCCGTTGGACGACGTCAAAATAGAGTTGATGACACCTGAAAGCGCGACAAAGGTGCCGTTGCCAAAGGCGACACGAGTCAATTGATTCGCCAAATTCTGTTGTTGCGTCCAGGTTATTCCGTTGGGCGAAGTGAGAACAACTCCTTGTGGCTCACCTACTACCACAACTCCTCCTCTAGATCCACATGCCACGAAGGTGCCATTGCCAAAGGCGACGCAATTTAATCCCGCTGTCCCCCCTGCCACCGGATTTGTTCTCTGCGTCCAGGTTATTCCATCGGACGATGTCAAAATAAGTCCATTAAGTCCCACCGCGACAAAGATGCCGTTGCCAAAGGTGACCCAATTTAAAACCGATGCCCCCGTCACTGGATTCGTCCTCTGTGTCCAAGTTGTTCCGTGGGGTGAAGTAGCAATAGCGCCATTCTGAGTAACCGCTACGAAGGTGCCGTTGCCAAAAGCAATAGAATTTACTGTTGACACCGCCCCTGACCTGCGTGTCCAGGCTGTTCCCATAAATTCAGCAAGCAGATTTGCTGGCACAACGCTGCTTGGAGGAATGGGTTCCTCGCCAATGAGTTGCTCGTAGGTGGCAAGCCTCGCTGTCACATGCTGCGCTGTGCGCTGCGGCGTCATCAACAGACTGTTGTCTGTCCCCGCTTCGGCCTCTGTCTGTGTTGCGCGTTGCACAATCCCTGGTGTTGTTTCGCTGGCGACTGGGATTGTTCCTCCAACCAGTACATAAAGGGTCGGTCTGTATTCGACGTCAAAATAAGAATTGGGAGTTATCCTTCCAATCGGGATACCCGTCGGCTCATGCCAGCTCATTCTAAGCGGGCGCGTTTCAGTATCGTTAATCTTCAGCGTCGGAGTGGTTGAGGTGTTTGCCACATGAAAGAGCACTCGAAACCGAAAACCTTCAGGGATGGGGGTTGGAATTAAATTGGACGTTATGGTGTAGGCGGCACCTGTGCCTGCCGTTGTAACCGTCGGCAACAGCTGCGGGTCTGCCAAACCCCAATAGCTGGTGTTGGTGAGCGGCTGCGCGCCACCGTTGTTGGGGCCTGAGGGTTGAAGCGCTCTATACCACAAGCCGTTGGGGCCTGAGCAGCGGCTGTCAACGGGGTAGTTTGCTTGTGCTGAATAAGTGTCCAGCTTCAGAGAGCCTGTGGTGGTGTAGCCTTTGACGCTCAAATTTCCGCCGACATGCAAGTCCTCGCCAATGGTGGCGCTTCCTGTGGTGGAGAGGTTTGGGTTTGTCAGCGGATCAAACAACACGCGCAAGTGCTCCAACGCCAGGCTGGTGTTGGCGCCAGAGCCGGTGCGTCGGACAACGCCCAGGGCTACAAAGTGGTGCTTTACGCCTTCGGGTGGTTTTTTCGTGCCGCTTTTCCAGTTTAAAAGCTCGCCGTTTCGCACCAGAATGAGCCAATAGTCCCCGCTGCGATAAAAGCCCTTGGGCTCATATTCCAGTGTTACGCCCAGCTCGTCGAGTGCGCTTTTGGCTTCTGAAAAAACGCCATCCCAACGGCGGATGAGGGCTTTTGAAAGTCCCTTCAAACTTTCAGGGCACTGGCTGTCCAGCCTCAAAATGCCGTTTTCAAGCTGCGCTTTCAAAAGGTGCCCTGTTGTCTCGCCCGGGGCGCACAACTCTATCCAAGATAGCTCCTTGAAAGCATCTTCCATGTGCACGTAGTTGGCTGCCAGCCTATAGGCATCGTCGCCTTCCTTGGTGACTTCGGCGCACAGCGAAGCGTTGTTGCGAGACCATTTGAAACACATGGCCGGATTGCTTCCGTGACATTCAATGCGGTAGAGACGGTTGTCTTTGGTCTCCAGCGCACCCTCCTTCAAGTCGAGCTTCATCCAGCCTGTGCTCAAAGGCCGCCACCAGGTTTGAGAAGCCAATTCTGCAGGAAAGCCGGGTTTGCCCTCCTCCGGCCACAGGCCCCCTCGGAATGCGGCAAGTTGTGTCTCTGAAGTCAGTGAATAGACACGAGGCCTCCACTCGGTTTTGAGGCGGGTTGCCGTTTCTTGCCCCACCGCCGGATCGACGAGCTCCTCGTCTTCCACGGCGTTTATCTCTTGTGTCCAGGCGTCCAGATAATAGAGGAAACTTCCGTTGCCCGCGGGTATCTCTACTGGAATGTCTTCTTCGTCGTTCTCGATGAACAACCCATCCATATAATAAACGCCACGCTTTAAAAACAGAGAGCTGCCCCTCAGCTCTAGCTCCATCGCCTTCCCCTTGGGCGTGCCGCTGCGGCCCACCAAGTCGCGAAAGAGTGCCGTGTTCCGGTGCTCTGAAATCTGCACCTGCTCATTCCAGTCTGAATCCAATTGCAGACGGCCCTGTTGCATCAGCACCGCGCTGTAGCGCTTCTTCTTGCTAAAACTAAAACGACTATAATCACCCTTCATTTGACCTCCCCATCTGTTTCGCTTTATTCGGCTCCGCCTGCCTCCTCGGGGGGCGGGGCTTTCATTTTTTCCTCTTTCAATGCCTCTTCCAGCACCTGGATTGCGCCGCTGATACGCAACAAGGTCTCCCGCAAATTGCTTGCCTTGGTGTCAAGCTCCTCAAGCATTTTCTGCCCGGATTCAAATTCAGCTCTCAATGTGCTCAGCCGCTCTTCAAGCCGTTCGCGCATAGCATGGACTCCATTTCAGTCTGCTTCAGACAAAGTTTCATCCGGGATAAGCGTGGCGCTCATGCCAATCGGCAAATAGTCTTTCAGTTTTTGCGCAACGGCCTCCCAGGCCAATACATAGGCGCGGTGGTGGAAAGCACCCATCTCGCCGCCATCTTCGGCACCATTGCGAATGGACTCCGGCGCAATGGGGTGAATAACGCCGCAACCTGGCTTGCCCCAGTTTTTGTTGAAAAACACAGGCACGTCCGTTGTGTTTCCGACAATGTTTGCAAACTCGACTTTCTGGCAATGCGTCTTCGCATCGTCTTCCTGAGAAGGACAATAGCGAGAATAGCGAATGGCACCTGGGGAGCCCTTGCGCTTCTGTTGGTTTTTGAAAAGCGTTTCCATAAAAATGCAGTCACTGGCATCCAAGCGCTCAGCAAACATTTCGCCCAACACTGTGCAATAGACAAGTTGCACCGCGCTGTTCGAGGCCTTCACATCCTGCAACAGACAATCCTTGGCAACCAAGGAAGAGTTCAGTGTATCCGTCGTTTCGTTGCGGACGGTGACTTCGCGTACCGCGAGTTTTTCAAGCGACAAATGCGTCCCCGTGTGAATGCTGATGGCCTCCAGGTTGAGCTCAGAAAAACGATATTGTTTGACGGCTGCCAGTTTTTTTTTGCCCTCAATCTGGATGATTTTTCTAACGCCCGGCGTCAGGTCCGGCTTCTTATAGAAAGACCATGTCTCACCATCGCAGTCGAGCCCCATAAGCTCGCTGGGCAAAATGGAGCCGTTTCCTTTTTCAAACCAATTGTCAATGTTCTCATCCTCATTCGCGTGGGGTTCTTTGTTTTTCCATTTGAAGGTGATGACTTCTCCACCCGCGAAAAAACCGGGATAGGGCGTGGCATAGAGAAGCACCGAATGTGGATTCGCATGGCCATGCTGCCAACTCAGCTTGCGTACATCCACAGAATGCGATGCCGTATTGCGGTGTCCAACAAAATCCTCGGGGGCCTTCTTGCGCAAATCCACCGTCTTCGGAGAGGCAAACGAGCCATCCACCCGCGCTGTACGCGCCAGACGTTGCCAACCCTCTTTGACGACCAAATTCTCAAAGCCGCCAATCTCTTTTGCAATGTGAGCGACTGTCTTCAGGGAGCCCTTCCCCTGACGCCATGCAACGGCGTGCATAATCTCCTTGCGCCTTCCCTCGACATGTGGCGACAGCGTGGTCGCTCCCACCAGCTGGGCAAAATAAGGCAAGAGCCATTCCTGACAGGTTTCAGGAAAGCTGTCTTTATAGCGCTGCTCCAGGCTGTTATAGACGGTATCCAACAACTCGCCGCAGCTGTCGAGGTAGGCTGCCAAATGGCCTTCGCCGCCCCCGTCTTCTTTCTTTTGAGAATCGCGCGTTCGATAAATTTCCGGCAAGGCTTCATAGAGCGCACGACCAAAACGGCTTCGAATGTCTACTCTCATTCTTCTTCCTCCGTCGTCCATCTAATGCAGTCTCCAGAATCCATATGAATGACTTCATATTCTCTGTCTGGATGCAAAGCCTGCACTTCTTCGTCTTGTTTCTTGATGGGTGCACCTTTTGCATCCACAAATTTGCAAACGGAATATTCGACGCCGCGTATCGCCCCGACGCATTGATAGATGTCGCTCAAATAGACAGGTGCACCAATGGTGCGGTTTTTGAGCGTAAAGCGTTCAAGCAAGGTTTTTTGGACTTCCGCTTGGACATCCTCTCGATCAAAACGCGTTTCGTCGATGTCGAGGACAATCAGCAGCCTCAGAATTACAGGCGCATAGGGTTTCAACTTGACACGAATCCCCGGGATTGCGCGCCCCAGCAGAAAGCCTTCGAGCTCCTCTTCAAAAGTGTCCAGTCCGAAACCATCCGCTGGCACAACGATGACGCTCACAATCTGTTCTCTTCCCTGCGACTCCAACCCGGCACGCGCCCTCCAGACTCTGGCGTGGCTTTCTGCCAGCTGCGCAAAGTCGTTGGCCGACACCGCACGCTCCATCGTCAACAAACTCGCGGGAGCGCTGCGCCTCAAAGAGGAGACGGATTCGACGTCGCTGCCACCTCCGCTGCGGAAAGGCTGCGACACCGCTTCAACACGCGGATGGGGGTGCGCTGGCTTCTCCAACAAGCCTTCGGCAAAATTGCCATCTGCTCCTGAGCCCATGCGCCAGGCAATGCGGACATTGTTCTCTCCCGTCGGCAAGCGCCGTCCATGGACACCATCGCCGAAAATAATCTGAAGATGTCCTTCTTCCGTCATCCTGACAACATAGTGAACGTCTGTAGCCTGGGAGGAATTGAAGTGGGGCACCTGCGTCCAGGTTTCACCATCGACGATGATGCTGATGTCGGCCCGTACTCCGGAAGTCTGCCTTGAGTCGGAGACAAAAGAGACATTGGACACAGGAAAGAGAAATTCCTGGTTGGAGAGTGTCGCGTTGCCGCTGCCCAGAATTTTCTCCGGCTGCGTCTCTCCGTGGCCAGCCAACACGACATTGGCACGAATAACCGTTTTGCCTGTGCGGTATTGGTACCTCTTGGAGTTCTCAGGGCTCTCGGGCAATGCATCCTTCAGCAAAAGCTCGCCTGTCTCTCCATCCGCTTTCAATACCGATGTCAGAAAACTTCCTGTCGCGTCGGGAGGCTCATGCTCAATGACAAGAAGCCGCCCTGTCTTCAGCTTTCCAGCCATCGCCTTGTCGTGAAGCACCACCCGCTTGGAGTTGGCTCCCCGAACTTCTGTCTCGTTGATGTTCCAACCTTGCAGGCGCGCCTGCTCTTTGAATTTTCCAAAAACAGTTGTCTGACTTCGCAGGAAATTTTCGTTTTTCTCGGCAAGCGCCTTCGGCTCCCAGCTTGCGACTTGAAGACCTGAACGCCCTGCTCCCTCTTCCGTTATGTTTTCAATGCGCGCAGCAACCAAATTTGAGTCGCAGCCCACAACGCACAACTCATCACGGGCCATGCGTTTGATGGTGCTGACTTTCAAATTTTGAGCGCTCAGCTCAACAAAGCTGTCCATTCTCCACTTCCACTCATTGGCGCCGGGCGGTACAAGCATCCGCCCTAAGCCTCCGCCGGAAATAGCGTCTCCTTCGAGCTTCAGATATGTGACATCGCTCTCCGTCCCCGCTTCGGCAACTGAAACCTTGTGCGCACTAAACCTTCCGCCGCCATGGGAAATAAAAACATCCGCCCCCAAAAGCCAGGGTGCACTGCCCTTGACTGTAGCGTTGCCATGGTTGTTGGTGCCCAGTGCCACTTCCAGAAGTCCTGGCATGCCGACATAGCAGTCAGGCAGATTCAAGTCTTTCAGATTGCCTTCAGCAATTGCTGACTGCAGATGAATTCGCTTGCCATCAACCCCTATCACCCTTCGATATACACCTTCGTTGCCGCTCCCGATGAAAACGTATTTTTCTTCTTCGCTTCCCCTTGTGAGTTTTTTCTGAAGTGGGGTTGGCTCTTCTTCCAGGAGGAGGTTTGAAGTGCCTACCTTTGTTATTTGCTGTCCCAAAGGAGCGAAAATTTCCAACTTTTCGATGGGGTTCAGATGGATGCGCAAGTCGCAGAGCTTGCCTGAAACGGACCCACTCAAAACCAGAATGGTACATTCATCTTCGACAAAAACCCTGCGCAACCAATGTGACTGCAACTTGCCTGCATTCTCAATCACCACTGGGTCGCCAGGTTTTAAACCATCAACAATGCAATCCAGCCTGAGCTCTTTGCTGTTTTCAATTTTATCCTGCGAACGGTTCCAGTTTTCCAACTGCAAAGCATTGAAGGCTGGGTCCACCTGAATCTCTTCCAGCGTTTCAAAGACGACAGGACTTTTGTCTTCGGGCGTGTGCTTTATCTGCAGGCCACGAGACACAAGACCGGCTTGTTCAGGCTTCGCATACAAAACCAGGTGCGTCATGGCAGAGGCGGGCGGACCGGGATGGTAGCTCAGCCCGTGTACCAGGCGCCGAACATTTTCCCACTGCGTGGCTGTTCCGAGAAAGCCTTCGTTGGCATAGGCATCCAGGTGCTCTGTCAGCACATGCGTTGCACGCGCAAAGCTGCGAATAATTTCCAGCGCAATTTTTCCGCGTTGGTCATTGAGGCTTCGATAATTGTCGATCGCTTGCTGATAGTCCTTGCCAAATGGCTCCTCTTCCGGATTGCCGCTCTCCAGTTGGATGCCAAGCAAGTCCATGTCCCAGCTGGAGAACCTTGCCAATAACTCCCGGCGCAACATTTCGAGATAGGTTACAGCATTGCCGTCCACATAGCGAAATCGCCTCAGGCCTGCGCGATTCCAGCGTGTCAAGTCAGGCTTCATTTTGTCCTCCTATTCGGCATCCAGCTCATCCTTTCAACCCCCCTTTGGCGCATCGAACTGTCAACAGGCCATACTCTGGAGTTGTTGGTTTGTTGTCGCAAACAGCAACTTCAAAACCTTCGAGAGCTATCTTGTCTTCAAGCTGTTTGGTGTCGCTGTCGTGACGCTTGAAGGTTTTGACATCCACTCTCTCTATGCCTTCAAGTTGCATGACTGCCTCAATGACATCGCTCCTGTGCAAATGGGTGCCGAAGCTCAAGCGGCCAATTTCAAAGAAACCACCTTCCTGCTCATTGAAAATGCTGCGGACCGCCTGGAGGACTTCGGATTGGTAATATTGGTCTGCAACGTGGATATCGAGTCCAATATCGACGCCAACGCGGATGGCCTCTCCGAACACAACTTCTTGCCCCACCATGCGCCTTGAATCCGCCCAGGCTTTGAGGGCGTCGATGATTCGGATTGATTCGAGAGTTTCATCGTCGAGGAGCGGAAAACCGTTGGCGTCAAGGAGCGGAAACCCATTGCCATCGAGGAGCGGAAAACCATGCTGCTTATGAAAATTCCTCAGCGCGTTCCAAAACCCTTCCGGCAGGTGGTCCTCCAGGCTTCTCCAACCCCACAAAATGACTGTCACCAGAATGCAGTGCCAACTGCCATTCCAACGGGTGGAGGAAACCGCGCGGCGCACCAGCGGATGCATCTCTATGCCTGCCGCGTAATCGTCGACGCTGACCATGCGACGCTGCTGGCGTACAGCTTTTGGCCCCGCCCGGCGCGCTGCCTCCATCGACAGGGGGTTTCGTAACCACTCCCGCTCATCGGCTTCATAGCCGATGAGTTCCAACAAGCGGCGTACGGATTCGGGGCGACGCGCTGTTTCGAGATAGGCTTCCGCCGTCACGCGATCCAACATGTCCGAAAGCTGATCTAAGGCCCACGACAACACTTCCACCAGAACGACTTCTAAATCAGCAGGCGTCCACTGCGTACGCTCCGGGAAACGCGCCGCCAGCTCTTCCAGCATCGCCATGCGAAAACCGTCAAAGTCGCGCGCCTCCCAGACAAAGTCATCCCCCACAGGCGGCAAAGGCAAAGGCAAAACTGCCGTGCGGGTGCCGCAATCCTGCTTCTTGTTCTCTCCCTCGTTCTCGACATCAATCAAATCATGAAATGTCAAGTTAAGCTTCAGGGCGCCAGACATAATCAACCACCTCCTGACAATGCAAACTGATGCTCTTCACGCAAACCAACACGCGCCAGTGTATATGAAATTGAAATCATCAGCTTTTCACCTTCGCCTGTGACTTTGGCCTGCAAGGTGCTCGGGTCTACCTCGCCTTGCAAGGCCTCCATCAATGAGGAAACCAACCGGCTTTCTGTGACGCTCCAAAGCGCTGAATTGTTCGGTTCAAAAACCAGCTTCTTCACGCCTGCACCAAAACTGGGGCGAAAAACGCGCTCGCCGGGGGATGTAAACAACACCTGCTCAATTTGCGAGCGCACATGCTCAGCACGCCTGCTGAGTTCCGGTCCGTCTTTGCCAACATGAAACGGAAACTTCAAGAAAGTGGGGTCTGAAAGTTTTGGCATGTTCGTCCTCTCAGGTTGTCGTGACTTTGGTTGAAAGTTGCGCCGGCGTCATTGGTACCATCGGCGGCGTTGATGGTCCTCCCAGCGGAGGACAGGTATGTGTATGCATGTTGAAAAAATTCATAAAACTCATGCCCTTTATAATCTGTTCCCCGCCTTCTCCCGCTAACATGACTTGCGTGCCTTTAATGACCACTTGCTGGCCTTCGACGGTGATGCCGGAAGCGGCCATTTGGAGTTTGTTGCCGTTGGCATCTTCAACATGAATGCCCGAAGCTTCCATGACAAACTGATTGCCGTTGGCGTCTTCGATGATGATTTTTTTGCCTTCGGCATCAAGCGCAATGCTCGCTCCTGAAGCATCCAACAAAGTCATGCTGCCGTTTTCGTCGATATGGAGTTCCGCGCCACTTGGATGAATCAGATTGAAAGACTCTTTTCCTTCTTCGTCGTCAAACTGCATGATGTGGCCCGAGGGCGTTTGAAGCAGGCGTGTGGTGGGCGGCGTCTTGGCGGCCCCCTCTGGGACATCTGCTTCCTTCGTCCAGAAAACCCCCGTCCAGATGGGACGGTTGATGTCGCCCTCTTCAAACTCGGCCCAGACCAGAGCTTCTTTTTCCGGAACAGCGAACCAGCCATACGATGGACCGCCGCCAAATGGAAAACAGGGCATTGCCCAGCCTGTCTCGGCGTCGCCCAGTACACTGGGAATGCGTAGACGCAAACGCCCTCGCGTTTCCGGATCTTCATTGTCGGTGACAACCGCGCGATATTTTCCATACCGACGCTCGTCAACCCACTCATTCAGCCGACGGCTCATTGCCATTGAATCACTCATCGCAACCTCACTTGCGCCAATGCATCCAGTTTGCCTGACAAGCCCAAGCCTCCAGTGGCATTGCGAATCAATCTAAAAGCCTGACGATAACCGTCTGCAGAAAAGCTGTGTTTGACTTCATCCACATACCAGAGGCCCCCGTAGGTGTTGCCGACCCCCTCCACCTTTACCGTGCGGCTTGGCTGCAGTACATGGCCATATGCGGTGCCATCCAACTCGCCCGTCGCGCTGAGCTTCCAGGCAGCCTCCTCCGCCTTGGCTTTGACACGCGCTTCTCGCTCGGCCAGTGTTGAGCCTCGCGGCATCTGAAGACGCCAATCAAAAGGGTTGAGTCCCCGGTTTGTGCTGTCTGTCGACGTCTGACCCAACAGTGAAGCCGTGTTGGTGTGGCTTTCTTTGGCCTGAACTTCCTCGCTGGATTCCGGCGAATCAATAAAATAAACGCTGTCTGGAAGGTGGCCATCATGAAGCACTGAAAAGTTCAGACAATTGCTCGCCGGGCCAGCATAAATCAAAATCGTCGGCTGCGGGTCTCCCGTCAAATTCGGCGGACCAAAATAAGCTTTGTTGTCGCGGATAAAAAACTCGTAGCCGTTGAGTGCGGCCCGGTCTCTGATAAGCCGGATGGGCGTGCCATCAAAATGAAGGTTGCCGCAAGTCGTCCCTGCCGCCGCATCCACCTGACTGCCTACCCAATGGGGCTTGAGCAGTTCCTTAATCAACGCATCATCCCTCAGGGGCTGCTCAAACGTCGAATAGGTTTTTTGCACATGCTCTCTATCAAGCAGCAGGGATTCGTCCTGTCCGGTGACTGTGAAACCTGCGTTCATGTCCCCGGGACAATTCATCTCAACTGCGCTTATAAAGCCGCGCATAATTTCCGCGCGACGCGTGCCAAAAACCACTTCTATGCTGATGCGACGCCAAAGCAAAAACAAAGCAGCATCCTGGACGTTCCACTGGCCGAGCATATCGCGAACGGAAATGAAATCCAGCGAGCAAACAGCTGCGTCCTGCCGGTTGAGTTCAACACTGACTTTCGTCAAAGCAGAGTTGAAGTCTCCAATCTCCCGGCCGTCTATTTTGATGATACATTCAGCAAGCTGCTGCTGACGCAGTTTGTCCTTAAGGTTCATGGCTATTCACGGGCACCTGGAATCAGAAGCGTTTTTTCGGCGTTCTCCTGCCTGTGTTCTCCCTGCGTCTTTGGATCGAAGAAGAGATCTACGGCGCATAATACTTCAGGGTTTGCGTCCAATATGCGCCACCATAAATCAGCATCGTTATAGTAGTTGAAGGAGAGCAGATCGATGCGATCCCACGCCTTGAGGTTGTATTCAAGAATGCCGGAAGCCGGACCTATCTCTCGGGGGCGAATGCCGGGGAACGGATTTGCTTGTCCTGCTTCTGCTTCAAAATATTTTGAGTCCTTATAACGAGACCTTCTGGACATTCGTCACTCCTCACAAACCTGGAACAAAAGTCGATATCGAAACATTTCTCATGTTGACCACTGCCGACAGCGATTGACGTATGGCCTCCCAATTGTAGAAAGGATTGTCGCTTTCAAGGACTCTCAACTCCAATGTCGCCTCCGCGCGATAGGGAGTCAACCAAGGCAAAAATGCCTGGTGCTCAATTTGTGCCTTGGTCATGCAAACAGGTAACATGTGCACGCCCCACTTGAAGAGCAACACAGGCAGCGCCCGGTATTCCGGAAAACCTTTCCCACCTCCCACACCCAGCGCCGCAAGCGTTTTGGCTCCCGAAGGCAGTGGAGATTTCGGCTCCAACATGGCGCGAAGAACATCAATCTCCGGCTGTACCCCAACGGCGCTGGCTATTGGATCGCCTGCGTTCATGCGATCGGTTGCATCAAGCAAAATTTTGATGCTGAAGCTTTCCGGGCTTGTGATCGCGCCTTGCATGGCTTTCATGGCATCCATAGGCGTCTTGAAGTCATTGCCGCCGCGTCCGTAGATAGGATCCGGATCCAATTGCACAGTGCGGGTGCGGGTAATGCTGGAGGGATTGAATTCAAAATCCAACACCAGCAACTTGCTGTCTATGGTGTACTCAATCAACATCCCCCGAGTAACTTTGAGGGCAGACGCGACATAAGACAGTAGGCTCAATTTCGCCTCCCTTCAATTTCTTGCATGATTGCACAAACCACTTTCTGGGCAATGGCACTGTCTCCTTCTCCTCTGGAAACAGAGATTGGCGGCAGACGCAAACAACTCAGGTTGAGCTCCCCGTTCCAGCTTTGGCGATTCAACCCCGCACCCACCTTCTTTGAAATTTCCTTTGCCCGCGACTCAAAACCCTGAGGCAAACGCAAACTCAAGCGGTCAATTTTGACTGTCATATATCCTCCGGCAAATGCTCTTCCAGCTCACCCAGGCTGTGCCTGATACGCTCGCGGCCATCTTTTCCTAGCTCGGACCAAATGGCCCGGGCAATCCTCCTTAGGTTGACTTCGCCTCCCTCGCCTGCAGCAATATACGCCGCGTGCAACGCGGCATTGCGTATCTGCCCCCCCGTCAATGTGACAGCCCTTCCGAGCATCTGCAGATCTACCTCCGGTGCCAGTGGTGCCCCAGGTGGAATGTGTTGCTTCCAAATTTTTTCACGAGCCTGCGCATCCGGCCTCGGAAAATCAACCACCGCCTGAAAACGCCTCGCAAAAGCTGAATCAATGGCGTCTCTCAAATTGGTCGTCAGAATGCATGGGCCCTGGTGACGCTCCATACGCGCCAACAGGTGGCTGACTTCCATGTTGGCGTAGCGATCTCTGGCTTCTTTTATTTCTCCGCGCTTGCCAAAAAGAGCGTCGGCTTCGTCAAACAGCAACACCATGGGCTCTCCATGCGTGCTGTCAAACAGCATGTTGAGATTTTTTTCAGTCTCGCCGATGTATTTGCTGACCAGCAAACCCAGGTCCACGCGGTAAAGCGGCCAACCTAAGGCATGCGCGAGCGCTTCAGCTGCGTAGCTCTTTCCCGTGCCGGAGGGGCCGCTGAAGAGGGCGACGGGGCCCCCGCTGCTTTTGGCTCCCCACTTACCGACAACCACGTCTCTGTGGCGAATCCACATCAGGTACTCGCGCAAGGTTTGCAAACATGTCTCCGGCAACACCAGTTCTTCCATGCTGCCATGGACAGGCATTTCAATCGCACCTTTGGGTGCCGCCCGGCTTGCCTTCCAGCCCAAAAGCTCAGCGCGCGTTTTGGAAGTTGCGCGCAAAGGCGCATAAATATCGCCCTCGGCACCCTCTATCAAACCGTGCTTTAGCAAGGGCGCCCTCCCCTCCAGGCGTTGATGGAAAACGCCGACGCCGCTTTGCTCCAACCCCAACATTTCGCAAATCAGCGCCGCACTGGGGTAGGTGGAAGAGGTGCCCATTTGCAATGTCTGAAACATCCAACCCAGGCGCGGCTCCGCATCCGGTGCCAAGGTGAAGGCCAGAATGTCGGCATCCAATTGCTCTAAACCATAACGCGTCACCACGTTGCGCCAGATTGTGCCGTCGCGTGCGGCATCCACCTGCCGCTGTATGCAAGTGAGTTCCTCAATTTTTTTGTCATCCAAAGGCTGCCCACGCCGCGATTCGATCAGACAGTTTGCCAACCTGTCTATCCTCGCCCATTCGCAGGCCATGGCAGCCGCAGCACTCATAGGCTGCTCCCCACTGTAATCAGCACAGGATTGCTCGAAAGCGTCTTCTGCGGCTCAATGTGCCGAACCACCCGCAGCAATGCCTGTCCACGCGTGCCAAGCGCGCTGGGGAGTCTTATTTGAATTGCCGCCGCCGGAAATCCAGGCGCTGCCGGACCGCAGTTTCCGTCAGCTAGGCCGGTTTTCCAATTTTTGCTGTTTGGATCCCAAACTTCCCACTCAAGGCTCAGCGGATTTTTCTCTGTTGGATCGCCCAATACAACCAAAGAGATTTCTGTGGGGCGGCTTTTCTGCATCCGGGTGTAGCTTGGATTTCCAGTGTCGTCCAAAAGGTAAATGTGGGGCGCCCAGTCAGGGCGTTGAATGTCCACTTTGACAATAGGCACTTGTGCCGAGAAAAAGCGCTTTTCTGTGTCGACAACAAACTCGGAAGTCATCAGTTGTTCATCCAAAGAAACAGCGCCAACCCTGGGGCTGCGCTCGACGCGGGCTGCCAGCGGAACTGGCAACAAGGCAAACTCATAGGCCAGTGACAGTCGGTAGGGTATGTTGTTTTGGGTGGACCACAAACGGTTGATGTCCTCCAGTGTCAACTGCGACGGTATAATCTGAACATGCGGTTTTATGCCGCCGTTGTTGTTCAGTTTCAGGAAGGGGGTTTTGTGAAAACATCCCGCCACCGCTCCCATCAGCTTTAGCTCTGACTCGCCAGGCGTGGGTGTCCCGCTGGAAGGACGTCCTCCCAGAGCGCTCACCAAACAAAATGCCTGGAGATAGAGTGGATCCGCAGGGGCCGCGTCCGTCGGAAAACCGCTGTAGCCTATGCGGTAGAAGAAAATGCTCAAATAATCCTCG
>Ga0209737_10001253_pt1 | contig 18545 bp, 17 predicted proteins | sample TergutCu122P3_FD_187284 | JGI IMG/M metagenome (GOLD analysis project Ga0209737, IMG submission 187284) | Cubitermes ugandensis P3 segment gut microbial communities from Kakamega Forest, Kenya - Cu122 P3 (SPAdes) (version 2) | ecosystem: Host-associated > Arthropoda: Insects > Digestive system...
TTCACTCGCACGCAAATTGTAATCATTGAAAATTTGTATTAGGTCATTTCGACTGAAAGGAGAAATCCCATTTGCAAAACAGATTTCTCCTTTCAGTCGAAATGACAATTAGCACAAAATTTCAAGCAACTCCTTTGCGCTTTTTATTGCTGTTTCGGACGGGTTTTTGCCCGAAATCATTTGAGCGATTTCCTCAATGCGCTCATTTTCAGTTAGTTGAACAATGTCTGTTTTGGTAACTTTGCCTGTTTCGTCTTTGAAAACTTTGTAATGAAATTTACCTTTTGATGCAATTTGCGGTAAATGCGTTATAGCGATAACCTGCATATTTTTGCCCATTTGCTGCAAAATTTCGCCCATTTTTTTGGCAATTTCGCCAGAAATTCCTGTGTCGATTTCGTCAAAAATAATTGTTGGCAAATTGGCTGATGAAATTTGTAATGATTTGATTATCAACATTAAACGTGAAAGTTCGCCACCCGATGCAACTTGCGAAATTGGTTGCGGCTCTCGGTTTTTGTTTGCAGAAAAGAGAAATTCGATTTTGTCTGCGCCGTTGGGCGAAAAATTTTCTAATTCGGTGATTGCAATTTCAAACTTTGCGTTTGGCATTCCGAGCAGCGCAAGCGTGGTTTCAACTTGCTGTTTTACAGTGTTCTGCACCGATTTTCGCTTGTTGGAAAGTTGCTTTGCAGCAGTTTTTAAATTATTTTCTATTTCGGAAATCTCTTTTTGAAGTTTGGCAATTTCTTCGTCAAAATTCTCTATTTCAAGCAATTTTTGTTCAAAATCTCGCTGTAAATCAAGCAGCTCGGTAATGGTTTTTACTCTGTGTTTTTGCTGCAAAGAGTAAATTAAATTTAAACGCTCTTCTACAAAATTTTTGCGCTCGGCGTTAAATTCGGTGTTGTTAAAAATCTGCTCAATTTCGGCGTTAATATCTTTAATATCAACGAGTAGCGAGTAAATTCTATCTGAAAAATTTTGCTCTTTTGGCAGATATTTTTCAACTTTGCGAATGGAATTTAATGCGCTGTTTATCTGATTTTCTGCGCCGAACTGTTCGGTAGAAAAAGCAGCAGAAACGGCAGTAAGATTTTCACAAACTTCCTGCGAATGATTAATTAAATCAAGTTCGTTTTCTAACTCAGTTTGTTCATTTTCAATAAGTTTTGCCTCAGAAAGTTGTTCAAATTGAAACTGCGCATAGTCCTTTTCTGCAAACGCTTTTTCTGAATTTGTTTGAAAAGTTTTTAATTGATTTTTTTTCGCAATATAATCGTTATAAAAATTCTGATAAGTGCTTAGTTCTAAGGAAGTTTGCGCCATCAAATCAACAACTTTAAGTTGAAAATTTGAGTTGCCCAAAAGCAAACTTTCGTGCTGCGAATGAATATCTATCAGTTGCGAAGTTAGGTCTTTGAGTTGCTGCAAATTAACAGGAGTGTCGTTAATAAAAGAGCGCGACTTTCCGTTTTCTAAAATTTCCCGCCGAACGATACATTCATCAAAATAATCAATTTCAAATTCACTAAAAAACTCTTGCAAGTCATAATTTTTCACGTCAAAAATCGCCTCTACAACGCATTTTCCCGCATCGGAAAGAATTACCTTTGCATCTGCCCGCTGTCCCAAAACCAAACCGAGTGCACCGAGAATAATCGATTTTCCTGCGCCTGTTTCGCCCGTTACCACCGACAAACCACGCTGAAAATCAATATTCAACCGTTCAATTAAAGCGTAATTTTCTATTTGCAAGTTTTTTAACATAAAATTTGGAAAGTAAGTTTATGCTTTTGGGAAATTATTTTTTTAATTGCTTTATTGTATTAATAATATCATCAGATTTAAAAACCGCATTGCCTGCCACTAAAACATCTGCGCCTGCTGTATAGAGTTTAGGGGCGTTTTCTAGAGTTACGCCGCCATCAACTTCGATAAGAGTGCGAGCATTTTTTTTCAAAATCAATTCACGCAAACGCGCAATTTTTTCGTAAGTGTTTTCAATAAATTTTTGTCCGCCAAAGCCCGGATTTACACTCATAAGCAACACCAAATCAACATCTTGAATAATATCTTGCAGCAACTCCACAGGCGTGTGCGGGTTGAGCGTAACGCCCGCCTTCATTCCCGCTTGACGAATAGCCGAAATTGTGCGGTGCAAATGAATACACGCTTCGTAATGCACATTCATCATCATTGCGCCGATTTGCTTGCACTCGTTTATGAACTTCTGCGGCTCAACAATCATCAAATGCACATCTAACGGCTTTGTACTTAAACGCTTAATGTATTCAAGTACAGGAAAACCAAACGAAATATTCGGCACAAAAACGCCGTCCATTACGTCAATATGCAGCCAATCGGCATCGCTTTGATTAATCAAAGCGATTTCTTTTTGCAAGTTTCCAAAATCTGCCGACAACAATGACGGCGCGAGCATTTTCATATTGATTATTATTAAAAAATTATTTATATATTAATTGCGTGTTGTTTGCAAGGTGTTATATAACGGAATATTATCTTTGCCAACTAAAATTAAATTTTCACCTTTATTCCAATCTTTAATAACCATTTTTTTATAATTGCCGATTATTGTAATTTTGAACGAATAATCGCCGTCTTTGAGAATCAAACGACCCTCCAATTTATTATAATCATAAGAGTATGTGCCATCAAAGTAATCAGAACCTCCGTATAAAATAAACTCGCCATTGCTTTTGAAAATCAGTTTTGTCGGTGATAAATGAGTAAATAAACTATAAACACCTTCGTGTGATGTTATTCTTTCAATTTTTTCTTCTTCCTCTATTGTATGCCACACGCTTTGTTCAATAGATTGTGCATTGGTAGTTATTAACGCAAAAATTGCTGTTATTATTAAAAATATAAGTTTCACTATTTCAAGTTGATTTAAAATTTTTTCTTACGGCTTTTCAAGTTGCAAAGTTAATGATTTTTTTGAACACAATTTGCGTTCTTTTTTATAGAAAAATCTTATTCCAATTTTCAAACTTTTCAATCGATTTTTCGCCCCAAGCAGCAACTTTTTCTCTGACTTTTTCTATTGGTTCTTCTTTGTTAAACTTCGTTTTGGAAAAGAACAAATCGGCGTAACAAATTAATTGCTCTTCAAGAGAAATCGGCTGCATATCACGCAGAGGCAAAGGAAATTTCTTGTCAATAATATCTTGTATTGTTAGCCCTGTGCCTGTGTGCCGCTCGCAAACGAGGGCGTGTATCGGCAGATTTTCCGCTCGCAAAATTTCCGCACCCAAATAACCGTGTTCAATATAATTGTGCGTTCCAAAGCAATGAATTGATGGCACATTGGTTAGAAAAATTCCAATATCGTGCAACATTGCTGCCTCTTGCACAAAATTTTTATCCACGTCAAGTTGCTTATTTTCAATAATTTGCAACGCTTTTTGAGCAACGGAAACGCTGTGCAAAATCAAAATTTCGTACAATGGCGTATTTTTTTGATAATATTTTTCAATGATTTGCAGCGAGTTCATTTTTTGTTTTTTTACAAACTAAAAATTTTATCAACGACAATAAAATATACAAAACAATTATCCACATAAAAGTATCTAATCGCAAGAAAATCAGCAAGATAGCGGAACAGATTATCAAAATAAACTGAAATTCGTTGCCTTTCCAACCGAAACGTTTAAATTTCAGCGAAAACATCGGCAAGTTGCAAACAAGCAAAAAGCAGGAAATAGGAATTAATAGAATTGTAATTATCGGAAAATTAGGTAGTTGCAAATAGTAAGAATTTGCCAAGCCCACCCAAAAAATAGCGTTTGCAGGCACAGCCAAACCGATAAACGAGTCCGTTTGCCTATCATCAACATTGAATTTTGCCAAACGCAAAGCCGAAAAAGCGGCGATAATAAAACCGCAGCAAATCACAACCCACCAAAGCCAAATATTTCCAAAAGTGTATACCGAACGACTCAATAGTCCAGCCGCAATAATGGCAGGTGTTAAGCCAAAAGAGACCATATCGGCAAGCGAGTCAAGTTGCTTACCAATGGGCGAATACGCTTTTAGCAAACGCGCCGCAAAGCCGTCAAGAAAGTCAAAAACCGCAGCCATAAGCACAAAAAATAGTGCATATTTGTAAAATAGTGCAGGTTTGCAAAGAATAGATGAATAAAAAGCGCAAAATGCCGCCACACAACCGCAAAGCAAGTTGCAGATTGTCAAAAAGTTAGGAATGTGTTTTTTCATTGTTGTTTATTTGTTTATGTTATTATTTGTTTAAAGTTTATCTGTCTTTTCGAGCGATAGCGAGAAATCGGGTTTTGTTTTCTACTATTTTCACGCGATTTATCGCTATCGCTCGAAATGACCGCGTCTTTCGCCTTTTTCCCTTCACCTTTTCCCTCAAAATTCAATTATCGTAATTCCTGCGCCGCCGAGTTGTACGCTTTCGTCAAAAAAGCGTTTGACTTGCGGGCAGGTTGCCAAATATTGCCGAATTGCCTGCCGTAATGCACCCTCGCCTGTGCCGTGCAAAACCCTAACTCGCTGAACATTAGCCACTAACGCATCGTCAATAAAATATTGCACCGCCTCAATCGCCTGTATAGCACGCATTCCGCGCACATCAATTTCCTGCGAAAAATTGAGTTGCTTTTGCCGAATTTCGCTTTGAGTTTTCTTTGAAATCTGCGCCTGCGCACTCTTTTTCGCTTGATTTTTCGACACATATTCAAGATTTTCGGTCTTAACTTTAGTGCGCATTGAGCCAAAAAGCACAAAAGACGTCTTTTCATTTAACTCAACTAATTGTCCTACAACGTTTTGACCTTTGATTATCACAAAATCGCCGACAGATAATTCGTGTGCTTTTGGCGTTTTTGAAACATTTTTTTCGGGTTTATCAGAGATTTTTTGAGCAAATTTTTTGACTTGCTCACGCACAATTTTTGTTGTCTCTTTTTCTGCGCCGCTCTCTTTAATTTTTCGTATCGTGTTCTCTATCAGCGCATTAGAATTATCAATAATTGCTTTTGCTTCAATTTTTGCCTGTCGCAAAATCTCTTTTTTCTCATCTTCAATATCAGCGATAATTTGTTGATAATCAGATAAAATTTGTTCTGTTTTTTTCGCTTTTTTGCGAATTTCATCACGTTTATTTTCCCAATAACGTTTATCTCGTGCAGCGGACTGAAAATTTTTGTCAAAGTTAAGTTGGTCAGTACCAATGAGTTGCTCGGCATTTTCAACCACTTGCGACGGCAACCCGATATTTTTCGCAATCTCTATGGCAAACGAACTTCCGGGCGCGCCTGTTTGTAGCACAAAAAGCGGCTGCATCTTAGTTTTGTCGTAGAGCATTGCGCCGTTGATAACGCCTTTTGTGTTCGAGGCAAAATGTTTTAAGTTGGTGTAATGCGTTGATATTAAACCGAATACGTTGTTGTTGCAAAATTCCTGCAAAGTTGCCTGAGCGATTGCGCCGCCAATTTGCGGCTCTGTTCCCGAGCCAAATTCGTCAATGATTATCAGCGTTTTGTCATTGCCGTTTTTGAGGAAAAATTTGAGATTTTGCAGGTGCGAACTATACGTTGAAAGGTCGTTTTCGATGTTTTGTCCGTCCCCGATGTCAATGAAAATTTTTTGGAAAATGCCTGCCTGCGAACTCTCGGCAAACGGCACTGGCAGCCCGCATTGCAGCATATATTGTAGCAGTCCCGCCGTTTTTATGCAGACCGATTTTCCGCCCGCATTTGGTCCCGAAATGATTAAAATTCGGTTATTTTTATCTAAAAAAATGTTTAGCGGAACAATTTTTTTGCCCTGTTTTTCGAGCAGATTTTGCAGCAAAGGGTGGCGTGCATCACGGAAATTTATTTCGGGTTCATTTTTCAAATATGGGCGAATTGCCTTAATTTTCAGCGAATATTTTGCGATTGCGCAAAGCGCATCAATTTTTGCAATAAATTTTGTATTATGTTGAATATCATAATAATGCGGACGAATAAAATTTGTGAATTGTGTTAGAATTTTGACAATTTCGCGCTTTTCTTCGCTTTGCAATTCGCGCAGGCGATTGTTGAGTTGCACCACCGCAGAGGGCTCTACAAAAGCGGTTTTGCCTGTTGCAGATTCATCGTGAATAATGCCGCCGATTTTGCGCTTGTTCATCGCCGAAACAGGTATCACGAGTCGCCCATCCCGCAAAGTCGGCACAACATCTTTTTCTACAACTCCGTCCGTTTGTGCCTGATTTATAACACTTTGCATTGTTCGCGAAACAGAAGCATTTGTTTGAAAAATGGCTTTTCGTATTTTTGAAAGTTCGGGCGAAGCGTTATCTTTTATCAGCCCTGTTTTGTCTAAAATTTTATTGATTTCTTTTAAAATTTCAGGGAAAAGTTGGACTTCCTCACTGATTTTTATAAGATTTGGGAAAAGTTCGGCATTTTTATCAAGAAAAAATTTTGTAATATCGGCGAGATTTTCAAGCGTTTTTTTTACCGCAAAAACCTCAGTTTCAATCAAAAAAGTGCCCTCAATTCTCGTGTCGGCAAAACTTTTACGCAAATCGTCAAGAATTTCGAGCGGAACGGCAGAACTTTCCGATAAAATTCTCATCATTTCGTCCGCCAAATTTTGACGATAAACAATCTCTTCAAAGTCCGTCAAGAAAACAATGTTATCAATATTTTCAACTGCTTGAATATTGACACACTGCGTTTTAAGCGTGTTTCTTATTACATCAAAACCTATTTTCTGTTCAAAATTTTGCGGGTAAAACATATTTTTATTTGAATTTTACTGAATTCATAATTTCTTCTAAAACTTCTTTTTGTTCGTCATCAAAATATGTAAGAGTGAAAACTATTGCAAAATCTTTTTTGTATATCACATACGTTTTTTGATAAGCGAAATCGTGCAACATAATATGCATTACAGCAAATTCTTGATTATTAATAGTTTCTGTTGTGATGTCACCAATAATTTGATATGGTATTTGTGATTGTTCGCATAATTTTGCTGTTCGTTGTAAATACTCTTTACTATTTTTAATAAAAATACCCGATATTTTCACATTTTCAGCCACAAGAGCAATATATGGGTTGAGTGCTACCGAGCCAACCTCATATTCAGAAACAAATAATAAATTAGCGGAATTAATTTCAGTTGTCTTGACTGATGCTTGTAATTCTTTATTATCACCTGCCGCAACTTCACCACTTGCTTTTATCAATGCGTCAAGATTTTCCTGCGACATTATAAACCAATTTTCAGGTATTGACATTTCCATTCCAAAAAATGAATTAACATATTTTCCGTTTTTAATTTTTCCATAGTCGAAATCTTTGAGCTTTCCATTGGAACAGCCCGCTAATATTGCCGATAAAAACAGCAATACTATAAAAGAAGTTTTTACTTTCATTTTTGTATATTTTTTAAATAAAACATAAATGCAAAGGTAATAATTTTTTTAATCTGTTTTTTTATAAAAAAGTGATTATCTTTGCAAAATTAATGACAATTTAAAAATGATTATAATATGGACAGAAGAGGTTTTTTAAAAGCAGCAGCCATTACAGGTGTCGCAGCAGCAGGTGTTGTTGGCGGTATATACACGTTGAAAAGAAGTGATGGGTTGGACATATTAACTCAATCTGTTGAAAATCAGCAAACAGGAAATACTGCTGATTTGGTTGCTGTGATTGGCGGCGAGCCCGAAGAGATGTTCCGCAAGGCAATTGCAGAAGTTGGCGGAATGGGTAACTTTATCAAAAAAGGACAAAAGGTTTGTGTTAAACCAAATATTGGTTGGGACAAAAAGCCCGAACTCGCTGCAAACACCAACCCACAACTTGTTGGCGAGATTGTAAGACAGGCATTGACAGCGGGCGCAAGCGAAGTTGTGGTGTTTGACCACACCTGCGATGAATGGACAAAATGTTACAAAAATAGCGGAATTGAGGCGGCTGCAAAAAAAGCGGGCGCAAAAGTTATTCCCGGTAATGATGAAACATATTATCGCGAAATATCTTTGCCAAGAGGAAAATCGCTGAAAAATGCAAAAGTTCACAGGGCAATACTTGATTGCGATGTGTGGATAAATGTGCCAATTCTCAAACATCACGGCGGTGCAAATATGACCATTGCAATGAAAAACCTTATGGGAATTGTGTGGGACAGACGAATTTTCCATATAAGAGATTTGCAACAATGTATTGCGGATAGTTGCACGCTCGAAAAAAAGCCAATTTTGAATATTGTTGATAGTTATCGTTTGCTTAAACAAAACGGACCGCAAGGCAAATCGGAGGCGGACGTTGTGCTTGCAAAAGCGTTGTTTTTGTCGCAAGACATCGTGGCTGTTGATACGGCGGCAACAAAATTCTTCAACCAAACGCGCAATATGCCGCTTGAACACGTTGTACATATTTCTCACGGACAGGACTTCAATCTCGGCACAATGGACATTGATAGATTGAATGTGAAGAGAATAAGAATGTAATTTTTTTTGTTGAAAGATGAAAGGCGAAGGGTGAAAGAAAAATCTTTCACCCTTCGCCTTTCATCTTTCAACCCTCCCTAAAACGCCTCATTAACGGTTATATAAAAACTGAAGTTGTTGCCATAATTTTGACGAGCAACATCAAGGCGCAAGTTGGCTTTGGACTTGTTGAACTTAATGCGCAAACCAACACCATAGCCTACTTTTGGCGTTGCCCACTGCCAGTTCTCCAGCGAATAAACATCGCCGATGCCTGCAAAAATCGCCGCCTTAAAGATTTTCCAAATCGGAATGCGTAGTTCTGTTTGCAAAACCGCCATTGCATCATCACGCCAAACGTTTTGACGAATGCCGCGTAAAAGTTCTGACCCGCCGATTGTAGAAAGCATTTGAAACGGCTTTTGTTTGGCAAGATTTACTTCGGCAGAAAATTGATATGCAAAAACTAACTCTTTGTAAATAGGCACAAAATGGCGAAAATCGGTTTGAATTCTGCCCATTTGGTAACTTTTTTTGCCAATTTTTGGGTAATATGTAAAGGTAGTTTTGAAAAAAAGTCCTTTTTGTGAATAAAAAAGATTATCGCGCGAATCGTGCGAAACCACACCGCCAAAACCGAACATAAAAAACTCATTAAACCCTTCAATGCCGTATCGCTGCATCGGAATTTGGTTTAAAAACGCGCTATCGGCTTCCGCCTTCTCCCATCGAAAATGCGTATTTATACCCAAAAGCCAATTGCCTTTAACGTAAGTTTTCGGTTGTAAAATAATGGCAATATTATCGGAATTATATCTGATTGGCTCGCTCAAAAGATTGTCCGCGTGGTTGCCGATACCATAAAAATAATCTGGAAAATGGCGAAAATCGACAGAGGAATAGAGCATATACTTTTGGTGTTTGTCCAAATACGCTATGGAAGTTGTTTTGAAGGTAAATTGATTTCTCAGCGTATAAGTGGCAGTAAAATTTACCATTCCAGTTTTTCCGTTTTCTATTTTGGACTTGATATAATACGCTCCTGCAACACCAAAACCCCAACTTGTTTCGGGCGTAAGATCGGCAAACGGTGTTGCCACAAAATTCCAATTTAAATTTCCGTTCAAAACTTTTTGTATAAAATTCTCTTTTTTTACGCTGTCTTTTAAAATATTTTCCTGTTCAAAAAAAAGCGTATCGCTGATGTTTTGAGGTATGCTGTCTTGGGCATTAACAAAGTTAATCGCCAAAAAAAATAGAGATATGAGTAGGATTTTTTTGAACATTACATAATGTTTTTAAAGTACAAAGATACAAAAAAACTAATATCTAAAACTTATTTCCTAAATTCCTGCATTGAATTTTCTCTGTAAAAAATTGTTTTACAGGGCTTTTCTTTTGGAAAAATCGGTGCGGGAATGCCGTTTGAAATTTTTTGCGGCGAAGTTTCAATGTGGCACTCGTCCCAAAGGTTTTGGTCGATAAATGATTGCAAAAGTTGCTGTCCGCCCTCAACAATTATTGATGATAATTTATTGATATGCAAATAATTAAGAATTTGTGGAATGATATTTTCGTCAAAATTCAATTTTACAAATTCAAGCCCCTCCCCCAACCCCTCCCCGATAGGGAGGGGAGAGTTCTCCCCCTTTTGGGGAGTTAGAGGGGGCTGCTTTGTAAAAATTATTGTTTCTGCCGAGTTATCAAAAATATTGTACGAAGAGGGCAAAATCAAATTTTTATCAATAACCATTCGTACGGGCGATTTACCTGCCCATTTTGTAGCGGTAAGTTTTGGGTTGTCCAAAAGGGCGGTTTTTGTGCCGACTAATATTGCCGAATATTGCGTACGAAGTTGATGATTTAGCGTTTTTGTAACCGCATTTGAAATTTTTAGCGGCTCAACATCAGTGTTTTGACGAACAATATCAATAAAACCATCGGAAGTTTGCGCCCATTTGAGCAAAATATAAGGTCGTTGTTTTTCTATGTTAGTAATGAAAATTTTGTTGAGTTCGCGGCACTTTTTTTCTTCTACACCAACCACAACTTCAATGCCTGCATTGCGCAACTTTTCAATGCCTTTGCCATTAACTTTTGGGTTTGGGTCAAGCATTCCGACAACAACTTTCGGTATTTTGTTTGCGATAATCAAATCAACGCAAGGTGGCGTTTTACCAAAATGCGAACAGGGTTCAAGATTAACGTAAAGGGTTGATTTTGAAAGTAAATCGCAATTTTTTACGGAATTTATTGCATTAACTTCGGCGTGCGCACCACCATAAAATTGATGATAACCCTCGCCGATAATTTCGCCGTTATGCACAATTACTGAAGCAACAAGCGGGTTAGGCGCGGTTTTGCCCTGCGCAAAAGAGGCAAGTTGCAAGCAGCGGTTTATTAGTTGGTAGTCGGTAATCGGTAGTCGGTAGTTTTTAGTCATTGGTTTAATTACGAATTACGTTTTTTGTTTAAACAAATCTGTCTTGGTTCTTTTGTCTTGGCTCTTGGTTCTTTTTTTTGCAAAGATAATTTATTTTTTGCAACTATTTTGTATAAATAACAAAAAAGTTGTACCTTTGCAGCGTGAAACTTTTTAAAAAGAAAAAACTATTGAACATTTTTTCGATTACAATTAACACCTCAAAAAAATGGGGTGGTATTTTTTATAAACAAAAACATAGTTTATTATGCACGAAGCATTATTACAATTAGACAGTGTGCGTTTGAATTTCACCACCAGCGGACTTCACATTCTAAATATCGCTGTTGGGTTTCTTATGTTTAGCGTGGCATTAGACATCAAGTGGGAACAATTTAAGCATATTTTTAAAGCACCCAAAGCGGCTATCGTTGGGCTTATATGCCAATTTTTGCTATTACCTCTGTTTGCTTTTTTATTTGTATGGCTTGCAGGTGGTTGGATTACACCCGGCGTGGCTTTTGGGGCAATTTTGATAGCGGCTTGTCCCGGCGGTAATGCCTCTAATTTTATTAACGACTTGGCTAAAGGAAACACCGCGCTGGCTGTAACGCTGTCAGCAATCGGCACTATGATGGCAATCGTTATGACACCGTTTAACTTTCAATTCTACGGCAGTTTATATATGAAACACTCGCAGTTTAATGTGCCGCTCGAAATAGACCCATTAGATATTACCAAAACGGTGCTGATACTGCTGGGAATACCCATAGTGCTGGGTATGTTTATTACATATAAATACCCGAATTTCGTAGCCAAAATCAAAAAACCAATAAAAATTACTTCGTTAATCATTTTTGTTGCCGTTGTTGTTTTGAGTTTCCAAAACAATTACTACATTTTTATAGAATACATTCATTTGATGTTTATTATTGTGCTGGTTCTCAACGGCGGCGCATTGCTATTTTCGTATTGGCTTTCGCGTGCGTGTAAATTGGGTATCAAAGATTGTCGCACGCTTTCTATCGAAACAGGCATTCAGAATTCGGCATTGGCATTGGCATTGATATTCAACCCCAAAATATTTCCGCCCCACTTACAGATGGGCGCCATAGCATTTATTGCCGCGTGGTTTGCCGTTTGGCAGATGGTAGTGTGTACGGGGTTGGCTTTTTATTGGCGAAAACGCCCGAGAAATTAGAATATTTTGCCAATCGCTACGCTTTATTGAGGGTTATGAGTTTTATATGCTGTTGTAATATTTTAAATCAATTTTATTAGTATTTAACGACATAAATTGTTTTTCCAATATTTCCATTTCTTCTTTTGCAACTATTGTGTGCTTTGCCATTGCGTATTCTGCTATTTTTGTTTTCATTACTATTTGAAATATTTTAGCAATTAAAATAGTTGGTAAATAGTAGAAATATAATTTTTTCGGTGTAATTTTTACATCAATACTTTTTAATACGCTAAATAATTCTCTTGTTCCAAGCACCGCATTTTTTAATGTTTTGAATGATTTTGAGAGTTCATAGTTGTTGGAATTATAACGATATAACGCTTTGGCAACCGGTGAAACCACCGCAATATGTGTTTTTTGCCACCAGTCCATTTTGTTATTTATGCTTGGCGAAAAACCGCTTTTTTTAAATATTTTATGTAATTCTTTGAGCCGTTTTGTTCTTTTTCCGTTAAGTTCGCCGAAAGTTGTTGATTGAAATAATTTTGTTATTCCTTTCCCGATAAAATAATTGATTGTGCCGTCTTTTCTTTCACCACCCGCAGACGGAAACCCTATCATAACTCTCTCATAACCAATAATATTTACCCATTTATCATAGCCCAAAGGGTTATTGACTACAAAAACAATATTTTGAGATTGATTTTTTGCTAAAATTGGCAAAATATAATCTATTTGCTGATTTTGAACAACAACAATAATATAATCATAAATATCTGTATCAACCAATGTATCAATCAATTTGACTTTTACATTGTCAATTTTTCCATTTAAAGAACTTTTTAGAATAATACCATTTTTCTCAATTTCTTTATACCTGTTATTCCTTGCAAGTATTGTAATATCATAGCCGTTTTGCACTAATTTTCCCGCAAAAATACTTCCGATTACACCTGCGCCATAAATTAGTATTTTCATTTTTATTAATTATATTTTTTAATTTAGGTAATTAACTTTTAATTTTCTATTCTGTTTATCAATGGTTGTGGCAAACTTTTTGTTGTATTTGCGCCGAGTTTTTTGAGGTTTTCGGTCATTCCAACGATTGTGCCTGCGTTGTATGTGCCGTTGGCATTTTCTTTTACAAGTTGGTTCATCGCCTCGGTGTAGGTCTTTTTTGTGTCGTCCATACTTTTGCCGATTTTGATTAAATTTTCGGTAAAAAGCACAAATTTATCGTAAAGTTGTCCGCCTATTTTGGCGATTTCAAGCACATTGTTTTTCTGATTTTCCTGCTTCCAAATAAACGAAACGGTGCGCAAACTCGCCAAAAGCGTGGTTGAAGAAACAAGAATTATGTTTTTTTGAAATGCTTTTTCAAAAAGTGTCGGTTCGTTTTGCAGAGCGGCAAAAAGCGCAGGCTCAAGCGCAAAATACATAAAGACAAAATCGGGCGAATTTAGCAGATTTTGATAATTTTTCCCGCTTAAAATATTGATATGATTTTCTACGCTTTTAATATGTTCGCGTAGAAATTTTTGCTTAAACTCTTCATTTTCAGCATTAAAATACATTTCGTAATTTACAAGCGAAACCTTGCTGTCGATAATATAATGCTTGTTGTCGGGCAGGTTTATGACGATGTCGGGAATTTCTTTTTTGTCATTTTCATTAATAAAATTTACCTGTTTTGAATAATGTACGCCCTTTTCCAACCCCGATTTTTCCAAAAGTTGTTCGAGTTGCATTTCGCCCCAATTTCCTTGCATTTTTTTGTCGCCTTTGAGCGCAAGAGTGAGTTTTTGCGCATCATCGCTCATTTGCCGATTGATATTGATAATCTGCTCTAATTCCTTTTTCAAAGATGCTTTTTCGCGCGTTTCGTTGTTGTAGGTTGCATCAACTTTTTTCTCAAAATCGACAATTTTTTCTTTGAGCGGGTTGAGAATATCACCAATTTGCTTTTGATTTGCAAACGAAAATTCGGCGGAACGCTCTTTTAAAATTCTGTTTGCAATGTTTTCAAATTCAGTGGTTAAGCGTTTTTGCAAGTCGTTGATTTCGGTTTTTTGCTGCTGCAATTTTTCCGTCAAATTTTTATTTTCCGTTTCCAAAATTGCGATTTCCGCAACTTTTTTGTTTTCCAAAATGGCAATTTCAGCGTTTTTTTCAGTTTTTAAAGCAGAAATTTCGGCAACACTTTTTTTCGACTGCCAAAGCCAAGCCATTAAAAAACCAATACCGCAAGCTATAAGTGATAAAATAATTGTTGTTGTCATAATATTTTAAAGTTAAAAATTCTTAACACATCAATACGCTTTTTTCGGCATTAAGTTTGCTTTTATGATGCGCTCTTCTTGCCATTTTCTTTTGTCGGATATTTTGCCTGTGAGATATTTTTCTATCATCAAAGAAACAATTGGGGCTGCCCAAGTTGCACCGTAACCAGCATTTTCCACCACAATGGCAATAGCAATTTTTGGATTGTCTTTGGGAGCAAAAGCCATAAAAATAGAGTGATTTTCACCGTGCGGATTTTCAGAAGTACCTGTTTTTCCGCACATAATTATACCAACATCTTTCAAACTTGCAACTCGTGCAGTGCTACCGCTACCGCCGCCATTTACAGCCCACTCCATTCCTTGAATTACGGGGTCAAAATGTTTAGGTTCAATATTTGTATATTGTCTATTGGTAAAGGCAGTGTCAAGTTTTTCGCCTTCCATCTCTTTGAGAATATGCGGTCGTATCCAATAACCACGATTGGCTATTGCTGCTGCAAGATTGGCAAGTTGTATTGGCGTAGATAAAATTTCACCCTGCCCAATAGAAATTGAGACAACATTCAAACTTTTCCATCTTTTGCCCTTCATTTTATCATAATATTCGGCATTAGGAATAAAACCGCGATTTTCGTTTGGAAAATCAACACCAAGTTTGTAGCCAAAACCAAAAGAGACAATATCTTTTTTCCACACTTCAAGAGCGTTTTGAATGCTGCCATATTTTTTATTGTCAAGCATCCAACGTAAAGCAGCGCAGTAATAGGCATTGCAGGAGTTAGAAACCGAATTTGCCAAATCAAGCGGCGAGGCGTGTGGATGGCAACCAAGTCGAAAACTACCTACCACATAACCTCCGTGGCAAGGAATTCGCGTGTCTTTTGTTATAATGCTCTCTTGTAGAAAAACCAACGCGTTGGCAACTTTAAAGGTGCTTCCCGGTGGATAACGCGCCATCATAGGTCTGTCTAAAAGCGGTTTAAAAGGGTCGTTGAGTAGTTTGTTGTAATTTGCTGAACGTTGCCTACCCACAAGTATTGACGGGTCGAATGTGGGGCTTGAAACCAACGCCAAAATTTCGCCTGTTTCCGGCTCAATGCAAACCATACTGCCGACTTTGTTTTTCATCAACAATTCACCATACGCCTGTAAATCAATATCTAACGAAAGCATCAAGGTTTTGCCGCCGATTGGTGAAATGTCCTCGTCCCCATCTTTGTAACGCCCTGTTAATTGTCCCTTTGAGTTGCGCAGCCAAATTTCTTGTCCGTTATGCCCGCGCAATTCTTCTTCATACTGTTTTTCTACACCCGAAACACCGATGTAATCACCTTGCCTATAGATGCCTGCATATTTTGCTATAATCTCTTTCGACACCTCGCCTATAGAACCAAGTGCGTGGGCTGCATTGGGGTAGTCATATTGGCGCATAGTGCGATTAACAATAGAAATGCCGGGAAATTTCCACAAAATTTCTTCCAATTCGGCAACATCAGAATGACTCAGTTGCGTTAAAAGTCGTTGTGGAACTAATGGCGAATAACCGGGATTTTTGCTTCTATCTTTTATTGTTTGAATTCTTGAAATAAAATGTGATTTGCTGATATTAAGCGTGTTACATAGATAATTTGTGTCAATTGGCGTATTATTTTTACTTAAATCATTCCACACTTTCATTGTAATTTCTATATCATAAATGGGTTGGTTGAATACCAAAAGGTTGCCGTTTCTGTCGTAAATTAGCCCGCGCGGCGCATAAATGGTTTTGCGAAAAAAAGCGTTGCTATCCGCCATTGCTTTGTAATCGCCTGTTAGTTGAAGAGCAATCAATCTAACCGCCAAAATTACTACAAAAAGCACAATCGCAATTTGTATAAAAAACACTCTCTGTTTGTATTTATCACGCATTTTTTTTATCTGAATAAAGAGCAAAGAACAAGGAACAAAGACATTATAGCGGCAATGATACTTTGAACTTTACTATCATTTTTTGTAAATCAATGATTTCTTTTTGAAATTGAATAAAAATTTCTTCTGAAATATATTTTAGATTTTTAGAGACAAGAAGTTCTGTTTCCAATTCATAACAAGAACTGAGCGACATTTCAAGAAATCTGGCAAAGTCTTTATTGCTTGATTTTGCCGAACCTTCTGCAATATTTGCAGGTATAGAAACTGCGGCTCGTTCCATTTGAGAAATTAAGCCATATCTTTCTTCTTTTGGCAATTTTTCAGTTACACGATAAATTTCTGTAACCAATTCTACTGACTTAACCCAAATATTTAATTTTCTAAAATTGTGCATAATTTTACTTGTCTTTGTTCTTTGTTCTATTTTCTTTTTACCAAAACGCTTTGTACAAAAAACACAAATATTGTTGTTAAAAGCGTGCTAACTATTGTTCTAATTATTACAGGGACAATAAATTTTAGCAAAAACGCCTCTAACATAAACAGCGTGAAATGATGTATTAAAATCATTGTAACGGCGTATTTATAGAAGGCTGCGCCGAAACGATTGTAGTTTTTTCTCAGCACCTCCGAGTCATCTGAACCAGCATAAAGTTTGATTATAAACGGACGTAAATAGGCGATTAATGTTGTGGCAAAGGCGTGTATTCCGTAACTTTGAGAAAATATATCAATTATAAATCCTAAAAGAAAACCCCAAATTACAAGATAAATTTTTTTGCGCTCAAATGGGTAATTTATCACAAAAAGAACATACAGAAATATGCAGCCAACGCCGTAGATATGAATCTGGTTGAAGAGCAAAACCTGCACAAGCACCAAAATTATAAATTGTAATATCAGCAAAATATTATCTTTCATTTTTTGAGCGTTTTTTCAAGATTTAACAATTCTTCAAAGTGCGAATTTACAATCACATTGACATAACGTATTGACATAAAGTTAGTTGCGTAGGCAATTGTTAGGTCGTTCCAAGCAGTAGATGGATTAAGCGACACCTTTTTTACCGTTCCAATCATAACACCTTCTGGAAAAATAGATGAGTAGCCGCTTGTTACAATCGTATCGCCAACAGCCGCTGTGATATGTTCTGGAATGTTGATTACGCTGCCTGTATAGGGAGAAACGCCGTCCCAAAACACAGAGCAGAGGTAACCCGTCTTTTTGAATTTGCCGCTGATTTTCAGTTTTGAGCTCAAAACAGAAATCACCACTGCATAGTTTTCCGACACGCTTTGCACCACGCCAACAACGCCCTCTGTGTTGATAACACCCATATTTTCGGTTATGCCGTCTTTTGCACCCTTGTTGATAATCATATAGTTATTGATTTTATCAACAGTATGGCTAACAACTTTTGCAGGAACAACTTTTATAATCGTATCTTCGTAGAGCGTTGCTTCATAATTTTTTCTTGCGATAAAGTCCTCCAAATTACTAACTTTGCGCTGCAGTTCGGCGTTTTTAGCCGCCAAATTTTTGTTGTCTGCATTGAGCGAAAAGTAGTCGGTAATGTTGCTGATTTCAGTATAAAAAGCGGAAGTAACGCTCACCGTTGCGCTATGAAAAGCACTGCTTTGAAACGTCCCTTGATTTATAATCATCAAAAATGCGATTATTTCTAAAATAAGAAAAACCACAAAGGTTGATATTTTTCGTAAGAATAGAATTATTGCTTCCACTTTTTTAGTCGGTAGGGGCGAATTTGTGTGTTCGCACTTTTTGCAAATAATACAAAGGGCAGACACGCAGGTCTGCCCCTACAAATTATCGTAATAAGAATTGAAATCTATCAACGTTTTTCAGCGCAATACCTGTTCCGCGCGCAACTGCTCTTAATGGGTCGTCTGCAACGTGGAAAGGAATTTGAATTTTATCGTACAAACGTTTTGCAAGTCCGCGCAACAATGCTCCGCCGCCGGAAAGATGAATTCCATTTTTAACCAAATCGGCGTAGATTTCGGGCGGTGTTGCCTCCAAAGCAGAGAGTATCGCCGTTTCGATGCGTGCTATTGACTTATCTAAACTATGCGCTATTTCAATGTAAGTTACAGGCGTTGCCATAGGCAACGAAGATGAACGATTCGGTCCGTGAACGGCATATTGTTCTGGCTCTTCGCCTTTTGGCAAAAAGGTAGTAGCCGCACCGACGTGAAGTTTTATCTGTTCGGCAGTTTTTTCGCCGATTTTCATATTGTATTGACGGCTCAT
>Ga0209737_10001254_pt1 | contig 18529 bp, 16 predicted proteins | sample TergutCu122P3_FD_187284 | JGI IMG/M metagenome (GOLD analysis project Ga0209737, IMG submission 187284) | Cubitermes ugandensis P3 segment gut microbial communities from Kakamega Forest, Kenya - Cu122 P3 (SPAdes) (version 2) | ecosystem: Host-associated > Arthropoda: Insects > Digestive system...
TGCTCAATCCGGTCGATGGGATAAATATTGTCACCGTCGTCAACTGAAATTTCGACGACTCGGTCCATGTCCTCGAACGTATTTAATTCCTGAATCAGCTGTGGAATTTTTTTGCCGCAGACAAGGTGCCTCGGACAATCGGCCCGAGGCAATCCTGTCTCTGGCGAAACGTGTTTTAGCCAATTATGAAGCGCGAATGACAGCAGGCAACGTCCCATGTTGTTCTCAACAAAAGTAATCTGCCGACTGGTTTGGCCACCATCCACAGAAAGACGGACTTCAAGGTTTGGGTTGTCCAAAGACTGCAATTGAGCAATCAAATCCGGAATCTTCTTGTTGCAACTTGTCCAGCTCTCTCTCGCCATATGCAGGTAGGATTCGAGCAGAAAAACAATTTATTATATATCATCTGATTAAAAATGCCAGGTTTCGGTTACCGGTACTTACCCCTTTTGCCTCCCCCAACGGTTTTGCACAAACTCGTCTCGCTTGGGTTGACGGGTAGCACAACCATCCGACACCCACCCAAGCAAAAAGCCCCGCCAGACCGGTTGAGCTGATGTCTTCTCCCATATGAAAACTTTTTGTTACGAAATATTTTCAATGTTGAAACAGTCTGACGCATGGAATAAGTCGAAGCGGAATTTATTCGCGGGTATGAACATGCAGCAAGGTTTTATAGACACGCACCCTTGGGAGGTCCTCGCAGCGCAGCTTGGCGAGGTGTCCGGCTTGGAGGGGAGCGAAACATTTCCAGAATGGACACTTCCTCTACGCCGGCCTTCCGGGTGGCCGGGAGGCCAAAAATGAATGCAACTCGACAGGACACGCCGACACCCGAGGCTCTCGCCTCGCGCATTGGCGAGTTGTTCCGCATCCTCTCCGACGTCGAAAACAACGCCCACGAGGGGCTGTTGACGCTCATGAATGAGAGCGGCCTGACTGTCGCCCAAGTCATTGCCATCCACTTCATCGGTTTTTGCGGCACCGTGTCGGTCCGAGAAATCGCCGACAAAGTCTGCCTCTCCGCCCCCGCAACCAGCCACATGGTCGACCGTCTCGTGACGATGGGCTACGTGACGCGGACCGAAAACAACGTCGATCGCCGCCAGAAAAAAATTGCCCTGAGCGCCCAGGGAAACGAGCTCCATGCCCAGCTTAGGGAAGCTCAAATTGCGCGGCTGAGCGTCCTGACGCGCGCTCTCCCTCCCGCGCTGAGGTGTCGCTTCGCCTCCATCATCGAAGAGCTGATTTTGGAGCTCGCCAGTCTCCCCAAACAGCGCTGCGCCACACAGGCAGGTGAGCCATGAAAAAACTGGCCGCCGTCCTGTTTTTGTTGCCCACACTTGCCTTCGCACAGGCGCCCGCAAATGTGGCCGCTTCACCGGTGTTAACCCTCGAGCAGGCCATAGAGAAAGCCATGGCGGCCAATCCCTCGCTGGCCGCGGGACGGCAGAATGTGCTGGCCGCTGAGGCCAAAGTCGACCAGTCCTGGACTGGGTTTTTGCCGCAGCTGCTCCTGAGCGTGGGTTATAGGCGCAGCACCATGAATTCGGCGGCGCCGCCCTACCTCAACCTCTCGGCCTTGCCGCCGGGCATGGGCTCGCTGGGCTCACTCATGGGGCGCAAAGAGCCGGACACCTATGACAACCTCTCGGCGGGCCTCACCCTCAACCAGACCCTATGGGACTTCGGCAAAACCACCGGAGGCATGAAGGCAGCCAAACAGCTGCACGTCGCCGCCAGCGAAGACTTCACCACCGCACGCGAGCAGATGAAACTCAATACGGTAATTGCCTACTACCTCGTGCTGGCTGCCGACGAGACAGTTCGCGTCTCGGAGGAGACTTTGCGCCAGAGGACCAAACACCTGGAAGTCGCCAAGGCCCAGGCCGAGGTGGGCACCCGACAGCGTATAGATGTGACACGTGCCCAGGCGGATTTTGTCTCGGCCCAAGTGAACCTGTCACGGGCCAGAAACGGCCAGAAAACCACCCGCGTCAACCTGGCAACCCTCATGGGCGGCGACGCGCTTGAAGGCGTGTTGCTTGCGCGGCCTGGCGCCACCCCCCTGCCGGAGCTGAGCGACATTCCGGCGCTGATTGAAGAGGCACTCTCGCGGCGTGCTGAGTTGCGCGCACTGGGGGCCCGCATTGAGGCGGGCGAGGCGGGGGTTTCCAGCATACGCTCTGGCTATTATCCAAACCTGGCCTTCCAGGCAGGGCTGAGTTACCAGGGCTATAAATTGGACTCCCTCCCCTACAACTACTTTGTCGGCCTCTCCCTTAACTGGAATATGCTGGTGCCCATCCCCGTCAAAGCCGCCTCGCGCGAGGCGCAGGCCAACGTACACGCCCTCAGGTTAAGCCACGAAAACCTCATCCTCGGCATCCGCGCCGAAGTCGAATCCGCAGCGCTCGCACTGCAGGAAGCGCAAGAGCGGCTGGAGCCGGCTGCAGCACTCGTCACCACCGCCCTGGAGACGCTCCAGCTGGCCGAAGGACGCTATGAGGCGGGCGCCGGAGGAATTGTCGAGCTGACCGACGCACAAACCCTTGTCGTCCAGGCGCAGCTGGGGCTCATTCAGGCCGAGTTCGACTTGGAAACCGCACGCGCACGTCTCATGAAAGCCATGGGAAGTTTTGTAAATTAGGAGAAGAAGATGGTTCGCACAATTTTGGTTATTTGCGGAGGGGTAATTCTGGCGACGACGATGGGCTGCAAGGGGGGTGAGGCCAAGGCGGCGGCGAGCAAAGCGCCTGCGGTGCTGCAGGTTTCTGTCGCCCTCGCCGCGAGCGAGGAAATAACCCGCAAAATAGACGTCACAGGGACGCTGATGGCATGGGAGGAGGCCACCGTCTCCCTCGAGGCCGAAGGGCGCCTCATCGACTTGCGCGTCGACTTGGGAGACCAAGTCAAAAAAGGCAGCGTACTCGCGCGCGTGGCACCTGAAGTCTATGAGTTGCGCAAGGCGCAGGCCGCCGTCGAGTTGCAAGCCGCGGCCGTCGAGCTCCAGGCGGCCGAGGCCGACTTCAAACGCATTGAGTCGCTTGTGGGCAAGGACATGGCGACCCGTCAACAATTCGACGAGGCGCAGCGGCGCCTGGGGCTGGCCCGCGCCAGCGCCGACAGGGCGAAGGCCAACGCTGACTTGACACTCAAACAGCACAGGGACACCACCCTCTATGCCCCCATCAACGGATGGATTTCCAAGCGCATGGTCAACGCCGGCGAGTATGTGAGGACGGGAACGCCCGCCTTCACACTGGTACGGACGGACCTGCTCAAACTGCGTGTGGACGTCCCAGAGCGTTTCGCGGGCATAATAAAGCTTTCGGACGCCGTCGAAGTGACAAGCGAAGCGCTGGGCAGCCGCACCCTCCAGGGTACGGTGGTGCGCATCAGCCCGGCTGTCTCTGCGGAAACCCGCTCCTTTGCCGTCGAAGCGCGCATAGACAACGCCGACGGCTCTGTCAAACCGGGCATTTTTGCGCGGGCCACCCTGCAAACCGACGCCAAAAGCCAATTTGTGGCCGTCCCCGAGGGGGCGGTGGCCATGCTTGCTGGCAACCCCCGGGTTTTCATTGTAGCGGACGGAATAGCGAAAGAGCAGCCTGTTGAATTGGCGGGCCGGCACCAGGGGAATGCGCTGATAAGCAAGGGGCTGTCCGGAGGCGAGTCCATTGTTGCCTCCAACGTCGAAGCCCTCTTTGACGGCGCTCACATTTCCATTCGACAGGCGAACGGACAATGAATGCGCTGACCATTTTTATCCGTCGGCCGGTATTGGCGACGATGGTGACGGTGTTGTTGCTGGTGCTCGGAGGCTTCAGCCTTCGAGGCATCGGCATCGACTTGATGCCCAAAATTGAAGTCCCCGTGGTGGTGGTGATGACTGTTCTGCGTGGCGCCTCACCCGAGGAAGTCGAATCTCAGGTGAGCAAGCCCATTGAGGAGCAGATTAACACCATTCAGGGTGTGGATGAGATGACTTCCTACAACCGCGAGGGCATCTCCATTGTGGTGGTTATGTTTAAACTGGAGCGCGCCGCCGACGCCGCTGCGCAGGACGTGCGCGACAAGGTGGCCATTGCGCAGCGCAACCTGCCGGTGGGGACCGACGCGCCCATTGTACAGCGCATTGAATTCGACGCCTTCCCCGTCCTCAAGCTGGCCGTCTCGGGAGACCGCGACATAAAAGAGGTGAGCGAAATTGCCCGCCTCAAAGTTAAAGAGTCGCTCGAAAACGTGAGCGGCGTCGGCTCCGTTGACTTGCTTGGTGCCCAGAAACGGGCCATCAACGTCATTCTTGACGTCGACAGACTGAAGGCCTACGGCATCCCCATCGCCCAGGTGAAGGGGGCGCTGATGGCCCAAAACATAGAAATTCCGTCAGGCCGGATAGACCGCGGCGAGCGCGAGGAAGTCCTCCGGACATTGGCCCGTGTAGAGACGGTGGAGGACTTCAAAAAGTTGGTGGTGGCGAAGCGTGGTGGCCGTCAAATAACCATTGGCGACTTGGGGCAGGTGGAAGACTCCATTGAGGAGCCGCGCACACGCGCCCGCGTTTGGATGGAGGGCGACGAAGGCAGTGGCGCGCAGTCCGTCTCGGTTAACATTGTCAAACAGTCCGGCTCCAACACCATGCAGGTAATAAAAGCCGTCAAACAGCGGCTCGAGCTTATAGAGAAGACGCTGCCGGCGGGTTTCAAAATCAGCATCATTTCGGACCAATCCATTTTCATCCAAAAGTCCATTGACGAGTTGTTGCTGCACCTGGTGCTGGGTGGCGTTTTGGCCTCGCTCGCCGTGCTGCTTTTCATGCGCAACCTCCGCTCCACCGTTATTGCTGCGGTGGCCATACCTACCTCCCTCATTGCCACCTTTGCCGTTATGAAAGTGATGGACTTTACGCTCAACAACATGACGCTGCTGGGGCTGACGCTGGCGGTGGGCATTGTCATCGACGACGCCATTGTGGTGCTGGAAAACATTTTCCGGCACATGGAGCAATATGGGAAAACCGCTTTTCAGGCCGCCATCGACGGACTCAAAGAAATTGGGCTTGCCGTTATGGCCACGACAACTTCGCTGATTGTTATTTTCCTTCCCATCGCTTTTATGGAGGGGATGGCCGGCCGCTACCTCTATGAGTTTGGCATGACGGTGGCCTTCTCCGTTGCTGTCTCTCTGCTGATTGCCTTCACCCTCACCCCCATGCTTTCGGCCCGTATGCTGAAGCTGAGCAAAAAGCAGAAGGCGGCCATAGGGAAGGAGCATGAATATGGTTGGATGGAGAAGGCCTATGGTGCGGTTGTCAGCTGGGCGCTGCGCCACCGGTGGGTTGTTGTGGTGACGGCTGTGCTGTGCCTCGCGTTGATGAAGCCCGTCATGGACAGGCTGGGCAAGGACTTCATGCCCATGGATGACCAGAGCGAATTCCAGGTATGGCTCGGCATGCCGGGCGGGACAAGCCTGGAGGCGAGCGACGCTGTCTTCCTCAAGGTGGAGAAGGAGCTCCACAAGCTTAAGGGCATAACGAAGACACTCACCCAGGTTGGCAGCACCACGGCGGGTGCCGAGGACGTTACGACAGGCACCATTTATGTGGCGTTGACGCCGCTTGAGGAGCGGAAGTGGACGCAGAAGGACAAAATGCGGGAAGTCCGCGAAGTCCTCAAAAACTTCCCGGAGGTACGCAGCTCCGTCAATTTTTTGACGGGCCTGGGAGGAGGCCGCAGCTCGCAATTCCAGTCCAACCTCGTCGGGCCGGACGTAAATGAGTTGACGCGGCTTTCCGCCGAAGTCGCCAAAAAGCTGCGACAAGTCCCCGGTATGGTGGACGTCGACACTTCGCTGGCGGCCGTCAAGCCCGAAGTCCGCGTGCAACTCGACAGGCCCAAAGCGGCCGACTTGGGCATTTCGGCCACCGACATTGCCATGAGTTTGCGGACAATGGTTGCGGGCGAGCCGGTTTCCAAATTCCGCGAGGGCATAGAGCAATATGACGTCTGGCTGCGGCTGGACAAGCGCGACAGAAGCACCGCTGAGTTAATTGACGTGCTGCCCATCCTCTCTCCCTCGGCGGGGCTGGTGTCGCTCAACCAGGTTGCACGCCTTGCCGACGGGCAGGGGCCTTCGGAGATTACGCGCTACAACCGACAGAGGATGGTGGCGATTTATGCAAATTACGACGGCATCGACCAGGGCAGTGCGGAAGCCGCCATGGCCAAGGCAATGGAAGAGCTAAGAGAAGAGGGAAAGGTGGCAACAGGCTACGACACGGCGAACACGGGGCGCTCGAAGGCCATGGCAGACACCTTTCGCAACATGCTTTTGGCCTTCGGCCTGGCCTTCATTTTCATGTACATAGTCCTCGCCGCGCAGTTTGAAAGCTTCCTCCACCCTGTCACCATTCTCCTCTCGCTGCCGCTGACGCTGCCCTTCGCCTTGGTGGCACTGTTGATAATGGGAGATACCCTCAACCTCTACAGCATTTTGGGCGTCTTCCTCCTCTTTGGAATTGTGAAGAAAAACGGCATTTTGCAGATAGACTATACCAACACCCTCTATGTGGGCCATGGCCTTTCGCTGAAGGAGGCCATTGTGAAGGCGAACATGGCCCGCTTCCGGCCCATTTTGATGACTACCGTAACGCTGATTGCAGGCATGGTGCCCATCGCCCTGGGGCAGGGGCCGGGGGCCGCCTCCAGGGCGTCGCTCGCGAAGGTAATTATTGGCGGGCAGACGCTCTCGCTCTTCATTACCCTGCTGATTGTCCCAGTGGCCTACAGCGCCTTCGAGGGGGTGAAGAAGCGCTTCGGCTTTGACAAGGCTTCATTCGCCCAGAGCGAAGGGGGGTCGTCTTGAGAAAATGAATGCTCGGAGCAGGTAGGATTCGAACCTACGGAGGGCTTGCACCCTCTGCGGTTTTCAAGACCGCTGCCTTCAGCCACTCGGCCACTGCTCCCCTCCATGGTCTTTTTGTCCTCAGCTGAACGAACTGCACAGGCGCCGCTCAGGTCACGCACTCAAGTGCGCTCCCATCGCGTCCCCTGTGCACTTCGTCCACCTGAGAACAAAAATCCTCATGGAGGCCCCGCTAACATAACTTGAGGAAATTGCCAAACCGAAAGCAGCTCGGGCTACCTGAGAACAAAAATCCTCATCGAGAATTCATTTTTTTCCACCAGAGGACAAAAACCCTTCAGCGAATTTCTGTCTGCCCATCCATAAAAGGCACCAGGGCCACGGGAATTTCAATGGAGCCGTCTTCTCTCTGAAAATTCTCCATCACCGCAACCAAAGTGCGCCCCACTGCAAGGGCTGAGCCGTTCAGAGTGTGCACAAGAATGGGCTTTTCTCCCTTCGCAACACGACAGCGAATTTTGGCCCGCCTGGCTTGAAAGTCCCCACAGTTGGAGCAGGAGCTGATTTCTCTGAAGGCAGCTTGCCCAGGCAACCATACCTCAATGTCATAGGTTTTGGCGGATGCAAAACCCATGTCGCCCGTGCACAACAGCACAACACGGTGGTGCAAGCCCAACTTCTCGAGAATGAGACAGGCTTGCTTCGTCATCTCCTCCAGCGCCTCCATGCTGGCCTCGGGCGTGGCATATTGCACCAGCTCCACCTTGTGAAACTGGTGCATGCGAATAAGCCCGCGCGTATCCTTCCCGGCTGAGCCGGCCTCCGCACGAAAACAAGGAGAAAAAGCCGTGTAGCGCAAGGGCAGCCTGTCTGCCTCCAGAATTTCGTCCTGGTGGAAATTGGCCAAAGGTACTTCCGAGGTGGGAATGAGGAAATACTCCCCCCCCTTCCCCGCACAAAAAGCGTCCTCCTCAAACTTGGGCAGCTGGCCTGAGCCCAGCATGGCCTGGCGGTTTACCAAATAAGGCGGCGACAACTCCTCATAGCCGGCCTTCACATGCTCGCTCAGCATAAAAGCCGCCAGCGCCCTCTCCAGCTTCGCAAGGCCTGCACGCAAAAATACAAAACGCGCCCCCGAAACTTTGGCCGCTCTCTCGAAGTCCAAAAGGCCCAGCTGCTCCCCCAACTCATAATGCGCCCTGGGTTTGAAAGAAAAAACCGGGGCCTTTCCCCATACGCGCAACACCACATTGTCATCCGCGTCCTTGCCCAGCGGCACCGAAGCGTCCGGTACATTCGGCAAAAGCAAAAGCGCTGCGTCCAACTTCTCCTCAAGCGCACGCAGCTCCGCTTCCTTGCTTTTAAGCTCCTGGCTGAGTGCGCGCAATGCCTCGCGCTTGGGCGCAAGCAAAGCAGGTGACTTGGCCAGTGCTTTCATCTCCTCGTTAAAAATGTTGCGCTGCGCCGCCAGCGCGTCGGTTTCAATGTAAAGGCGCTTGCGCTCTTCCAGCAGGGCCTGCAGAGGCGCAAGGTGAAGGTTTGCGTCGCGCGTCAACAAACGCTCGGCGACTTCTGAAAAATTTCTTTGCAGCTCTCGAATGTCCAGCATAGTGAATGATTCTCAAAATACGCCCACAGGTGCAACAGGAGAAGCCCATGGCATTCGAAACAAGCCTCTATATACGCTTCAACCACGTGGACTTTGCCCGCGTCGTCTACTTCCCCAAATTCTTCGACTACTGCCACCACATATTCGAGGACTTTGTGCAAGCCGAATTCGGCAAAAGCTACCACAAGCTGATGGAGGAAGAGGGGGTGGGGTTCCCCGTCGTACACGCCGAGGCGGACTTCAAACAAACCTTGCGCTTCGGAGATACCGCGCGCGTGCTTCTGGAAGTGCTTTCTCTGGGAAAAACTTCGCTGAAGTGCCGCTATGTTTTTTTTCGCGTGGAGGAGGGGAAAGAGGCGGAAGAGGGAGGAGGAGAAGGTGAAAGTGCACCGACAACCCAGCAGAAAACCACCCCCTCCCCCGCCGCCACCCTCACCCTCACAGGTGCCTGCGTAGACATGAAAACCTTTAAGCCCACACCCATACCGGCGCGTTGGAGAAGCATGCTTGCTGGACATTTGCAGACGTAGCGCCTAAATTACGCAAACGTTTTATAGGGCACTCTGTAGGGGCGGCAAGCTGTCGCCCGTGGCGCACAGCACTGCAAAAGAGTCGACATGGTGAATTTACCTGTTTTGTCAACATGCCGTTGTATTTGTCTTGCGCTTTTTGTCTGCGGCCTTGGGGCCTGCGGCAACGAGGCGGACAAACTCGCCAAGAAGCGCATTTTCTCACCGGAGGACCCACCGCTGGCTGTTTCTGCAGCCATGGAAACGCTGCCCGCGGGGGAGTTGGCAAGCCAGGCGAAGCTTGTGCAGCGTGTCGTCAGCATGGGGGTGGAGGAGACGACGGAGCGTTTGGGGGCGCACCGGTTTTCGGCAAAACTTCGCATGGAGTGGCAAAGCAACCAACGCAAGCAGTCCCTGACGGAGGAGCGTCTGTTGTTGTCAGCCCAGGGCGGCGTTTCCGGCAACTTCTCTGCCTCCTTAAGAAACAGCCGAGGGCAGGGCTATGACATTTTGCGCGTTGGCCACCAGGTATTCGCCAAAAGTCTCCATGGCAACTACCGGCAGCGCTTAAGAGACAGAGGCATGGCGGAGCGTATGCGCCAGGAGGCTTTTGGCCTCCTCGGAGAAATGGACAAACTCTTTTTGCACCGCATGTGGCTGAAGGCGGAAGGCAAAGAAGGCGTGGAAGGCAGAGAGGCCTACAAATACCTCGTGGTGTTGGGAGAGTCGCCACGTGAGGGGGAGGCGGAGCATGTTTTACCTGCCAGGCTTGAGCCCAAAAAAGACTTGGACGCAAGCAGCCGCCTGCGCTTGGCTTTTTTTGAGCGACGCCAGCCGGACACATTGGAGGGCAAACTTTGGGTGGACGTTGCCACCGCGGTGGTGTTGAAGGCGGAGCTAAAAGGCACCTTAAAAATTCCGGAGGAAGAAGGCAGCAGCGCCGTCCACATTCACCTGGCAGCGCAGGTGGACGACATAGGAAAAAACCCTCCGTTAAGCATTCCGGAAACCTTCATTCCGGATGAAGACAAACCTCAAGGCATTGCCGCAGCCCTGGAGCGTTTTGGTTTTGGGCGAAGAAGTCGCACCGAAACCGACAACTCTGCCGAGGCTTTGCCGGATGAAGACTAGAGAGCTCAGGTAAACGGCAAAAAATTTGCGCTGTCGCCGAAGAGCCCTAAAATGGTTGTCAGAAAACATTGAAGGCGGAAATTGAAAGAGGAACACGACATGAAACTCAAGGGGGTTTTGAAGCGCCAGGGAACAAGCCTTGCTACCCTGGCAGCCAAAGAAGCAAAGACAGCATTTGTCCAGACACACTCTGCACAAACACATTCTCTCACTCAGTCCGAAGAGAATGCTTTGCGTATGCTGCAAGGCATCGGTGTAGACGCACAAGCCTTGTTGCCCAAGGCCTGTGGTGGCAACGAAGAAGTGGCGGACGAGTTGCTGTTGGTGGAAATGCAGTTGTTTCGTGCCGCGCGCATGCGCAAGGCCGGGGGGACACAACAAACGGGGCTTGCACAACCCAGCCCGCAGAAGAGCAAAATTATTTCAGCGCTTCGAGCCAAAAAATAACGCTTGCACCTGTGCATGCGCCTTCACATTCCGGGGGGGGAGTTATTCCGCAGAGGACGTTTCCCAGAAAGCACTGTCCAACCAGAAGGTGACGGGGCCGTCGTTGACAAGCTGCACCTGCATTTCTGCCTGGAAAACGCCTTCCGCCACACAAAGGCCGCACTGGCGCAGCTGCGCGCAGAAACAGTCATAAAGTGGCTTGGCCAATTCAGGTGGGCATGCCTGCGCAAAGCTGGGCCGCCGCCCTTTGCGCAAGTCGGCGCAAAGCGTAAACTGGCTGACGACAAGAAAGGCTTTGTTTAAGTCCAGGGCAGAAAGGTTCATTTTGCCCGCCTCGTCCTCAAAAAGGCGCAGGTGGGCTGTTTTTCTGGCAAGCAAAGCGGCCGTCGCTTCTGTGTCCTGTCTGTCAATTCCAAGCAGCACCAACACACCGGAGGAAATATGCGCTGTCGTTTCCCCTTGAATGGTGACACTGGCCTGGCTGACGCGCTGCAACAGGGCTTTCATAGGGGGTGCGAGGGGGGCGGCTGCCGACAAAACACACGCTCACTTTTGGGGCGGCGCAGCGTGCGAAGGAAGATGAGAAGGAATTTGGGGTCATTCAGCAAATAGCGCCGCCACAAACGGCCTGGCTCCTTCACCAGACGGTAAGCCCACTCCAGCCCCCACCTGGAAACCCAGGGTGGAGCGCGGCGCAAAGTCCCGGCAACGAAGTCCAGACTTGCACCAATGCCCAGTGCGACGGCGGGTGCATAATGCTCCAGAAGACGGTGCATCCACACTTCTTGTTTGGGAGCGCCCAGAGCAACCAGAACAATGTCAGGCTTCGCTTCTTTTATTTTGTCCAGAGTCTCCTGGTTGTCTTCGAGGGTGGGGTTGGTGGAAATGAAAGGGGAGCTACAGCCCACCACGTTGGTGCCATAACGTTCCAAAGCCACTTGTTGGGCTTTGGCCGTCACTTCGGGGCTGGCGCCGAGAAAATAAACACGCCAGGACTTTTTCCCCGCCATTTCCAGAAGCGGCCACACCAAGTCTGAGCCGGATATTTTTTCGGGCAGCTTTTTCCCTATCCAGGGGCTGAGCCACACCAAGGGCTGTCCGTCCACCAGACTCAAGGAAGCGTGGGCATAAGCCTCGCGAAGGGCAGGATTGCTGTCTGTGAGGACGACGTGGTCCACATTGGGCGTCACAACAAAGCCGCCCTGACGTTTTTCAACAAGCGACGCAATTTGTTGCAATGCCTCATGAAATGTCACTACGTCTATAGGAACATGCCCAATCCGCAACCGCATGGAAGTGGAAATACCCAAAAAAAATTCCTCATGGAAAAAACAAAGCCTAAAGCCTGAAGGCTAACACACAGCGCTTTTCGCTCACGTAAAATTTGAATTCCTGGAATAATTTTAATAAACTCTTGAAAGCAAGGGGGAGCAAAAAATGCGCGGGGCCTTTTCATTCACACATATTCAACAAGGGAAAACGAGAATGTTTTCCCTCGAACAACTTCTTTGCCATAGAATCCATGAGGCCAGGAGATAAGAGCGTAGATGTGTACACGAGACAGACATAAGCCAGGTGTTTGGAGGGATTGCGGATGATGCGGCACAGAGGATTTTTGTCGCCAGGTTTTTCTTCTCGCCTCAATTTGGTTGTGGACTTGCTTTGGTTGTTTGGTGCGCTTGCGCTTTCCTCCTGGGGGAGGATGTCGCCGGGCCACCCAACCTTTTTTAGTGTGGGTTTTTGCCTGATGTTTGCGTGGCTGTTTGGGAGCGTCATTCTTCGCTATTATGACTCGGCTGCAGAGCGTGCCCTGTTGGACCAGCTGGCTTTGCTTTCTCTGTTGTCCCTGTGCTCCACGGTTTTTTTGTTGATTGTGGATTCGCTGGTGAAAGACGAAAGTGCCTTTCCCCACGTTTTGCCCTTTGCGTTTATTTATTGGCCCGGCTCCCTCCTCATTTGCATCATTATTCGACGTTTTGTCGTCAAACGCGAAGCGCCCATTGATGAAGTCCTCATTCTCGGCGTTGGCGCCATGGGACGCATTACCAGCGAGGACATTCAGAAGCGCGGCCGCAGACACGTCGTCGGTTTTTTGAATTTCAAAGACGAGAGTGTGCCGGAGAATTTGAAGGGTGTTGTGCTGGGACACGCGGCGGATTTAGAATCCATTCTGCAAACCGTTGCGGTGGGGGAGGTGTATATTGCGGGAAACACTTTGCGCCACGGCCAGGAAATGCAGGAGGCCATTCGGGTGTGCGAGCGCTTCGGCCTTCCTTTTGCGCTGCCGGCCTATTCTTTTCGCCTGGACAGGGCAAGGCCCGTGGAGGCCAAACTGCTTTCGGACGGCTACATTCACTATATTTCCGTCAGCTCAAAACCCGTGCAAATGGCTTTCAAACGCGTTTGTGACATTGCAGGCTCTTTCTCTGCGCTGGTTGTCCTCTCGCCTTTGTTGCTTGTGGTGGCTTTGCTGGTGAAGCTGACTTCGCGCGGCCCCATTCTCTTTAAGCAAGTCCGCGTGGGTGTCCACGGCAAGAAATTTAACATGCTGAAGTTTCGCTCCATGGTGACAGACGCCGAGGCACTCAAAGCAAGCCTGGCGCATATGAATGAGCAGACGGGCCCCGTTTTTAAGATGAAGAATGATCCGCGCGTCACCGCCATTGGCCGCTTCATTCGCCGCTACTCCATAGATGAGTTGCCCCAGCTGATAAATGTTTTGAGGGGGGACATGAGCATTGTCGGCCCAAGGCCCCCGGTACTCCCGGAAGTGGCACAATATGAGTCCTGGCAACGTCGGCGCCTCTCTGTGCGCCCAGGCCTCACTTGCCTGTGGCAGGTTTCAGGCAGAAACCAAATTTCTTTTGAAGAGTGGATGTATTTGGACATGCAATACATAGACCACTGGAGCCTCAAAAACGACATTAACCTCATATTAAAAACCATTCCGGTTGTTTTCACAGGCAAGGGCGCAAGTTAACGTGACGACAGCACCGAAGGTTTCAAGCGAAGTCCTTCTCTCCATTCGCAATGCCATTAAGCTGGGCGCTTCCCTCATGGTGACGTGGGGAATTTCGCTGCTGATTCTCCTCTTCCTCCCCCGCTGGCTGGGACAGCCTGAGCTTTTTGGCATTTTAAAAACAGCCGATGAGCTGACGGCTGTCTGCTTTGTGGCGCTAAGCTTCGGCCTGGACATTTACATACGCAAAGAAATTCCTGTGCGCCCGGAGCATGCCAATGAATTTTTTGGCGCCGTCATGCTTTTTCGCCTGGGGCTGACTTTGTTGCTTTTGGGAGGACTTGCCGGCTTCGTGTGGCTTAAGGGCGCAAACCCTCTGGAGATGCGCCTCACCTTGCTGTTTGGTGTGGCACAAAGCTTTTCCATTATAAAAGAAAGCCTGGCGGCACTTTTGCACGCGCGCGGCACCGTGGATGGGTTGTCCATTAACAACATTGCGGGAAAAATTCTCTGGGGAGGTGGCGTGCTGGCCTCCGTGTTTGTGTGGGAGCGTCCATTCCTCGAGGGAATTGCACTCGCGCTTTTGCTTTCCAAATTTTTGGAGTCCCTAGGTTGCTTCTGGCTTGCGCGCAAACATGTGGGCCTGCGTTTGGTTAACCTGCGTTTCGGCGCACTCAAAATGGTGCTTTTCAGTTGTTTGCCCCTCTATTTAAACCAGGTTTTTTATACCATTTACAACAAGGTGGACTTGCCTCTTCTGGGTTTTCTGGTGGGAAACCAGGAAGCCGGGCTGTATGGCGAAGCCGCCAAGTGGGCCAACATTGCTTTGTTGATGACGCCCTTTTTTGGCTGGGTGGTGGTGCCTTTGTTTTCACGCGCCCGCCACCAGCGCTCCCCCGAAGAGTTTAACCAGGTTTTGCGCAGAATGCTGGAGTTGGTTTTAACCATTGCCATTCCCATTTCTCTTTTTATTGCGCTGGGGGCAGACTTTCTCATTTCCAAGACGGCAGGCGCCCCCTATGCCGAAGCAGCCTTGGCCATGCGCATTCGCGCCCCGGTGTATACCTTTATGTACGTGTCCATGGTTTCTTCCATGGCCCTCATTCTGGAAGAGCGCGCCTGGACAGTGGTGCGCATTTCCGCAGCGGGTTTGGCCCTCAACCTGCTTTTGAATGTTGTGTTTCTCAAAACAGCATTGGAATGGTTGGGCCCCGGAGGGGGAGGAGCAGGGGCGGCCCTCGTCCAAATATGCACAGAGGGCGGCGTCATGCTGGCCATGTTTGCAAGCTTGGGGCGGCGGTGTTTTGACAAGCGCTCCGCAGGGGTTTTGCTGAGGACAGGGTTGGTTTGTTTTTTGGTGGTGGGGCTTCACCAATGCTTGTTGTTGGCCTTCCCGACGTTGAGCGTGCTATACCTTTTGAGCGTAGATGTTTTAGCCTATTTTTTCTTGGCGGTGTTGTTAGGCGCCGTCCATTTGCGGGAGATGTATGGTTTTACACGCATGGCTTTCAAAAAAGAGCGAGTTGCCTAGGGTGTTTTCGCGGTTTGCCCGAGCGGGCATAGGCCTGTGCCTGGGCCTGAGCCTGGCCTTAAGCAGTGCCTGTCCTCAAATAAAAGGCAACTATGTGCTGGTGGACCGCTATGAGGACTCCAGCATGTCCGAAGGCGAATATGTCATTCGCCCTGGAGACGTTATTGCCATTCGCGTTTTCCAGCACGACAACATGTCCGCACAAGGGCGCGTGCGCGACGACGGGCGTTTGTCGGTTCCTCTGCTGAATGAGGTGAGTGTTGCAGGCTACACGCCCATGGTGCTGGCGCAGCAATTGCAAATTCGCTTGAAGGAATACATTAACTCGCCCTCTGTGACGGTGTCTGTTGAAGAAGTGCACCAGCTTTCCATTTCCGTGCTGGGCGAAGTGAACCAGCCCGGCATTTTTACCCTCTCAAGCAACTCCGGTGTCTTCCAGGCACTTGCCGCAGCAGGAGGAATGACGAATTTTGCCAAGCGATATATTTTTGTTTTGCGCGAGGAAAAACTGGGCCAACCTCCCATTCGAATTTTGTTTGGTTGGGAAGCCCTCTCTCGCGCGGAAGGAGAAGCTGCTCGTTTCAAACTCAGGCCGGGTGATGTCGTTTTGGTAGAATAACATGGGAGTTTTCCCTCTCCATTTTGTGTGCTTGTTTCCTCTGCTTGCTTTTGGGCAAGTGCATGGCACCTACACCACTTCTGCGCGAGCGGAAGTGGCAGAGCGCAGCCCTTATGACGGGGACGCGCTGACAGCCAAGCATGCCACGGATTTGGAGCTTTTTCCTCTGGCCGAGACGGAGTTGTTTGTGGGCGCCCTTCATGCCTCCGGCATTTATGCCCCCGCGTTTCGCCTGCGAGAGGTGAATGCGGGCCCTCTGGCCTATGACGATGGACGCACGACGCGAGGCCGACGCTTTGAGCATTACCACCGCATGGCCTGGCTTGCAGAGCACCGCCAGGAAGGGCACATACGCCCTTATGTGCGGCAGTTTTTTTCTTATGGCAAAATGGACTTGCTGTCCGCCTTCACGGGCGTACCTTCCCCCCCCGGCGTCCCCCTCAACCCCCGCCCCATTCCCAGTCAGAATGTGGGCAGTTTTGTTTTGACGGACTTAATGCTGGAAACAGAAGCCGGCATAGACATACCCCTCTCGCGCTATTGGATGTGGACGGCTTTTGTGGGTTATGCCTGGGGGGGGGGGCTGAGTGAGGAGGCCCGCGCAGTGCTGCCCATGGCACGTACGCCTTTTTTTGGCCTGCAGACAGAATGGCAGATGACTTCCAGCGACACGCTGATTTTGAGGCTGGCCTCACGCTACAGCTATTTCCTTACCAACCGCGCCGAGGCGGGCACCCTGGACTTATATGAAACGTGGAGACACCGTTTTGACGAGCAAACCACGGTGGAGCTTTCCGCGGGAGCTTCCGCTTATGGCGGACGCCCGGTGCCTGCGGACCCTGACAACCCGGGCGCTTTTTTGGAGCAGAAACACCCCTTCCAATGGCACGCCGCCCCCTATGTGGCCCTGCGCCTCTTGCGTCACTTCACGTGGGCGACGCACAACCTGGACGTGGATGCAACAGCGCAGGTGGCCCCTTTTTTGGACCGCTACACCGCTTCGGCCTATGAGCGCGCGGAATTCAACGTGGGCTTGCGGTGGGTATGGAATGACGTATATGCCAATGCCCGCGGAGGGCTTGGAAGAGGTTTGGGGTTGGTTGCACCGCAGTTGTCCATGACGGCTTATTTTGCGGAAGCTGCCGTCGGCTACCAAATCAACCCCTATTTGAGGACGGAGCTTCGAGGAAGTTATGCTTCTTTGCCGTTGGTGGCGCCGGAGGGAGAGGGGGAGGGGGAAGGGGACATTCCGCCCTTGCTTCGCACAAACCAGTGGCGCATAGGTTTAAGCCTGACAATAGAATACTCTGGGAGTTATTAATGGCTGCAAAAACCACAGAAGTGGCCCTTTTGGTTGAGGATGACCCGTCATTGCGCAAGCTGGTGAAAGGTTACCTCGGCCTGTTGGACTTTGAAGTTGTGGAGGCCCCTGACGGAAGGCGCGCCATGGCTGCGTTGAAACAAGCTTCCTTTTCCCTGGTGGTTTTGGATTTAATGTTGCCGGAGTCCTCGGGTTATGACGTTTTGGAGTTTATGAGGACGGAAGCTTTGGGCCACACGCCCGTCCTTGTCATGAGTGCGAGGACTTTGCCTGAAGACAGAGCGCAGGCGGAAGAGTTGGGGGCGAAGAGGTACATTACCAAGCCCTTCAGCCGAGCGGAATTTACTCAGGCCGTTGTCTCTGCGGTACAGAAAGGAAGTGCATTTTGAGTGCTCCCCAAAACGTTGGCGCTCCTGAGTTTGCGGCGAACGAAATTCAAAAGCTGTGGTTTGCCACCCAGAGGCAAGAATGGTCTTCGCTGGCTGTGCTGCCTGCGACGCCCGGGTTTTCTGTGGTGCCTCTGGCCAAGGCTTTGGCGAGGGCGGGCGAAACCTACCTGGAGCGCAGCGTGCGCCTCATTCTCGCAGAAAACACGGACTTAAATTCGGCCTCACGCATTATTATTGAGATGAGCAGTCAGGTGGGCCACGGCAGCTACGTTATTGTCGCTTTGGACTCCATCATCCAAAATGCAGCGGGCATTCCCATTATACTGGCGGCGGATGCCTGCCTGTTGGGCATACAGCTGGGCAGAAGCCGTTTTGAGCAAGTCAACCGTACGGTGGAAATGGTGGGGGTGGCGCGTTTTGTAGGCGCCGTTACGCTGCCGCCACCCCAAAAACCCTCCGCCTCCGCCAAATTCTCCCCTCCTCCCTCAAAACCTACTTCCAAAGCCTCCACCTCCTCCTCCAGAATCATTTCTCCCATTCCTCCAACGCTTCCGCACAAACCCGGATGAAAAAAACCCCGGCCGCTTCAACAAGCAACCGGGGTTTTGGGAAAGCCAACCCGCCAGCGTCAGGCTTGGCGTCTGCGAGCCAAAGCCCAGAAGGCCAGGGCAAGCATGGCCAAGGGTGCACCTGAGGCCGAAGAGCAGCCAATGTCAGAGCCCCCTCCTATTCTATAGGACTCTCTCACGAGTGGCTGCCCGCCTATCTCTTCTATAAGTTCTTCCGTCGTTTCCCCAGGTCCTCCCGGCTCTCCCGGTTCTCCAGGCTCTCCCGGTTCTCCAGGCTCTTCCGACAGAGAAACCCCCCAAGTGTATTCAGCGGGGAGGCCGCGGCGACCTTGAGCATCCACACCCCAAACGCGGAAGCTGTGCGTGCCAATGCTGACCTGGCTTTGGGCTGTCCAGGGGCTTTGGCAGTCAAACCCTGGGTCATTGTCCAGCTGGCAGAAAAAGCTTTGTGTGGAGCCGGTGCCTTCAAAACCAAACACCGGCAGGCGGACTGTGGTTTGAGCCTCCGGCGTCTGTGTAAACTGCACGCCGGGATAGTCAGCAGCATTGGCGACAATGCTGAAACCAACAGAGTC